>Ga0315278_10003946_pt1 | contig 13356 bp, 8 predicted proteins | sample YL17G06_0_MG_FD_203880 | JGI IMG/M metagenome (GOLD analysis project Ga0315278, IMG submission 203880) | Sediment microbial communities from Yellowstone Lake, YNP, Wyoming, USA - YL17G06_0 | ecosystem: Environmental > Aquatic > Freshwater > Lake > Sediment | place: USA: Wyoming | collected...
CGATCGAGCAGCCCGGCCATCCGCTGGTGATCCGCGAGCATGACCGCGATCGGCCCGCGATCTCCGGGGAGGCCCGCACGTTCCTGCAGCGCGACGAAGAGCACGTCCTCTTCGCGGGCGTGGTGGAAGTTGCCCGCGTAGGCGCGGAAGAACCGCAGGAACGCCTCGGTGTCCTCCGCGCGTCGCGCCCCTGGCGGCGCCGCCAGATGCGCCAGGAACGCACCGGCCACCTCGTCGATGAGCTCGTGTTCCGCCCGAAGTTCGTCGATCAGGAGCACCCTACCTCCGGATCTTCCTCGGCACCCGCTCGTCGCTCATCGCGGCGTGATAGGCGTAGGACGCCATGATGACGGCGTTCTTCATCAGGTCCTCGGGCTGGATCGTGTCCAGGTAGTCGAGGTTGGTGTGGCCCCCGGTGCCCGGGATCCGATCCTGGAGGAACTGGAAGCCCGGCAGCCCCGCGTTGTCGAAGGGCACGTGATCTGTGCTGCCGACGCTCTGGTTGGAGACCACCGTCATGCCCAGATCGCCAAACGGCTCCATCCACGCCGTCAGCATCTGGCGCGCGTGCTCGTTGCCCTGCAGGTAGATGCCGCGGTACTGGCCGGCGCCGTAGTCCTGGTTGAAGTACGCCGCGAACGTCTCGTACGCGGGCGTCGCGCCGATCTTCGGATCGTTCGGGTCCCCGAACGTCTTGAGCACGTAGGCGCGGGATCCGTAGAGCCCCTGCTCCTCGCCGCCCCAGAGCGCGATGCGGATGGTGCGGCGCGGTTTCGCGCCCACCGCCTTCAGGATGCGCGCCGCTTCGAGCACCACCGCGACACCCGACGTGTTGTCGCTTGCGTTGGGGCTCGCGTGCCACGTGTCGAAATGCGCGCCCATCATCACCACCTCGCCGGCCAGATCCCCGCCAGGGATGTCGCCGAGGATGTTCATCGCCTGTTCGACCCGCTCGCCGATCCGGTTGCGCACCTCGATCTCGACGCGCACCGGAATGCCCCGCTTCACGATCCGGTACATGCGGTTGTAGTGCTCCGGCGTGACCGCGACGATGACCGGCGAGGCGAGCGACGCGGCCCGCGACCACTGGTCGTCCTTGGTGCCGGGGCGGGCAAAGCCCCGCACGGCGCCGATCCAGCCGCTGTCGCACTGGAAGACGGCGGTGACGCCCTCGGCCTTGAGAAACGCCATCTTCTCTGCGGGCGTCAGCAGATCCGGGTTACGCACCACGCGCGGCGTCGCGCGCGCTGGCGCGATCACGGTCTGCTCCAGCTTCTTCAGATCCTCGTCGCTGCGCCGCGGCACGCCCGCGGCCAGCGCCGCGACGTCGATCGCCACCGGCGGGCTGACCAGCGCGATCGCGCCTTTGAGCGTGCCGCGATACGTCTCGAGGTCGGCCTTCACCTGGAGATCGACAACGGCGGCCCGCGCGACCTGCCGGCCGTCGGTGCCAGGCGTGTGCGTCAGCGGGTACCCGACCATCGGCGCATAGTCCGGCTCCAGCATGTGGAGGGAGACGTATTCGTTGTCCCACGCCACGCCGTAGTCCATGAAGGGCTCGGCCGCGACCCGCGCCAGGCCGAGCCGCGTCAACTCGGCGACCGCCCAGCCTCGGGCGCGCGTCATGTCCTGCGACACGGTGAGCCGCGCGCCGAGCACGTCGGTCATGTAGCTTTCAAACTCCATCACCCGGGAGCGCTGCAGGCCTTCTTCGCGGATCGTCGCCACCATCGCCCAATCGACGGCGATGGCATCGGCACACAGCGGCACGATCAGGGCAAGCAGGATCGTAGCGAGAACGAGGCGGCGGACGGCCATGGATGCACCTCCGGGATAGGGGACCCTGATCCGGGCGCCGCCGTTGGGCGCCCGGATGTGGCCCGCATTCTACCTGAGGCGGGGCGCAGGGGTACCGGCGGCGGCTACTTCGGGATCAGCACGGTGTCGATGATGTGGATGATGCCGTTGGCGGCGGGCACATCCGCCTTGATCACCGTGGCGCCGTCGACCTTCAGCGGCGCGCCCTTGACGGCGGTGATCTTGATCCGGCCGCCCTGCACGGTGCTGAGATCCTTCAGTTGCGCGAGGTCCGCCGCGTTCGCGTTGCCGGCGAACACGTGGTACGTCAGCACGGCCGTCAGTTTGGCCTTGTCCTTCAGCAGGGCGTCGAGATCGGCCTTCGGGATCTTGGCGAACGCCTCGTCGGTGGGCGCGAAGACGGTGAACGGGCCGGGCCCCTTCAGCGTCTGCACGAGTCCGGCTGCCTGCAGGGCGGCGGCCAGCGACTTGAACGTGCCGGCAGCGACCGCCGTGTCCACCACGTCTTTCGGCTGGGCATGAGCGGGCGACGCGACGCCGACCAGGGCGACGAACGCGCAGCACACGACGATGGCGGCACACGAGCGACGGGAACACATCATCAAGCCTCCTCCAGTGTTGTTAGTACACGCACGGTATGCGATGCGCCGCGGGTGCCGTATGACGGCGCGCATACCGGCTGCGAATTTCCGATGCCGCCAGAAACGCGGCGCGAGACGGCCGGTGCCGGCGGCATCGCTGTTGGTATGACCATAGCGAGCTGTGCGCAGATACTGGTTCGGGACAGGGCACCCGCCTAAGCCTGTTAGAATTCAAATAGTCGCAACTTATGCCCATAAATCACGCTGAACCGGCTTGACAACCTTGGCCGGCAGTGATACTAATCCCACGGCAGTTCGTCTGAATTGGTCTTACCGAATTAGCTATTTCGACCGGGTAAAAGGATCATGCCGCAACACAGGGGACCGGATGCCACGCAGCTCGTCGTGGCGCACGTGCGGGGGATGCTCGATCGTGGCGAATTTCGGCCCGGCGACCGCCTGCCGGCCGAGCGCGAGTTGTCGCGCCAACTCGGCGTCAGCCGCCCGAGCCTGCGCGCCGGGCTGCGCTCGCTCGCCGTGATGGGCGTGATCCAGATTCGCCCCGGGGCCGGATCGTTCATCGCCGGCGGGCCCCCGGCGTTCGGCACCGATGCGCTCGGGTTCCAGGCCGCCCTGCACGGCTTCACGCGCGATCAGATGTTCCAGGCCCGTCTCGTGCTCGAAGTGGCCGTCGCGGGCATGGCCGCGGAACACGCCACATCGGACGACCTCATCAGGGTCAGCGAAGAAGCCACCGGCATGTTCGCCTCCCTCGAGGATCCGCAGGCGTTCCTGCGCCACGACATCGAGTTCCACCGCGCCATCGCCGCGGCCTGCAGCAATCCGATTCTCTCGGCGCTGGTCAACATGGTGGCCGAGCAGTTCCGCGAGCAGCGGCAGCAGACGATCGGCCGGGCCAGCGATCTGAAGGAAGCCGCCGACGAGCATCGGGCGATCTACCTCGCCGTGCGGGCGCACGACGGGGATCGCGCGCGGCGCGCGATGCGCGATCATCTCGAGCGCGCCTACCGGACGCAGATGAGCGAAGACGCCCGTGGAGACGCGCCGGGCGCGTCCAGGCACGCTGACGCCGCGGGCGAGCCCCGCCAGAACGCCTCCTGACCTCACCGACCGTTCCTCTTCGCGGACCAGCGCGCATGGACATCGGCCTGATTGGCGGCGGCGGTATCAGCGAGACGCACGCGCGCGCGGCGCTGGCGATCCCCGGCGTGCGCCTGGCGGCCGTCCACGGCCTGCGCGAGGACCGCGTGCGCCGCCTGTGCGAAGCCTGGGGCGGCACGCCCTTCACCGATCTCGACGCCTTTCTCGCCCATCGCCCGATGGATCTGGTCATCGTCGGCAGCCCGTCGGGACTGCACGCCGAACACGGGGCTGCCGCCGCGCGCCACAGGCTGCACGTGCTGGTCGAGAAACCGATCGACATCACGCTCGACCGCGTCGACGCGCTCATCGGCGCGGTCGACGCGGCCGGCGTCGTGCTGGGGGCGTGTTTCCAGGACCGCTTCAAACCCGGCGTGGTGCGCCTCAAGGCACTGGTGGACCAGGGCACGCTAGGCCGTGTGCTGACCATCGAGGGCCGGATGCCCTGGTACCGCCCGCCCTCCTACTACGCCGATTCCCGCTGGCGCGGCACGCGGGCGCTCGATGGCGGCGGCGCGCTGATGAACCAGGGCATTCACACGGTCGACCTGCTCCTCTGGCTCGGCGGCGCGGTGACGGCCGTGCAGGCGCGAACGGCGACGCTTCTCCACGCCATCGAGGTCGAGGACACGGCGTCGGCGGTGCTGGAGTTCGCCAGCGGCGCCCTCGGCACCGTGTTCGCCACGACGGCGGCCTATCCGGGGTGGCCGCGGCGCATCACCGTGACCGGCACGGAGGGAGCCGCCACGATCGAAGGCGACGACCTCGTGTCCGCGGTCGTGCGCAGCGGCGAAGCCATCGCGGGCGTGGAGGTCACCGACGCTGGCACACCCGCGGCCTCGGTTTCGCCGGCAGCCTCGGCCTCGCCCGCGGCCTCGGCCTCGCCGATCGTGAACGACCCCGGGCCGCACCGCGCGGTCATCGAAGACTTCCTGGCGGCGATCCGCGACGGCCGCCCGCCGCGCTGCGACGGCCGGGACGCCCGGCGCAGCGTCGCGCTGATTCGCGCCATCTACGACGCCTCCGCGGCGTCGGCCCGCGTGCTGGTTGATCAAGGCTGCCAGGAGTAGCGACGATGAGACGGATGGCGTGGACGGTTGGGGCGTTCGGGGCGTTCGGGGTGATCGGGGTGATGACCGCCGTGCTCGGCGCGCAGGCGCCGCGCGTGGCGACGGAGGCGCCGGCGGGGAACCCGGCGATCTACCGCGACGGCTGGATCGACCTCAACAAGAACGGCACGAAGGACGTCTACGAGGATCCGTCGGCCGGGCTCGAGGCGCGCCTCGACCAGCTGATCGCGCAGATGACGGTCGAGGAGAAGACGTGCCAGCTGGCCACGCTCTACGGTTTCAACCGGGTGCTGAAGGATCCGCTGCCCACGGCCGCGTGGAAGACCGAGGTCTGGAAGGACGGCATCGGCAACATCGACGAGCATGCCAACGGCGTGCGCGGCGCCGGGAAGGAATTCGCCACGCCGCCGTCGCGCCACGCGGAGGTCATCAACACCGTCCAGCGCTTCTTCGTCGAGGACACGCGGCTCGGCATCCCCGTGGATTTCACCAACGAAGGCATCCGCGGCTTGTGCAACTGGGGGGCGACATCCTTCCCCGCGCAGATCGGACAGGGCTGCACGTGGGACGCGCCGCTCATCCGCGAGATCGGGCGGGTCGAGGGCAAGGAAGGCCGGGCCCTTGGCTTCACCAACGTCTACGCGCCGATCCTGGATCTCGCCCGCGATCCACGCTGGGGCCGCGTGGTGGAGACCTACGGTGAAGATCCGTTTCTGGCGTCGACGCTCGGCGTAGAGATGGTGAAAGGCCTCCAGGAGCAGGACGTCACGTCGACAGTGAAGCACTTCGCCATCTACAGCGTGCCGAAGGGCGGGCGGGACGGCGAGGCACGGACGGATCCCCACGAGACGCGCAGCGAGATCGAGCAGGTCCTGCTGGCCCCGTTCCGCGCGGCCTTCGTGAAGGGCGGCGCGCTGGGCACCATGGCGTCCTACAACGACTACGACGGCGTGCCAGTCGAGGCAAGTCCCGCGTTCCTCATCGATCGGCTACGCGGCGAGTACGGGTTCAAAGGCTACGTCGTGTCGGACAGCGACGCCGTGAAGTTCATTTGGAGCAAGCACCGGGTGGCGACCGACTACAAGGACGCGGTCCGGCTGGCGATCAACGGCGGGCTCAACGTGCGGACCGAGTTCAACTCGCCGGCGAACTACATCCTGCCGCTGCGGGAACTGGTGCGCGAAGGCGCCGTGACACGGGCGACGCTGGACAGCCGCGTGCGCGACGTGCTGCGGGTGAAGTTCATCCGGGGACTCTTTGATCGGCCGTATGTCGCGAACCCCGCGGAGGCCGACCGTATCGTCAAGGGGCCGGCCCACGTGGCGCTCGCCGTGCGGGCGTCGCGCGAGTCGCTGGTGCTGCTGAAGAACGACGCGAAGACCCTGCCGCTTGGCAAGGATCTCGGATCGGTGCTCGTGGTCGGGCCCAATGCCAGCTCGACGTCGTACGCCAACAACCGGTACGGCCCCTACGACCCGCCCACGGTCTCGGTGCTCGACAGTATCCGGAAGATCGTCTCGCCCAAGACGCGGGTGACGTACGCCCTCGGCGCCGACTTCACGGATCCCGGGTGGCCGGAGACGGAAATCATGCCCGAGCCGCCGACGGCGGCCGAGCAGAAGCTGCTCGACGAGGCCCTGGCGCTTGCCGCGACGGCCGACGCCATCGTCGTGGCGGTGGGCGAGTCGGACCTGATGGTGGGGGAGAGCCGATCGCGCACGAGCCTCGATCTGCCTGCACGCCAGCTCGAACTGGTCCAGGCTATGGTTGCGTCGAAGAAGCCTGTGGTCGTCGTGCTGATCAACGGACGGGCGCTGACGGTCAACTGGGTCGCGAAGCACGTGCCGGCCGTCATCGAAGCGATGTTTCCAGGCGAGTTCGGAGGGCAGGCGATCGCCGAGGCGCTGTTCGGCGACTACAATCCGGGGGGCAAGCTTCCGTTTACCGTGCCGAAGTCCGTCGGGCAGGTGCCGTTCAACTTCCCGAGCAAGCCCGGCGCGCAGGCCGATGAACTGAAGGGTGGCCCCAACGACAAGCCGACGCTGGTGAACGGCGCGCTCTACTCGTTCGGCCACGGGTTGAGCTACACGACCTTCACGTACGCCAACCTGCAGATCTCGCCAGCCGCGCAAGACGTCGGCGGCACGATCCGCGTCAGCGTCGACGTCACCAACAGCGGGCCGGTGGCCGGCGACGAAGTCGTCCAGCTCTACCTGCAGGACGTGCTGAGCAGCGTGACGACGTACGACCAGGTGCTGCGCGGATTCCAGCGAGTGCCGCTGAAGCCCGGGGAAACGCGCACGGTGACCTTCACGCTCGGCGCGGAGGACATGCAGCTGTTCGACGCCCGGCAACGCTGGGTGGTCGAGCCCGGGCCCTTCGAGATCCAGATCGGCAGCTCGTCCACTGACATCCGCCTGAAGGGGCGATTCGAGATTAGGGCCCGTTGAAAATAGAGGTCGCAAGTGTTGTTTTGAAGGAGTGATGCGATGAAGCCGTTTCTGGACGAGAACTTCCTCCTCGACAGTCCCGTCGCCGTCGACCTCTATCACCGGGTCGCCGCCGAGCTGCCCATCATCGACTATCACTGCCATCTCTCGCCCGAGCAGATCGCGACCAACCACCGGTTCCGATCGATCACCGAGATCTGGCTGGACGGCGACCACTACAAGTGGCGCGCGATGCGGGCCAACGGCGAATCGGAGCGGTTCTGCACGGGCGACGCGTCGGACTGGGAGAAGTTCGAGGCGTGGGCCCGCACCGTGCCCGACACGCTGCGCAACCCGCTCTATCACTGGACGCACATGGAACTGCGCCGGCCGTTCGGCATCACGACGCTGCTGTCGCCGTCGACGGCGAAGGAGGTGTTCGATCGGTGCAACCAGCGCCTGCGCGAGGACGCGTTCACCACGCAGGGGCTGATGCGCCAGTTCCGGGTGGCGGTCGTCTGCACGACGGACGACCCCGTCGACGCGCTCGACCATCACCGCGCCCTTGCCGCGCGGAAGGACCCCGACACGCAGGTCTACCCGACGTGGCGGCCGGACAAGGTGTTCGCCGTCGATGATCCACCGGCGTGGAATGCCTACGTCGCGCGCCTCGAGGCGGCCAGCGGCCGGTCGATCGGCGGCCGGCTCTCCTCCCTGCTCGACGCGCTGAAGGCCCGCCACGACGCGTTCCACGAGGCGGGCTGCCGCGCGTCGGACCACGGCCTCGAGACGATGTTTGCCGACGCGTGGACAGCCGCCGAGGTGGACGCCGCGTTCGACCGCCTCCGCGCCGGGCACGCGCTCGAGGCATCTGCGGCCGCGAAACTCAGGGCCGCGCTGGTCTACGAACTCGCGCTCTTCGACCACGCCAGAGGCTGGGTCCAGCAGTTCCACCTCGGGGCGCTGCGCAACAACAACACCCGGATGCGAAGGACGCTCGGGCCCGACACCGGCTTCGATTCGATCGGCGACTTCGAGATCGGCAGGTCGTTGTCGCGCTTCCTCGACCGCCTCGACGACACGAATCAGCTCGCGAAGACCATCCTCTACAACCTCAACCCGCGCGACAACGCGCTGGTGGCGACGATGATCGGCAACTTCCAGGACGGGACCGTCCCAGGGAAGATGCAGTACGGGTCGGCCTGGTGGTTCCTCGACCAGCTCGACGGCATGACGGACCAGATGGACACGCTCTCCACGATGGGCCTGCTGGCGCGCTTTGTCGGCATGGTGACCGACTCGCGCAGCTTCCTGTCGTACTCGCGTCACGAGTACTTCAGGCGGCTGCTGTGCAACCTGCTCGGCGAGGACGTGCGGCGCGGGTATCTGCCCGACGACCGCGAGTTGCTGGCGCACCTGATCCGCAACGTCTCGTTCGAGAACGCGACACGCTACTTCGGGTTCCCGCTGGGCCGCGTGGCCGACGGCGTGTAGCCCGCGTCCCTGGAGATCCTCCGATGAAACTGGCAATCGTTCTGCTCGGGCTCGTGTCCGTGGGGGTGATGGTGGCGGCCCGCGAGCCCCAGCGTCCGAAGATCACCGGCGTCGCGCACATGGCGCTCTTCGTCCACGACATGGACAAGGCCCGCGCCTACTACAAGGACTTCCTGGGGTACGGCGAGCCGTTCGATTTGAAGAATGCCGACGGCACGCTGGCGATGACGTTCATCAAGATCAACGACCGCCAGTACCTGGAGCTTTTCCCGGAGCGCGAGGCCGGCACCGATCGGCTCAACCACATCGGCGTCGAGGTGGACGATGTGGAGGCGATGCGGTTGTACCTGAAGGCGCGCGGCGTCGCGGTGCCCGACAAAGTGAACAAGGCGCGCGTCGGCAACCTGAGCTTCACCGTGAAGGACCCGGACGGCCACGGCGTGGAGTTCGTCCAGTACATGCCGGACGGCTGGATGACGCGTGACAAGGGCAAGTTCCTGCCGGCCGAGGCGATCTCGACCGACATGCGCCACTACGGAATCCTGGTCGGCGGCCTCGACGCCGCGCTCGGGTTCTACCGGGACGTGCTTGGGTTCACAGAGATCTGGCGGGGCAGCCGGGACGAGAAGGAGCTGAGCTGGGTCAACCTGCAGGTGCCCGACGGCCAGGACTACATCGAGTTCATGCTGTACCGGGATCTGCCAGAGCCGGCGAAGCGGGGCAGCCAGCACCACATCTGCCTGTTCGTGCCTGACGTCGCAAAGGCGCTCGCGACGCTGCAACCCCGCGCAGCCCGAGTCGGGTACACCGCCGCGATGGAGCCGCGCACGGGCATCAACCGCCGCCGTCAGCTCAACCTCTTCGATCCCGACGGCACCCGCACCGAGCTGATGGAGCCGACGACGCTCGACGGCAAGCCGGTGCCCGCGTCATCCGCCCCGCCGCCCCGCCGATAGTCGAGATCGGGGTCAGACTCGAATCTCCGGTGAACGCAGAGGAGATTGGGGTCAGACTCGAATCTCCAATGATCGCGGAGATTCGAGTCTGACCCCGATCTCTGTGAGTTGTCCGCCGGTACAGACGACGGGGTCGGGACATCGGTCCCGGCCCCGTCGTGTGTCAGTTCAGTCTCGCCCGTTAGAAGTACATCCGGAACCCCATCTGCACGTTGCGCATGACCTGCGCCGAGGTAATGCTCCCGAACCCGGTCGTCGTGACGCTGGTGCCCGGGTTGCCATACATGACCTGGTTGAACGCGTTGAAGAAGTCCACCTGGAACTGGAAGCGGTACCGGCTGGTCGCCCGGATCTGCTTGCGCAGCGAGATGTCCCAGTTCTGGTACGCCGGCCCGCGGAACTGGTTGCGTCCGCTGTTCCCGCGCCGGCCTTCCGGCGCCGCGGCGAACTGGGTCGGATCGAGGTAGTTGACGACCACCGTCGACCCGCTCCCGACCACCACCGGCGCGCCCGCTACGTACGGGTCGCCGCCGAGATAGTCGGCGCGACGGCCGCCGATCGACGTGTTGCCGGTCACGCTGAACGGCGAGCCGGACTGGTAGCGGTAGATGCCGGAGACCTCCCAGTCGCCGAGCACGTAGCCCGCGACGTTCTTCTTCCCGCGGAACCAGGGCAGCCGGTAGGTCCACGTGGTCACGAAGATGTTCGGGCGGTTGTTGTCGCTCGGGCCCCAGTTGAACGCCGGGTTCGTATAGTCCTCGAGGTCCGCTGTGGCGCTGGTCGCGTCGTCGTAGGCCTTCGAGTAGGTGTAACTCACCGTGAAGTTCAGGTTGCCTCGGCGCTTGCTGAGGTACACCTGCAGCGAGTCGTACTGCGACTTCGAGTCGGACATCCGCATGCGGATGTTCGAGAAGCCCTTGTACGGCCGCAGGTAGTTGGTGCTGTAGTTCGGCCCGGCCGGGAGCGCATTCTTCTCGAGCACCTCGAACGACGGCTGGTTGATGTCGGGCTGGCGGAACAGGTGGTGCCCGCGGGTGCCGACGTACGAGACCTCGGCGAACAGGCCCCCCCACCCCAGGTCCCGCTGCACGCCGACGCTGTAGCTCAAGGTGCTGGACGGCTGGAGGTCGGGGCTGAGCGAGTCGACGCTGGCCCACGGGGCGATCGGCGGCACGCTGCCCGCCTGGATGTTGGCGAGATTGCCGTTCTGGAACTGCGAGCTCAGCGAGAACGGCGGATTGTTCACCAGCGAGAACACCAGGTTCCCCTCAGGCCGATCGAAGAAGAGGCCCACACCGCCGCGGATGACCGTCCGGCCGTTGCCGAACGGCGTCCACGCGAAGCTGGCGCGCGGCGCCCAGAGATTCGATGTCTGGTAGTAGCCCTTGTTGGTCGCGTACGGAATCGTGCCGACCGCGGGGCTGTTGGCGTTCGGCACGTTCGCCACCTGATCGCCGGGCACCGCGTCAGGCCTGGTCAACCCGTTGTAGCGGTTCCCCGAGTTCGCCACGATCGTGCCGTCGGTATTCATCGTCACGGCCTGGGCCGGGTTGTAGAACGCCTTATCGAAGCTCGTGGTGTTGTTGCCCTGCGTGGCGGTCGGCATCTGCCACGTGTAGCGCAGGCCGAGATCCAGGCTGAGGCGGTCGGAGACGCGCCAGGAGTCCTGGGCGAACGCCTCCGTCTGCCAGAAGCGGAAGTAACCCATCGGGTCGAGCTGGAACTCGCTGTAGTTCCGGAAGTTGCCGAGCAGGGCGTCGGCGAACGCGTTGGTCGTCGTGAGGGTGTTGCCGGCGGTCGAGAAACTGACGTTGCCGGCATAGTCGGTGCGGCCGTTCTGATCCTTACCGTTCCGGATCAGGAGGAAGCCCGACCGTGTCGTGTGCCGGCCCTTGATCCACGTGATGTTGTCGCTGAACGCGTAGTCGTACGTCGGCGAGATGAGCGACCGCGCCGCGCCGCGGAACGACGCGTAGTTGGTGATGGCCACCTCGGGGAGGCCGTCCTCGTACAGGCCGCCGTTCGGATACACCTGGGCGAAGGTGAACCCATAGGCCGACCGCTTCCAGCCGTCGTCGGCCGGCGGAATCACCTGGCCGTTCGACGAGTAGTTGAACTTGGCCTCGTTGACCAGGTTCCCCTTCATCGTCCAGTAGTGGTTCGCCTGGACGTTGCGTCCCGGGCGCTGGCGGTTGGCCATGTAGGTCGGCAGCTGCGACGTGTTGAACGTCGTACCGACCTCATAGAGGTTGTAGTGGTCGAACACGAAACGGCCCGTCAGGCGGTGCGCCCCGCTCGGCTGGTAGTCGACCTTCAGCATCTCCTGGCGGAAGTCGAACGGGTTCGGGCTCTGGAAGATCGCGTTGTTGAGATTGGTCGCGTCGTTGTACGACGTGGCCATCCCCGCCATCTTGGCGTAGACGGCGGCGATCGCCGCGCCGTCAGCCGTGATCCGGTTTGTCGGGATGATGTTGCCCGGGAACGCCAGGCCGGTCAGCGGATCGCGGATCGTGCCGGTCAGCGCGCTGAAATTGCCTGCGCGCATCGCCGAGGTCGGGATGCTGCGTGTGGTGGGCGGCGTCGTCCGGCGGATCCGCTTCCACTCCATGCCGCCGAAGAAGAAGACCTTGTCCTTCTGAATCGGGCCGCCGAGGCTGAACCCGAAGTTGTCGTAGGTCAGTTCGGGCTTGGGCACGTTCTTCTGCTGGTTGAACCAGTCGTTGGTGTCCCAGCTGGCACGGCGCATGTACTCGTAGCCGCTGCCCTTGAACTGGTTCGATCCGCTGCGTGTGACGACGTTGATCGCCGCGCCCGACGCGCTGCGGTACTCGGCGGAGTAGTTGGACGTCTTGATGGCGACTTCCTGGATGAAGTCGATGCCGACGTTGCTGATCTGGCTGTTGTTGCTGCCCGAGTCCATGTTGAAGCCGCCGTCGACGGTCAGCAGGCTGCTGTTGTTGCGGCTGCCGTTGATAACGGTGTTGATGCCGAGGCCCGTCATGATGTCGAGGGCGCTGAAGTTGGTCACCGGGGCGCCGGGCACCAGCGTCGCCAGCTGCATGTAGTTGCGGCCGTTGAGCGCCAGGTCCTGGACCTGCGCGCGATCGACCGTGCGGGACACCTCGCCCGACACCGTATTGACCGTCTCGGCGTTGACCGACACCTGCACGGTTTCCGCGAAGGTGCCGACGGCGAGGGCGAAGTCCGCCGTGATCTTGCCGTCGGCCCCGAGATCGAAGCCCGACTTCTTGCCGCCCTTGAAGCCCTGCAGCTCCGTGGATACTTCCCAGCGGCCGAGCGGCAGGTTGACGAAGATGTACGCTCCGGCGGCGTCAGTCACCGTGGTCTGGCTGAAATTGGTTTCAACCTCCTTCGCGGTGACGGAGACACCGGGAAGGACGCCGCCCGAGGTGTCCTTCACGATGCCGGAAATACGACCGGTGGTGGCCTGAGCCGCTGCCTGCGTCGCGATCGCGAGCAGCAGGGCCGCGACAACCGCCAGCACCCTTCCGAATTGACCCTTCATGCTGTCCTCCCCGTTGCGAGATATGGACCGGAGCCACCACGCCGCCGCCGCGGAAGTAGGTGTGGGGGCAGACTCCAAGATTGGGGTCAGAGTCGAATCCCGGGCATCCGAGGAGATTCGTCTCTGACCCCAATCTCCGTGTCTGTTCAGCTTCGGCCTAGAACGTCACCCTGAACCCCAACTGGATGTTGCGCAGCGGGGCCGCCGACGTGATCGTCCCGAACCCGGCGTTGGTCACCGTCGTCGCCGGGTTGCGGAGGATCAGGCTATTGAAGGCGTTGAAGAAGTCCGCCTGGAACGCCGCCTTCACGCTGCCGTGGA
>Ga0315278_10003948_pt1 | contig 13345 bp, 11 predicted proteins | sample YL17G06_0_MG_FD_203880 | JGI IMG/M metagenome (GOLD analysis project Ga0315278, IMG submission 203880) | Sediment microbial communities from Yellowstone Lake, YNP, Wyoming, USA - YL17G06_0 | ecosystem: Environmental > Aquatic > Freshwater > Lake > Sediment | place: USA: Wyoming | collected...
CTTACCTGCAGCCGTCGTCACCCGGCACGCTAGTCCCGCCCGTTGGCCGCAGGCCCCAGCAGCTGCCGCAGACGCGGTTCGATGTCCTCGCCCACGGCCTCCCGGACCACACCATCGGCCTTTCGCAGCCGGGAGAGGGCCTTCGGGTAGGGCAGGCCCGTCTTCTGCATCACGATCGCCACCTTGGCGTTCCCGTGCGCCCGCGGGAGCAGTTTGCTGGCTCCTTCGTAATCGATCCCTGTGGAGATGATGAGAATGCGCCGCGCGCGGTCCTTGAGTTTTTCCGAGGTCGACTGGACGTCCACCATGAGATTGCCGTACGTCTTGCCGATCCGGATCATCGAACCGGTCGTCAGCATGTTGAGCACGAGCTTCGTCGCACTCCCGGCTTTCAGGCGTGTCGACCCGGCGATGACTTCCGGCCCCACTCCGAGCGCGATCGTCAGGTCGACGAACGTCTGCAGGTCGGCGGCAGGATCACACGTCACGAAGATGATCCGGGCACCGGCCTTCCGGGCGGCCGCGAGCCCTCCACGTACGAATGGCGTGATACCGCTGGCCGACACGCCCACGAAGACGTCGCGTTTATTGGCTTTCATGCGGGCGACGGTGCGAGCCCCTTCGTCGAAGCGATCTTCGGCGCCCTCCCGCGACCGGAACACGGCGCTCTTGCCCCCGGCCACAATCCCCTGGACCAGTTCCGGAGGCGTGCCGAAGGTGGGAGGGATCTCGGCGGCCTCCAGGACGCCGAGGCGTCCGCTCGTGCCTGCGCCGACAAACACCAGGCGCCCCCCTTTCCGCAGCGCCTGAGCGATAATGTCAACAGCGAGGGCGATGCGTTCCCGCTCCCGGCTGACCGCGGCCAGCATCTTGCGGTCTTCGGCGAGCATGAGGTCGATGATCTCGGCCGACGGCAGCTTGTCGATGGCGAGACTGGCGGGATTGATGGCTTCCGTAGGTAACTGCTGCCACTTGGACCGGAGAGGCATGGGACACCCCGTGTTTGCGAAACGGCGACGGCAGATACTAGCGCCGAGGGGTAGCCCTGTCAAACGCGCAGACGGGGCGACACCCTCGTCCGGCGGCGACGGCGAGCGGATCCTGGACGAATACCTCGATCACCTGCGGGTGGAGCGCCGCCTGGCCGTGAACTCGGTAGACAGCTACGCGCGCGATCTCGGCAGGCTCGCCGGGTTCGCGGGCACAACGGATTGTGCCGTCTCTGCGCTGACGAGAGGCCAGCTCGAAGCGTTCGTCCGCGGGTTGCTGTCGGAAGGCCTGTCCCCGCGCTCGGCCGCACGATCCGTCGCGAGCATCCGCGGATTCTACCGCTACCTGGTTCGCGAGGGGCACATCGCCGCGAGCCCGGCCGAGGACCTCCAAGGGGCTCGTCCCTGGCCGGCGCTGCCGAGGTATCTGTCGCCCGACGACGTCGATCGGCTCATCGACCAGCCGGACATCGCCACGCCGCTCGGGCTGCGCGACCGTGCGATGCTGGAAGTACTGTACGCCACTGGGCTTCGCGTGTCCGAGTTGGTTGGCCTGCGCGCCGCCGACGTCAATCTATCGGCGGGATACCTGACCTGCACCGGCAAGGGCGACAAGCAGCGTCTGGTGCCCCTCGGCGATCGCGCCGTCGTGTGCGTCCGAAGGTACCAGCGTGACGGCAGGCCCGCGCTTGCAGGACCGGCCTCATCAATCCGCCTGTTTCTGAACGCGAGGGGTGGGCCGTTGAGCCGGGTGGGGCTCTGGATGGTGCTCAAGGGCTACGCGCGTCAAGCGGGCCTGCGCCCGGACGTGAGCCCGCACGTCCTGCGGCACTCCTTTGCGACACACCTGCTTGAGCGCGGGGCCGATCTGAGGGCCATTCAAATGATGCTCGGGCACGCCGACCTGTCCACCACCCAGATCTACACACATGTGCTCGAGACCCGCATGCGGGCGATCTACGATCAATTCCACCCGCGCCAATAGGGACGTGAACCGTTGAGGCGTTGGCTCGCGTCCGTCGTTGTCGTGCTGCTGGCCTGGCTCGCCTGGGCCGCCCTGACGCTGCCTCCCGGATCGACACCGCTGCGCCTGCCGACGCCGCGGCCAGGTGATCCGCCTGTCATGCGGGGCGCCTACCACGTGCACTCGCGCGCGTCCGACGGCACCGGCACCATCCCGGACATCGCCGCGGCGGCCGCCAGGGCCGGCCTGCGGTTCGTCATCGTGACCGACCATGGCGACGGTCTCCGTCGACCAGCGCCGCCGCGATACATCGGCAGCGTGCTGTGCATCGAGGCCGCCGAGATCAGCACCACTGACGGGCACTACGCGGCTCTCGGCATGGAGCCGCCGCCGTACCCGCTTGGCGGCGAGGCACGCGATGTCGTTGAGGACGTAGCGCGCCTCGGCGGCTTCGGTGTGGCCGCCCATCCGGACTCGGCGAAACGCGAACTGCGGTGGGACGCCTGGGAGGCGGGATTCGACGCCATGGAGTGGTTCAACGCCGACTCCGAGTGGCGCGACGAGCCGAAATGGCGCCTGCTGCCGACGCTCCTGCACTACCCCGTGCGCCCGGTCGAAGCCGTGGTGTCCCTCTTCGATCGGCCGGCAGGCCTGTTCCGGCGATGGGATCGGCTGACTCAGCAGCGGCGCGTGGTCGGTCTGGCGGCGGCCGACGCGCACGCTCGCTTGGGCCTCGGAGGGAAGGTCGATCCGTACGACGAGCGCGTGTACATCAGGCTGCCGTCGTACGAGGCGGTGTTCCGCGCCTTCTCGCTCCGGGTTGAACTCAGTCAGGCCCTGACCGGCGACCCGCTGATCGATGCCGGCCTCGTTGTCGGCGCGATCAAGGCCGGTCATGTCTACGCCGCGTTCGATGGCGTGGCCGGTCCCGCGGCGCTTTCGTTCTCCGCCGAGTCTGGAGGAGTCACGGCCCGCCAGGGCGACACCCTCGCGCTGCGCGGCCGGGTCCGCATTCGCGCCGCTGCCAACACACCACCAGGGGGCGGCATCGTCCTCATTCGCAATGGACAGATCGTCCACACGTCGCCAGGATCGTCGCTGGCATGGGAGGATGACCGGCCCGGTGTCTATCGCATCGAAGCGTCTGCCCTTTCGGCGCCGGGGGAGCCGCCGCTCCCATGGTTGGTCAGCAACCCGGTGTACGTCGGGATGGAACCCCGCGACATGCGTGACCACGCACCGCCACCCGCATCGGCCCGCCTCGTCCTGCCTGCGGGCTCCTGGCACATAGAGAAGGACCCGGCATCCACGGGAAGCTTCAAGGACACGGAAGGGCAGGGCAGCGTCCTTCGGCGCTTCTCGTTCCAGCTCGGTCGCGGTGGGGCGAGTCCCTTTGTCGCCCTGGCAACCTCCGACGTAGAGCCGTTGCGCGACGCCACCAGGGTCGCGTTTCGCGCCCGCTCGACCAGGCCCCTCCGGCTGTCCGTCCAGGTTCGCATCGTCGACGGCAGCACCCAACTGCGGTGGCAGCGGTCGGTCTATCTCGATCCGTCACCGCGCGACATCACCGTGACGTTTGCCGACATGCGCGTGGCCGGCACCGCCGAGCGACGAGCGTTCGACTCCGCTCGGATCGAATCGCTCCTGCTGGTGGTCGACACGACCAACGCGAGACCCGGCGATGGGGGAGACGTGTGGATCGAGGGTCTTCACACCTCCCGCTGATCCCATCCACGTTCAGGTGTGGACGGTGAGGACCAGATACGCCGCCGTGCAGGCGAACAGGATATTCGGCGCCCACGCGGCCAGAAGCGGGTGGATCACTCCACTGGCCCCAATCGCGCCGAACACGCTCATCGTGATCCAGTAAACGAGGGCCAGCACGATCCCCAGGCCGATGCCGTACATCGCGCCGCGTCTGCCGGTCGTCACCGCGAACGGCACGGCGATCAGGGTCATGATGAGCGTGACCCACGGGAACGACACCTTGCGGTGCAGTTCCACTTCGTACTCGGTCACGTTGATGCCGCTCGCGCGCAACTCCACGATGTAGCGCTTCAGTTGCTGGTACGTCATCCGCTCGGCATCCGCCTGCTCGGTCATGAAGTACTGCGGCGGCTCGAGGAACACGTCCGCCTGGTCCACCGACCGGTAGCTGCGCTCCTCGAGGAGCCGATCGAACTCCCGGACCCAGCCGTCCCGCGCCTTCCAGACGACCGTCTGCTCGAAGCCCGTCGCCTGGCCGGAGAACGCCACCGTCTTGTAAAAAGCCCGGCTCTGCAGCCGCCACGCTTTCGGCGAAAAGCGGAACACCGAGAACCCGCTCAACTCAGTACGCCGAGGATCGAAGTAGACGTAGTTGTAGATCTCGCCCTTCCGCCCGAGCACCCACCTGCGGTTCAGGATGTCGAAGGTCCGCGGCGCTCCCCCGCGAATCACGTGCCGCAGCGAATCGGCCCGCCGGTTTGAATAGGCCAGCACGTTTTCCTCGAACAGGAACAGGACGCCGCCCGCGACCGCCGCGAACACCAGCAGGGGCGCGGCCGCGCGGTAGAGGGAGATGCCGCAGGCCCGCATCACGACCAGTTCGCTCGTACGGGTCAGGATCCCGATCGTCACCAGGCTGCCGATCAGCACCGACAGCGGGATACACCAGTACACGTACTGTGGTGTCGCATACCACATGTACTGCAGCACCATCGTCCCCGTGGCGGTGCCCTTGAACAGCTTGTCGGAGAGATCGATGAACGTCGAGATCTGGAAGATGCCGAGGAGGGCCATGCAGGTGAGGCCGAAGACCCGGAGGTACATCTTCCCGATGTACCCGTCCAGGATATTGGCCCGGAGCTGCCACGAGCGCGACCAGCGGCTACCCGCCGCGACGCCGCGGCGAACGGCCCCGGCGCCTCGTCCCGTCGCCTGGCCCAGCGTCCCGAGCCTCGGCAGGAGCCGATCAACGCGAGCACGGAGCCGTTCCAGCGGGCGAAGCCACCGGGCCTCGCGGATGCGAGGGTCCAGCAGCAGGAGTCCGACTCCACCCAGGACGATGTTGGGGATCCAGGTGGCGAGCCAAGCCGGCACCCAGGCGCCCTTGGCGGCCGACTGGGCGTTGCCGAGGATGACGTAGTAGACGTAGATGACGCCGATGCCCTGGACGAAGCTGGCGAACTTCGCATCGCGCCGATTGGTGAGGCCGAAGGCGGTCCCGAGCAGCGCGAACACGACGCACGCGAACGGAATGGAGAACTTCTTCTGGATTTCCATTTCCGCGTTATGGGTGGAGATACGCTGGCTCTTCAGCGAGCCGATCAGCGTCCGCAGCTCCGCGATGGTCATCTCGCGGTCGCCCTTCGGGGGCCCCGTTCGAGGAAAGACCGTCTCCGGGTCAAGGCTGAGGACCAGCTGTTTGAAGCGCGCCACGCTGTAGTCCTGAGGGGCATCAGCCTTGCTTGTGTGCTGCGTCCCGTCCTCGAGCACCAGCTCCACGGTGCGTCGGTCCCGGTCGAGAGCCATACGCCCCCGGCTGGCCAGGTAGAGAATCGGGTTCTCCGGGCGTGTCGTGTCGGCCAGGAACACGTCTCGCCAGCCGCCGCCTCCAGACGGCACGTCCCTGACGAACAGCACCCGATTGGAAAAATCCTCGAAGAACACCCGGGGCTTGACTTCGCCTTCCACGCGCTGTGCCACGATGTTGTAGGTTATTTCTCTGGACGTCTGGTTGGCGTCCGGAACCGCCCACATGTAAACATAGAGGGTAGCCGTCATTCCGACCACCCCAAGCACCATGACGGGCCGCAGCACTCGCGCCACGCTGACGCCGCACGCCTGAAGGGCCACCCATTCCCGATCGCTCGACAGGCGGCCGAGTCCGACCAGCAGGCCCACCAGCAGCGACATGGGGATGGTCACCGCGAGAGCCTGGGGAACCAAGGTGAGCATGAGCGACAGGACGGTCGTAGCGGCCACGCCCTTCGAGATCAGTTTCTCGGCCAGGCCCATGAGGAAGGGCAGGACGAGCATGAACGTGAACACCAGCAACGACATCAGAAACGGCGGGATGGTACTGCGGATGACGTAGCGGTCGATAAGTCTGAGCATACGCTGTTGCCGCTTAGAGCCTGTTAGAAGACAAAGGTCTCAGTGTGTGTTTTCTTACAGGCTCTTATGGCCGATCCGAACACGTACCCTGAAATCAATATTCATTGACAGGGCCCAACGATACCACACGCAGACCCAAGGCTGATGTCCTGGAGGCCGGCGGCTTGTTGACGAGGGGTTCCGAGCGGCGGGAGCCGAGCGGCGGTGTCTCCGGAATGGCTACGGAGAGGCCCCAGGAGTGGCTGGGTCGAATGAGGGCGTACGCGAGGCGGAAGGAGATGCTGGCGCACCAACAGTTCATCAACAGGGGGTGTATTGGATAGATACCAACGATGTCTGATAATATATGTTATGTTAACCTACAGATCACAGACGACCGCAATTGCCAGCAAACCAGGCGGAAGCACTCGTTCCGGCGCGTCTGCCGACAGGACCGCCGGCGTGGCCGCCGCTTCGGCGCGGACACCCGGCTCTCGCGTCCGAGGCTGGTCCTCACGGACACAGCTGGCGCCTTTCCCGCACCAGCGGCTGAATTCCGCGCTCACTTCGACTGTCGTAATTCCCGGATGATCGATTCGAGCGCGCCGATGATCTCGTTGCGCTCGACCTGGCTCTTGCTGAAAGTCAGGTGCAGGTTGAAGGCCTTCGTGGCGGGCTTGTATGTGAAGACAAACGACCGCGGCCGGCCCCGGTGTTTCCTCGGTGCCGATTCCTTTCGGAGTTTCTCGCGCGTGGCATTGCCGTCTCGGGTGATCCTTTCGACCAAGGCGACCATTTTCGCTGGGTCGTTGAGTCTAACTATCTCTAATAACAACGACTTAGAGGAAATGTCGGCCAGCCGACAGAGGTTCTTCACCTCCGCCGGCATCTTGTGCAACGCCAGCGTCTCAGAAATCGCTGTTCTCGACTTCCCCAGCCGCTTGGCCAGGTCCTCATGGGTCAGGGAGTTCCGCGACGCCAGCGTGTGGAGTGCGTCAGCCTCTTCGAAAGCGGTCAGGTCCTTCCGCTGAAGGTTTTCGATGAGCGCCAACTCGATGATCTCGACGTCGTCCACGTCACGCACGACGACGGGGAGTTCGCGGAGTCCCACCTGGACCGCGGCCTGGTAGCGACGCTCCCCGGCGATGATTTGGTAGCGGCCGCCCCTGGCCCGAACCACGATCGGCTCGATCAGCCCTTTTTCGGCAATCGAGGCCATCAACTCGGATAAGTCCCCCATGGCCTGCCGCGGCTGATCCGGATTGGGGTCGATCTGGTCGATCGCCAGCAGCCGCCCTATCGGAGTCCCGGCCGGCGCCGACAACGTGGCGACGTAGTGCTCGTCATGACGCATACGGACGGTCGCCGGTAGACCAGATCGCTTAGGCACGGTCGATGACCTCCTCACAAAGCCGGTAGTACTCGGTGGCCCCGGACGACTCCGGGGCGAACGTAAATATTGGTTCCTTGTAGGCCGGGCTCTCTTCCAGCCTCACGCTTTTGCTGATGACGGTGGTGAACACCCGGTCTCCGAACACCGTCCGAATCTGATTGCGAATGTCCCTGGCGATCGCCGTCCGCCGATCGTGCATCGTGATCAACACCCCCAGCAGGCGGAGGTCCGGGTTTGCCCGGGCACGCACTTTCTCGACCGTCTCCAGCAAGTCGTCCGTGCCCTCGAGAGCGAAGTACGACGACTGAATCGGCACCAGGAGATGACTCGAAGCCACGAGGGCGTTGGCCGTCAGCAAGCCAAGTGTCGGCGGGCAATCGACAACCATGAACTCGTAGTCGCCCCGGATCGGCTCCAGCCTGTCCTTGAGCCGGAAGTGGGAATCAATCTCCCCTACCAACTTGGCCTCGAGCTTCGCGAGCGCGATGCGGGCCGGCGCAACCCAGAGGTTCTTGACGGTCGAAGGCACGATGACCTCGGAGAGCGCGCAACTGGAGTCGGAGAGGACGTCGTAGAGACTCCGCTGAATGCGGCGCACATCCAGGTATGACATGGAGCTGTTGGACTGGGGATCCATGTCGATCAACAGCGTCCGCTTACCACGCATGGCCAATGCCGCGGCCAGGTTGATGGCGGTGGTGGTCTTGCCGACCCCACCCTTCTGGTTGGCGATTGAGACAATCATGTAGGCTGGCCCGTGAAGGGCGGGTTCATTCTAGGCGTCCGCCTGACAAGGTGTCAAGCCGGGAACGATCGCGGCGATCGCCTCAGACCCGACGCCGGCATCCACTACATCTTATACTTGCCGAGCTCTTCGGGATCGAGACTCTCGAGCCATTTCTGCAGACGGTCGGAGTTCCCGGGTTCCGGCGAAAAATCTACCGTCTTCGCGCCGTCAATCACGTGCTCTTCCACGAAAATCGGCGCCTGGGTCCGGAGCGCGAGCGCGATCGCATCGCTTGGCCTCGCATCGATCGCGACCATCTCACCACCGACGGTGAGATAGATCAGCGCGTAGAACGTGGTTTCCTTCAAGTCGGAGACGACGATCTTCTCCACTGTGCCATTGAGATCGCGGATCACGTTCCGCAGCAGATCGTGGGTCATGGGACGGGGTGTGGCGATGTTCTCGATCTGCAGGGCAATCGCGTTCGCCTCGAAGATACCTACCCAGATCGGGAGTACGCGTTCCCCCTCCTTATCTCGGAGGATGACGATCGGCATGTTGGTGACGGGGTCAACCATCAGCCCCTTGATGACCATTTCGGTCTGCATCGTGTCCCTCACTCGCTCCTACCGGGAAACCGGGTCTGCCCCGCCCTCCCTGTTTCGACGCCACACGCCACACTCGCGTGCTGCCGCGACTACAAGGTAGGCGGACAGCCACGCTCTGTCAAGGAGTCGGCACGTCCCCACAGACTGTGCGGGCCGGATCGCTCGATGGTCACCGCCACCAGGGACCCGAGTTGGGAGGCCCGGCCCGGGAAATTCACCACCGTGTTTCCGCTTGTCCTTCCGGAGAGCTCCGTCTCCCTCCGGCGGCTGACGCTGTCAACGAGGACCTCGACGGTGGTCCCGACGGCCTGTGCGTGGAGCGCCATCTGGGCCGTCTTCTGCCGGTCCTGCAACAACGCGAGCCGCCTCCCCTTGTCTTCCTCCGGCACGTCGTCCGGTAATCGCGTGGCGGCCAGGGTGGCCGGTCGCTCGGAGTACTTGAACGAAAACATCGAGTGAAACCGGACCGCCTCGACCAGCGTCAGCGTTTCGGCGAAGTCTTTTTCGGACTCCCCAGGGAACCCCACAATCATATCGGTCGATAGCTGAATGCCCGGGACCTGCTCTTTCAGGCTGCCGACAAGATCCAGGTAGTCCTCCCTGGTATGACGCCTGCGCATGGCAGCGAGGATCCTGGTCGAACCAGATTGAACAGGCAGGTGCAGGTGCTTGCAGACCCGTGGGAGATCGCGAATCGCGTCCACCAGCCGGGGGGTGACGTGCCTGGGGTGCGGACTGGCAAACCGAATCCGCTGGAGGCCAGGCACCTCGTTGACGGCTTCGAGGAGGCCGGCAAAATCGCAACGGTTGTCGTCCGGCGCCTGGTAGTGGTTGACGATTTGGCCGAGGAGTTGCACTTCCGTCCGGCCGCCGGCGACGGCCTCGTGAACCTCCGCCAGGATGTCCGCCTTGGGCCTCATCCGCTCGTGGCCTCGGGTGCGTGGAACGACGCAGAACGCACAGAAGTCGTTGCAGCCTTCAATGATCGTGATGTAGGCCTTGACCGGATCGGCTCGCCGCGCCACGCCCAACGGAAACGAGACGTCGTCGTACGGGTTGATGTCCATCTGCCGGACGTGAGTCCGCATGGCATCGTCGATCAGCACCGGGAGCCGCTTCTCGGCCTGTGTGCCCACGATGACGTCGACAAACGGCGCGCGGCGGAAAATGGTGGCTCCCTCCTGCTGCGCCAGGCACCCTGCCACCGCCACGATCGGGTCGGCGCCCTGTACCTGGGCCGCGGCCCGAAGCTCGCCAATCCGGCTGAAGACCTTGTCCCCTGCTTTCTCGCGCACGGTGCAGGTATTCAGCACGATGACGTCAGCGTCGGTGGCGTCAGCCGCCTGCTCGTAGCCGGCGGCCTCGAGCAGGCCAGCCATTCGCTCCGAGTCGTGGAAGTTCATCTGGCAGCCGAACGTCTCGATGAGATACCGTTTCGCCATTTACTTTCGCTTTCGCCTTTCGCCTTTCGAGACACTTTCGCTTTCGCCCAGACGCGCGCCGAGCATCTCGCGCGCGCTCGCCCGGGTGCCGTCGGTGACCACGAGCCCGGCCATCATGCGGGCCAGTTCGTCGACCCTCGCCTCGCCGGACAGGGGCTCCACGGTCGTTTGCGTCCGGCCGTTGCGTTCGAATTTCGCAACGCAGTAGTGGGAGTGACCGCAGGTGGCGATCTGCGGGAGGTGGGTGATGCACAGCACCTGGTACGTCCTGCCAAGCGTCTGGAGGCGCTGCCCCACCACATCCGCCACTCGCCCTCCGATCCCCGCATCGACCTCGTCAAAGACCAGGGTCTTGCCTGGGGAGTCCGTGGTCGCCAGCGTCTTGAGGGCCAGCATCATCCGGGAGAGCTCGCCCCCTGACACGATGCGCGCGAGCGGGCGCATGTCTTCCCCAGGGTTCGGCGACACGTAGAACTGGGCGACATCGGTGCCACGAGCCGTCCAGTGCTCCTCAGTCGGAACCCCGTCCTCGAAGCGGACCTCGAACCGTGTCCGCTCCATCGCCAACTCGCCCAGCTCACGCTCCAACGCCCGGCCGAATTCCGAGGCGTGCGAACGGCGCGCCGCCGACAAGGTCGCCGCCGCCGAACGGTAACGCTCCCCCGCCGCCGCAACCTGCCGGTCCAGTTCGCCGAGCCGCTCCGCTGCTGAGTCGAGGCCGCCCATCTCCTCGGCGCACTGAGCGCGGCGAACAAGCACATCGGACAAGGCGGGGCCGTACTTCCGCTTCAGCCGTTCGAGCGCCGCGAGGCGTTCTTCCGTTTCCTGCAGCCGCTCCGGTGCCGCGTCGATATGCGCGCCGTACTCCCTCAGGTAGTTCGCGAGTTCGTCAAGTTGCGCCGTGATGCCATCGCGGGCCTCAAGGAATGCCCCGAACCGGGGATCCAGGTCGCGCAGTTCAGCGACGCGCTTCCAGATGCCGGACAGGGAGCTGAGCACGGAGGTGTCGTCCTCGTACAACCGGCCGTAGGATTCTTCACACAGACGGCGCAGTTTTTCGGCATTGGCGAGCAGGCACCTTGCGGCGACCAGTTCGTCATCCTCCCCAGGCCTGGGGGCGACCCGATCGATCTCGTGGAGTTGGAATCGCAGGAAGTCCGCCCGGGCATCCTTGTCGCGCTCTTTCACGCCGACCGATTCCCGCTCGAGTCGGAGGGCGGACCATCTTCCGTGCGCCGCCGCCACGACAGCGCGCTCGGCTGCGAGGCGGGCGTGCTGATCGAGGAGGTCCAGGTGAACGTCTGGATTCAGGAGCGCCTGGTGTTCGTGTTGTCCGTGGAGATCAACGAGCTTAACGCCTAATTCTTTAAGACTTCCTGCGGTCACCAGTTGGCCGTCGACGAAACTCCGGCTCCTCCCCTGCGCGGTGACCTCTCGTCGCACGATGATCTCGCGGCCGTCCAGCTCAAACACCGCCTGGATGATCGCTATGTCTTCGCCAGTCCGGATCATGTCCGACGATGCGCGATCGCCTAGCAGGAGCGCGACGGCCCCGACCACGATCGACTTCCCGGCACCCGTCTCGCCGGTGATGACGTTCAACCCGTACTGAAACGTCACTTCCAGGGACTCGATGACGGCGAGGTTGCGGATGTTCAGATAGCGCAACATAGGCTCATCCGGCTCCGTTCCGAAGAGGCCCGGCAACGCGGAACTCCTATAATATCACGGGTTTGACAGGGTATGCGCCGCATGGTACTCTTGCCTGAATACGCTTGATGCCACGCGCGATGGAGCCGGATGCCGCCGACGCCTTCCGCGCGCATCGGCGCTTCTGGAAGGACGACACGCGTGGGTGCCAATGCCATTGTGGGCGACGGGGTCGTTGGCCTGGTCCTGCGGTCTGGCCCGGCCGCCAAGCTTGTTCTGCTCATCCTGCTGGTGTTCTCCGTGGTGTCGTGGGGCATCATCCTCCACAAGCTGTGGTACCTGCGGCGGGTCGAGAAGCACACGAGGACCTTTCGAGATTTCTTCCGCCGCAGTTCGAAGTTCTCCGAAGTGCAGGCGATTTGCCGCTCCTTTGAACAGAGCCCCCTCGTAGGGATTTTCCAGGCCGGCTACGCGGAACTGAACACGCAGATCAGGCAGACCTCGCAGGAATCCGCCAGTCCGGGCGCCTCCGCCGCTCGTCCAACCTTGAAGAGCCTTCCGGCTGTAGACCGCGCCCTCTTGCGGGCCGCGGCGGTCGAAGTCGCCAAACTCGAGCGTCGGCTGCCGCTCCTTGCGACGACGGCCAGCATCACGCCGTTTATCGGGCTCTTCGGCACGGTGTGGGGCATCATGACGTCATTCCAGCGTATCGCGAGCGTGGGATCGACCAACCTGGGAGTCGTCGCTCCCGGCATCGCCGAAGCGTTGATCGCCACCGCCGCGGGGCTGTTCGCCGCGATCCCCGCCGTGTATTTCTACAATCACTTCGTGGCGGAAGTGAAGGACCTCACCGCTGCCATGGACGACTTCGCGCTCGAGTTCCTGAATATTGCCGAGCGCAACTTCACCTAGTCGCCTGTCGAGGTTCTTCGAACCATGCCGAAGGTCAGTCCGACTGAAGAGGTCACGACGGGACGCACCAACCGTGTGCGGCGGGTGATGTCGTCGATTTCCGAGATCAATGTCGTCCCGCTCGTCGATGTGATGCTCGTGCTCTTGATCATTTTCATGGTGACCGCACCGATGCTCCAGCGAGGCGTGGACGTCACGCTGCCCGTCGCGCGGCGCGCGGAGCCCATTGCCGAAGAGCGCGTGTTTGTCACCGTCCCCCTCGCGTATCGCCGGGACCGGACGGTGCGCCTCGGCGACGAGCGCGTGCGGCTCGATTTCCTGACGGAGCGCGTGCGCCAGAGGATGGACGGTCGGACCGACCGCAAGATCTTCCTCCGCGGGGACGGCGGGATCCTGCTTCAGGAATTGCTCGATGTCATGGATCGGCTGAAGGACGCCGGAGTCGAGCAGGTTGGCATCGTCGCCAGGTTGCCCGGAGAGCGATAGCCATGGAAGCCGTCACCAGCGTCCTGCTCGAACGGGCGCACCACGAGCGGGGCCTGCCCCGCATGGTCACGGCCTCGCTCGCCGCTCACGCCGTTCT
>Ga0315278_10003949_pt1 | contig 13343 bp, 10 predicted proteins | sample YL17G06_0_MG_FD_203880 | JGI IMG/M metagenome (GOLD analysis project Ga0315278, IMG submission 203880) | Sediment microbial communities from Yellowstone Lake, YNP, Wyoming, USA - YL17G06_0 | ecosystem: Environmental > Aquatic > Freshwater > Lake > Sediment | place: USA: Wyoming | collected...
ATTTGCGCCTGCGGCAATGCCTTCGAGACCCGTTCGACCTCGAAGTCCATCCACGTCGAAGTGTGCGCGAAGTGCCACCCGTATTACACCGGCAAGCAGCGCCTGATGGACACTGCAGGTCGGGTGGATCGGTTCCGCCGCCGGTATCAGGCAGGCGCCGACGCTCCGAAGGAGTAAGGCATGGAGGCGCGCCTCCGCCAGGCGATCGCCCGGGCGGAGGAGGTGGCGCGGGAGCTGTCCGAACCTGCCACCGCCCGTGACTCGAAGCGCCTGACCACACTCGGACGGGAGCATGCCCGACTGGTGCCGATCGTGCGCACGGCGGAGCGGCTTCGGCGGCTCGAAGATGAACTCGCTCAGGCTCGGGAAATGGCCCAGGAGGCCGATCCCGAGCTTGTGGCATTGGCGCGGACCGACCTTGGGCGCCTGCCCTCCGAGGTGGACTCCACCCGGGCTGAACTCCACGCCCTTCTCGTGCCCCGCGATCCGATCGACGACCGTGACGCCATCGTCGAAATCCGTGCGGGCACCGGCGGCGATGAGGCGGCGTTGTTCGCGGCAGACCTCTACCGCATGTACACCCGGTATTGCGAGCGGCAGGGGCTGAAGATCGAGCTCATTTCTGAGAGTGATGCATCGCTGGGCGGGGTCCGGGAAGTGGTTTTTGCCGTGCGGGGCCAAGACGCCTATGGCAAGTTGCGTCGTGAATCGGGTGTGCACCGCGTGCAGCGCGTGCCCGCCACCGAGACGCAGGGCCGGATCCACACGTCGGCGGCCACGGTGGCCGTACTCCCCGAGGCGGAAGAGGTCGACGTCAAAATCGAGCCGAACCACCTCAAGATCGACGTATTCCGCTCCTCGGGCCCTGGCGGCCAGAGCGTGAACACGACCGACAGCGCGGTCCGGATCACGCATCTGCCGACCGGATTGGTGGTCAGCCAGCAGGACCAGAAGTCCCAGTTGCAGAACAAGCTCAAGGCGATGGAGGTCCTGCGCGCGAGGCTGCTCGACCGGATGATCGCCGAGGTCGAGTCGGCGCGAGCCCGGGACCGCAAGGCCATGGTTGGCACCGGCGATCGATCCGCGAAGATCCGGACGTACAACTTCCCGCAGAGTCGCGTGACCGATCACCGGATCAATCTGTCGGTCCACAACTTGTCCGACATCATGGACGGACGGATCGAGGACATGGTCGAAGCCCTGCGCCTTGCCAGCCGCCAGGAGGAATCAGGCAGTGGTGGCTGAGGGGCCGGGCACGGTGGGTGTTGCGCTCGAAGCCGCGGCTCGCCGCCTGCGCAGCGCGGGGAATCCCCAGGGCCGACGCGAAGCGGCGCATTTGGCCGAAGCGGCGTGGGGGCTCGCACCGGGCCAGGCGCGGATCGGATCGGACCGAGCCCTCCCCGCTGAGGCCGCCGACCACCTGGCCGCACTGGTCACGCGTCGTGTCGCCGGCGAGCCCCTCGCGCATGTGACGGGCGTCGCGGGATTTCGACACCTGTTGCTGGCCTCCGATCGGCGCGCGCTCATTCCGCGTCCCGAGACCGAGGGCCTGGTTGCCCTCGTCCTGGAGCGGATGTCCATCGGGGTGGTGGCGGACGTGTGCACCGGGAGTGGCTGTATCGCGCTGGCGCTGGCGCAGGAGGGACGCTACGACCGAGTCCTCGGCGTCGACTGCTCGGGCGACGCACTTGCACTGGCCAGGGAAAATGCCGCGCGGACGGGACTCCACGTGGAATGGCGACAGGGAGATCTCATCGCGCCGCTCGCGGGAGAGCGGCTCGATGTGCTCGTGGCCAATCCTCCCTACCTGACGCGCGCGGAATTCGAGACACTGGATTCCTCGGTCCGTGGGTGGGAGCCATCGCTGGCGCTCGAAAGCGGCGCCGATGGCCTCGCCGCCACGCGGCGACTCCTCGCGGCCGGGCTCGACGTGGTGAAGCCGGGCGGATGGATCGCCCTCGAAGTGGACTGTGAACGGGCGGCCGCGGTGGCCCGCCTCGCGACCAGGTTCGGGTGGATGAATCCGGTCGTGTACCAAGACCTCTACGGCCGCGCGCGCTATGTGCTCGCGCGGAGGAGTGAGACGTCGTGATTTCCGAGAAGGCGCGGGACCTCGGCCGGCTGATCGGGCAGTCCAGCGAATACAAGACGCTCCGCCGCACGGAGCAGGCGCTCCGCGAAGACGCCCCCACGGTGGCCAAGCTGGACGCCATCCAGCAGCTCGCCACCAAGGTGGATCAGATGATGTCCTCCGGGCAGATGCCGGACGCAGAGACGACCACCGCCTACGAGACGGCCGTCCGCGAGCTCGAAGTGAGCACCACGGGCCAGGCGTACGCGGTGGCGCGCGCCAATTTCGAGAAGGTGATGACCAAGGTCAATCAGGACATCAGCGAGGGGATGGAGCAAGGCGCCACAAGCAGCATCATCACCCTCTGATGCCTTCCCCGGGGTTGTTCGTGGTCGTCGAGGGCCCCGAGGGGTCCGGGAAGTCCACGCTGGTCCGCGCGCTGGCCGCGCGGATGGCGGCGGCGGGGCAGGAGCCGGTGTCGGTCCGGGAGCCGGGCGGCACGTCGGTGGCGGAGTCGGTGCGGCGAGCGTTGCTCGAAGCGGACCACGCGGTGGCCCCGGTGGCGGAGCTTTTTCTTTTCCTCGCCGCCCGGGCGGACTTGACCACCCAGGTGATTCGTCCCGCGCTCGAGGCAGGACGGGTGGTGCTGGCCGACCGGTTCACGCTCTCAACCGAGGTCTATCAGGTGGTCGGGCGTGGGCTGGACCGGGCGCTGGTGGCTGCGGGCAATGCGGCGGCCACCGGAGGACTGCGGCCCGACGTGACGCTGGTGCTCGACCTTCCGCCAGGGGTTGGACGCTCCCGGCAGGAGTCGGCCGGCAAGGCACTGGACCGGTTGGATCGTGAATCGAGCGCCTTTCACGAACGGATTTGCCGGGCCTATGTGGCGGTGACCGGCCCCGGCATTGTACACTTGGACGGAACTTGGCCCGCCGAGCACTTGCTCGACGCGGCATGGACGGCCGTGCGGAACCGGCGGTCTGACCTCTGGAGGATGGCATGAAGCAGCGGTGGGGGCTCATTCTTGCGGTAGCCTGCATTTCGTTCCTTTCGGGCGGCTGGCTGCTGCAGCGCGGCGTGGACAACGACGGCGGCGTGTATCGCAGCGCCCGGCTGTTCGATGACGTGCTGGCGCGCGTGCAGGCGTATTATGTGGACAGCATTGGCGAGTCCGCGTTGTACCAGAAGGCCACGGACGGGATGTTGAGCGAGCTCAACGATCCCTACACCGTGCTCCTGCAGGGGGACAACTACAAGGCGTTGACCGAGACGACGACTGGCAATTACGGCGGATTGGGCATCCAGATTGACGTGCGCGATGGCTGGATCACGGTGGTGGCGCCGTTGCCTGACACGCCCGCCGAGCAAGCCGGCATCCAGACCGGCGACCAGATCACCGCCATCGATGGGAAGACGACGGAAGGCTGGAATTCCGACCAGGCGATCAACACCCTGCGCGGCCAGGCGGGAAGCGCGGTCGCGCTGACCGTCCGTCGAGCCGGGGTGTCTGGGTCGATCGAGTTCAAGCTCACCCGGGCGCAGATTCACAACCGGTCCGTTGCGTCGCCGACGCTGTTTTCCGGCCGCATCGGGTATATCGGCCTGACCACCGTGAGCCAGGCGTCGACCAGCGAACTGCGGCGCGGCATCGACAGCCTCCGGACGGCCGGCGCCACGTCGATGATCCTGGACCTGCGTGGCAATCCAGGCGGATTGCTGGACCAGGGAGTGGAGGTGTCAGATCTGTTCCTCAATGCCGGGCAGGAAGCCGTCTCCACGCGGGGGCGTGCCCCCGGGTCTTCGGAACAGTACGCGGCGACCAAGCCGGAGGCGTGGCCCGGCATGCCCATCGTGGTCCTGGTGGATGTCGGCTCGGCCAGCGCGGCCGAAATTATCGCAGGGGCGCTGCAGGACCATGACCGGGCGCTGGTGGTCGGGGTGCCGACCTTCGGCAAGGGACTCGTCCAGTCGCTGTTCCGAATTGATCCGACCACTGCCCTCAAGCTGACGACGGCCCGCTGGTTCACGCCGAGCGGGCGCACCATTCAGCGCGCCGCCTCCAATGAGCGCGACCAGGTGATGCAGGCCATGCTGGCGGCCCGCAACGGCGGGATCGTGCCCGACTCGGTGCTCCGTGCCCGAGGCGACTCCGGCAAGTTGCCCGAGTTCAAGACCGACGGCGGGCGCATCGTGCTGGGCGGCGGCGGCATCGTGCCCGACTTGATCGTCCAGCAGGATTCGCTCACGACCGTGGAGCGCGAGTTTGCCAAGTCGCTCGGCACCAAGGTGCCGGCCTACTGGGACGTCATGACGACCTACGCGCTCGAACTGAAGAATGCGGGCACGGTCCAGTCGCCCAACTTCTCGGTCACTCCAGCCATGCGGGCGGAGGTGCTCGAGCGGTTGCAGGCCAAGGGCGTCACCATGAGCCAGGCGACGTTCGATGGCGCCAGGACCATCGTCGACCAGCAGCTTGGTTACACCATTGCGCGGTACGTCTTCGGTCGCACGGCGGAATTCCGCCGGCGTGCCGACGATGACCGGCAGGTGCAGACGGCGCTGGCCCTGCTGGCCAAGGCCTCCACGCCACAGGCGCTGCTGTCCCTCGCGGCCGGGCATCCGGTGCCAGCCGGGCGCTAGGCGCGTGGGCTTCCGCGTCGCCGTGATCGGCGCAGGCCGGATGGGCCAGGGCATCGCCCTGGCCCTTTCGCGTTCCGGTGCCGAGGTGACGCTGCTGGGGCGGACGCCGACTCCGGTGCCGCCGCCACTCTCCGTTCGTGTCGAGGACTGGGCGGGCGCGTGCCGAGTCGCGGACCTGGTCCTGATCGCGACGCCGGATGCGGCGATCGATGCCGTCGCCGAGCGGCTCCGCGCAGCGGGGTGCATCGCCGCGCGCCAGACGGTCCTCCATCTCTCGGGTCTCCTGGATCGCGCTGCGCTCGCCGCCCTGGCCGCCACAGGCGCCGGGCTCGGCTCCTTCCATCCGCTGCAGACCGTTGCCGACCCTGAGAGCGCTGGAGCACGATTCCGGGGCGCGTTTGCCGGCATCGAAGGAGACGCCGCCGCGCTTGCCGCCGGGGAGCGACTCGCCGGGCTGTTGGGCATGACGCCGGTGCGCATCCCGGCGGGCGCAAAGCCCGCCTATCACGCGGGAGCGACCATCGTGGCCAACTACAGCGTGGCGCTCATGGGAATGGCGGTCCGGCTGGCGGAGCAGGCGGGCGTCCCGCCGAAGACGGCCGCCCGCTTGTACCTGCCGCTGCTCCATGGCACCGCGGACAATCTCGATCAGCTGACGCCTGCGGCAGCGCTGACTGGCGCCATTCGCCGGGGCGATGCTGGCACGGTCGCCGCGCACCTGTCGGCGCTCTCGCCCAGGGACCGGGTGCTGTACGCCGCGATTGGCCGGGAGGCCCTGGCGCTGGCGCGCAGCGCCGGGCTCGCCGACGGGCCGGCGGCTGAGGTGGAACGGCTGCTGGAGGAAGCGGCTACTGGTTGATGACCTTGGCGCCGGTTGGGGGCGTGAAGGTGAACGTGCCGGCGGGGAGCGCCGCGTTGGTGCGGAGGTTCGAGAGGGTCAGCGTGCGGTGGTTGCCTGAGGGTTCAATGACCTCGATGCGCCGGGGCAGCGCATCGCTTCGGGCAAGCCAGAGCGTCGCGGAGGTGAACGGGAGGCCAGCCACGGTTGGAGTCAGCCGGAGCACGTCCACCGGGGTACCGGCCACCTGGTCCTCGCGCAGCAGGTCCGCGCGGTAACGCTCGGCGGGCTTGTCGAGCAACCAGGCGAGCAGGTTGACTCCGTATCCCGATGCGCGGTCAATCGGGGCCCGGAGCACCTGGCCCGGGGCAGTGCTGGGCGTGTAAATCCAGATGTAGGTGCCGTCGATGACGATGGCCTCTCCCGCCGGGTCCGTGAAACGCATTGAGAGCCGGGACGGCCCCGCCTGCGCAAGGGCGCCCCGGCTCTTGAACGTCCCGATCATCTCATTGCTGACCACCTGGTCGAAGTCCGCGGTGAGGGAGCGCAACTCCCGATAGGTACCGGCGGTGCGCTCCAGGATGGCGTCGGCACCCTGGGCCCGGAGGGGCACGGCGGCGAGGGCGGGGAGCAGCAGGGACAGGGAGGAGACCCGCCGGATCACGGGTGCGCCCCGGCCGGCTCGGCAATCCGCCGACCGATCGCCTCGGCGATGAGCCGGATTTCCGGCATCAGGCGCTCGAACTGTTCCGGGCGGAGGCTCTGCACCCCGTCGGAGAGTGCCCGCTCCGGGCTCGGGTGCACTTCCACAAGCAGCCCGTCAGCCCCGGCGGCCACGGCGGCGCGCGCCATGGAGGGCACCAGATCGCTCCGGCCGGTGCCGTGGCTCGGGTCGGCGATGATGGGCAGGTGCGACAACGCGTGGACGATCGGAATGGAGCTCAGGTCAAAGAGGTTGCGGGTCTGGGTGTCGTAGCTTCGGATGCCGCGCTCGCAGAGAATGACGTCGGGGTTTCCCTCGGCCAGGACGTACTCGGCGGCGAGCAGGAGTTCCTGGATGGTCGCGGCGATGCCCCGCTTGAGCAGCACCGGCTTCCCGGACCGGCCGACGCGGCGGAGCAGGGAGTAGTTCTGCATGTTGCGGGCGCCGACCTGGATGATGTCGGCCACCTCGGCCACCCAGTCCACGCCCTCGGGATCTACCACCTCGGTGACGATGAGAAGCCCGGTTTCCCGGCGGGCATGGGCCAGGAGTTCAAGGCCCGCGCGGCCCAGGCCCTGGAATGAATACGGGGAACTGCGGGGCTTGAACGCGCCGGCCCGAAGGATGGTGGCGCCGGCCTCCTTCACCGCATGGGCGGCCTGCAGCAGCTGGGCTTCCCCTTCGACCGAGCATGGGCCCGCCATGACCTGCACATCATCGCCCCCGATCGTCAGGCCGCCGGGGAGGCGAATGACGGTGGATTCGGCCTTCCACTCACGGGACACCCGTTTGTAGGGTTGGCTGACGTGAATGACCTCCTGGACCCCATCGAGGGCCGAGAGGCGTCCGCCATCCACGCGGCCTTCGTTGCCGACCACACCCACGGTGGTCCGCTGCCGGCCGGGCATCGGAAGCGCCTGATACCCCATGGCCTCGATCGCCTCGACGACAGCCTGGACGTTTTCCGCCCGGGCGTCATGGCGCATTACAACGAGCATGCCTGGTCACTCGCAGGTGGCGAGAATTGCCGTCCGATCCGCTTCACCCCAACAATACTACCCCGACCCGATCGAATGTGCTCCCTGGTCAGAGGACCGGCTCTCCCAGCCGGACGCCGACGATCGTGGAGACGCCCGGCTCCTGCATCGTGACCCCGTACACTGCATCGGCGGCCTGCATCGTGCGCGGATTGTGGGTGATGACCAGGAACTGGCTGCTGTGCTTGAATTCGTCGAGCAGCCGTGTGAACCGTCCGACATTCGAGTCATCGAGCGGTGCGTCCACCTCATCCATCAGGCAAAACGGGCTCGGCTTGGTCAGGTAGATGCTGAAGAGCAGGGACACGGCCACCAGAGTCCGTTCCCCGCTGGAGAGCAGGTGAATCCGCTGCGTGCGCTTGCCGCGGGGCGCGGCGTGGATCTCGATTTCGCTCTCGAGCGGGTCGGCCTCGACGGACAGCCGGAGGTCGCACTCGCCGCCCCCGAACAGGGTCTGAAACACCGTGAGAAAGTTGGCCCGCACGGCCGTAAACGTCTCGAGGAACATGGCCTGCGCCGTGCCGTCGATTTCGCGGATGGCCTGCTGCAGTGAATGTCGGGCTGACACCAGGTCGTCGCGCTGAGCGGAGAGGAACTCGAGGCGCTTGCTCTCCTCGGCAAACTCCTCGACGGCCAGCGGATTGACGACGCCGATGGTTTCGAGGGCCGCGAGGACGCGGCCCGACTCGAGCTCGAGGGTCTCAAGATCGAGGTCCAGGAAGGGCGCGCCGTCGAAGAGCTGATCGATGGGGCGTTTCCACTCGGTTTCCGCCCGTTCCACAATCCGCCGGCGCTCGGCGCCCGCCTCGGACAACTCGAGCTGAAGACGGTGGTGCTCTTCAGTGGCGCCTCCGAGCGTCTCGCGATCTTCGTGGACTTTCCGCTCGGCGGTTTCCAGTGCCTCGTCCGCGAGCGAGAGCGCGGCCTCCGCGTCCGCCGCCGCCGCCTCGAGTTCGAGGAGTGTCACCCGGCGCTCGGCGCGCTCGTCCTGCCACGCCACCTGCTGCGCCGCGACCTCCGCCGTGTCGCCCTCCAGTTGGGTAAGCTCGCCGGCCAGGGAAGCCGCCGACCCGGCCGCTTCCTGCCCAACCTGTTCTGCCCGCGTGAGTCGCTCGCCGGCGCCCAGCAGCCGCGCCTCGACATGGGCCAGCTGCACTTGCCAGTGTACCCGGGCCTCGCGCGCAGATTCCTGCGCCGCTTCCAGTTCCGCAAACTGTCGGCGGCCCAGGCCGAGGGCCTCATCGGCCCTGACCTTTGTGAGCTCGCCCTCGGTCAGGGCCGCGTCGACCTCCCGGAGCCGGGATTCCGAGGCCGCCAGTCGCTCGGCCACTCGCCCGACCTGCGTGTCGGCCTCCTGCAACTCGCGGGTCCGCGTCGCCACCATGCGCTCGGCGTCGTCGCGCGCGGCGCCTCCGGCGCGCTCGGCTTCGCGCGTGCTGTCCGCCAGCGCGGTGGCGGCGGCGAGCCCCCGCTCCAGATCGGCGAGCCGCGCCACGGTGGTTTCCACCGCGGCAGCTGCGGCGGCAAGCGTGGTCCGTGCGGCGGCAAGATCCGCGGTGAGCGTCTCGAGCTCGGCGCGCCGACGGAGCGGGCCCGAGGGCGTCCCGACCCCGGAGAGCAGCACGGCTCCGTTGCTGCGCCGGAGCGCCCGCCCGGAGGGATCGAGCACCTCCGAGCCGCCCAACAGCGCGCGAACCCAACGGGCCGCCGCCGGGTGTTCCACGCGAAGCGCCTGCTCGAGAGGATGGCTGCCACCCTCGTGCGCCGGCCCGCGTTCGGCCGAAAGGAGCACAATGGCGCCAGGGTCGGCGCTCGCGTGCCATTCCTGAATGGCGCGCACCGCCGACTCGTCGCGCACCAGCACCGCGTGGACCCACTCACCGAGCAGCTTTTCGGCCAGGTCGGCGTCATCCGCGCCGGTGCGGAGAAAATCACTCAACGGACCCAACACCCCATCGCCGAAGCGGCCACGCGCGGCGAGGAGGGCCGCGGCCCCGGGGGCCAGCCCGACCCGGTCACGCTCCAGTTCGGCCAGTGCCTCATGGCGCGCCGACAATTGGGCGACGGTCTCTTCCGCCCGCCGCCGGTCGGCCCTGGCCAGGGCTTCGTGCTCCCGAGTTTCGGCCAGCCAGTGCCGCGCGCGGTCGGCGTCGGCGGCGGCCGCGCGATGGATGTCGAGCAGCCTCGTGGCCTCGGCACCGAGGGCGTCCCGACGATGCGTGGCCGTCTCGACTTCCCGGAGGAGGCCATCCCGCAGGGCGGCCGCCTGGATCGCCCGGTCGCGGAGCGCCGCCAGGTCGGTCTCGAGCGCCGCACGTTCACCTTCGAGCGAGCGCAGGGTCTCGGCCTGCCGTTGGAGCGCCTCTTCCATCTGGCGGACCTCCGTGCGCTGCTCCGCCATTCGGGTCCGGACTGTCTCTTCGAGGCTGGCGCGTCCCAGCAACTCCGCCTGAATGCGATCATGATCTGCCTGGGCCGCATCGCGCTCCTGGCGCGCAATGTCCCGCTCGCGAAGCGCCTGCTGGGCGCGCTGCTCCATCACGCTCCGTTCCTCGATCGCCCGGATCCGGCGGCTGCCAGCGTTAGCAATCCGTTCGGTCGCCAGGTTGAGGTCGCCCTCGAGACGCCCGAGGCCGACCCGAACCTCTCCCAGCCGGCGAGCAATGTCCGTCCGCGCGGCCTCGGCGGCGGCGCGGCGCCTCGCCGCCTCCTCGCGCTCGTGCTCGACGGAGGCCAACGCTGTCCGGCGCTGCGGCAGGGTCTCGGCCAACTCGGCGTACCGGGCCTCCTTGTCGCGCACCTCGGTGCTCAGCCGGTCGAGATGCTTCCGGGCCAGGGTCACCTGGATCGCGAATTTTTCCTCGGTCAGCTTGGTGTGTCGCTCTGCCCGACCGCGTTGGCGCGCCAGGCTCCGGATTTGCGACTGGACCTCGGCCACGAGGTCCTCCACGCGCTGCAGGTCGAGCGCCGTCTCTTCCAGGCGCCGCTCGGTGCTGTGCTTCCGGTCGCGGTACAACCCGATACCCGCCGCCTCCTCGAAGAGCGACCGGCGCTCATCGGTGCGGTCGGACAGGAGCAGGTCGATCATCTTTGCCTCGATCACCACGCCGGCGTCTCCGCCGAGGCCCGTGCCCCGCAGCAGGTCCTGGATGTCCCTCAGACGAACGGGGGCACGGTTCAGGAGGTACTCGCTGTGCCCCGAGCGCGAGAGGCGCCGGGTGATCTGCACTTCCTGGTAGGCGATGGGGAGGGTGCCGTCGGAATTGTCCAGGTAGAGGGAAACCTCGGTCACGTTGACCGGCCGGCGGCCCGCCGCGCCCTGGAAGATCACGTCCTCCATCTTGCCGCCCCGGAGGAGTCGGGCGGACTGTTCGCCGAGCACCCATCGGACCGCATCACTGACGTTGGATTTACCGCAGCCGTTCGGTCCCACGATGGCCGTCACGCCCTCTTCGAAGCTGAGGGTCACCGTATCCGCGAACGACTTGAAGCCGGTCAGCTCGAGCTTGGAGAGCTTCATGGAGGAGGTCCCGGAAACGGCTACGGTTGATAGATGAACGAGGGACGGCCCAGCCGGCGCCCGGCCGATTCGGCCGCCTCGCGGGAGGGGTAGGGACCGACGACCACGCGGTACGCCTCTTCGCCGGTTCGGGGATCCAGCACGAGCGCAGGATACCCCTCCCCACGGATTTCAGTGGCCAGCGCCTGCGCCCACGCGGGATTCTGGGACCGGCTCACCTGGAGGTACATGAGCGCCACGGACTCCGGCGAGGTCGCCGCACCGGCCGCCGTGTCGGCGGTGGGCAGCGCCCGCGTGGAATCGGGCAGCGCCGCGACGGGCTCGGGCCGGTTGGCGAGCGGGAGCCAGGGGATCGGGAGGAACAGGTCTCCCGCAGCGCCCTTCAACCGCCCGGTCTCCGGGAACCCGTCTCGGGCGAGGTCGTGGGCCACGACATCGCGGCCTTCGCGGATCAGAAGCGTGGCATCGCCGAGCACGGTGGGCAGGTCCGCGGCCCACGGGGCCGACACGCTGCCCGCGTACTGGCCCGTGGCCAGGTTGACGACCCAGGTCGTGTCGCCGGCGGCGGGCCGCGCGAGGAGCCAGCCGCCATACGGGGCCACTCGAAGGCCGGCAGCGGCGCCTGGAATGCTGAGGTCGCCGAGGCGGTTGCCGCCGTAACGCTCGATCACGGCGACGTCCCCCGACTCGCGACCCACGTAGATCCGGTGTCCCGACGCCGAGAATCGGACGGCCTTGGGCGTGCCGCTCACGCGGACGCGACGCATCGGCGTTGCGCCGCGGGGTGTCCAGAGGTAAACGCCCGTCGGCGCGGCGATGGCCAGCAGGTCTCCCCAAGGGGAGGCCGCCGTGACAGCCGTGGGAAGGTCGGCGGTGATATTAGGCTGAGCGCCGGCCACCAGGATGGCGCGAGCGGTATCCCCCGCTTCAATGGCGAGGAGCTGCCGGTCGCCGGTGCCGTAGAGGGCCGTGGGTTGTCCGGGAAGGGTGGCATCGATCCGCTCGGCGAATCGGCGCCGGATTCGCACGATCCCCGCCTTCTCATCCACCACCCACAGGGTGCCCTCCGGGCCGAGGACGACACCGCGGACCCCCTGGGTCAGCGCCCGGCTGGTGCCAGTGGTGACGTCCAGTGCCTGCAGGCCACCAGCCGAGTCGACCGCATAGGCGAGCCCCTGGTCCACGTCGAAACCAACAGCCAACTGGAGGGCGGGCATCCGTCCTCTCCCGCGCCAGCCCAGATCCGCAAGTTTGGGCCCGCCGTACAGCTTTGGCGGGCCTCCGGAACGTGACAGCCGGAGGAGACTCGTGCCCGGGACGGCTTGGGAGGCGGGCGGGAGCGTGCCGGCACTGGTGCCGGTGCTGCCTTGGCAAGCCATGAGACCGGCCGCGAGCGCGGCCAGGCCTTTCAGATGCGGGGATGGCACGGGAGGAAAATAGGCGTTTGCCGGGGCGGGGGCCAGACCGCGCAGGGCCGGGGTTCAGGTCGGAATCAGAATGGGGGGCCGATGCTGATGGTCCAAAAGGGTGGGATGCCCCGCCCCTGGGGGTAGGCAAAGTCGGCACGGAGAATAATGTAGCCGAAGAGATTCATCCGGATCCCGAATCCGAGCGTGGTCACCGGCGTCCTGGTGAGCAATTGCTTGGCGGGAGAGTCGTTCGGATTGACAGAAAACGCGACGGTGGTGAATTGGTTCCATGCCACGCCGTAGTCGATCCATGCCACGCCGTCCACGTACGGAAGGCCTTGGGGCCCAATGCCAAGGAACGAATTCACCACGGGGAAGCGCAACTCCAGGTTGCCGACGGCGATTTCCGTTCCGACCATTTGATCCAGCGCGTTGCAGCCAGTCACCGAATTGACTCCGCCGCTGGGCGTGGTGCACTCGTACCGATAGTACGAGCCGGAGGTGCGGCCGCGCACCAGGTCGGTGCTGCCCAGGAAGAATCGCTGCCGATAAGCGTCGGCCCCCTTGCGCCCGGAATAGAGGGCGCGTAGCGCCAGGATGACTGGTCCTTTCACGGGGATGTACCTGCGGTAGTCCGCCAGCAACTGCGTCACGTTCCAACCACCCAGTGTCTGCGAGAGCTCGAACCGGTACCGGGTGCCGAAGAGGGGGCCCAGCCACCCCATGAAGGTCGCGTCGTACACCATGGCCAGGGACGGGGTCGCCGCGTGGACGCCGTTGAAGTAGAACGTGACGCTGTACGGATCCTGGGTCGGTGCTCCGGTGAGGGTGTCGAATGTCTGCACGAAGCTGAGGACACCGTCGTCCACCTGCCCGAGGGCCAACCCCATCTCGAAGCGCAGGAACCGGCTGATATTGTAGAAACCCCGCCCGAAGATTTCCCGTGTCGTGATGAGGCGGGTCCTGGTCACGAACTGATATTCGGTGGGGGACGGGCTGCCCGGGATGATGAGCGACGGCAGGACATAGTAGGTCGGCGTCTGCTGGAACCCGGCGGCCCAGTTCAGTCGCCGGCTCAGGTTGGCATATGCGGCCAGGAAGTCGCCCTGGTTCAAGGAGCCATTG
>Ga0315278_10003950_pt1 | contig 13343 bp, 12 predicted proteins | sample YL17G06_0_MG_FD_203880 | JGI IMG/M metagenome (GOLD analysis project Ga0315278, IMG submission 203880) | Sediment microbial communities from Yellowstone Lake, YNP, Wyoming, USA - YL17G06_0 | ecosystem: Environmental > Aquatic > Freshwater > Lake > Sediment | place: USA: Wyoming | collected...
TCTCTGGTTTTTGATGGATTTCTCTATTAGTTGTGTTTACTTATCGCTCTTTTCAACACCCTCAATCTGTTTATTATTCGTGGAATCTGGATTGACCCCTACTTTTTCAAGCATACGTAAAGAAATCATTCCAAACAACAATGGGATCCAAAAAGTGATTCCCCGGAAGCTAAGCGTGATCACCGCTGCATCTTCCAGGGAAATATACATCGAAGTCAAAGCCAGGGTAAGTGCACCTTCAACTACGCCAATCCCAGCTGGAGTGGGGGAGATAATCACAAACAAGGAGCTAATACTAAAACACGCAATGATGGTACCGATTGAAATTGGTATTTTAAAAGCCAGGAATACGAGACCCAGAATTATTAGCTGCGCTGTTTTATTCGTAAATGCCAAAAACAGAGGTAGGAGCATACTCCTTGGTTGACTCCGCATTTTTACCAAACCCTCTGCAGCATCATGGGCAAATTCATGTGCTCTAGCTTCTGATAGGTATTCACGATGGATGAATGGACGTAATATACGGTTGAGAAAGCGCGCAAGCGCTGCCAGGGTATTCCCCAAAGCCACAGCTGATTGCATGCCAAGGTTTAATAAATAGGCGAACAACATCGCCAAGACAATCAATGCAGCTGATGCAATAATGACAATAATAGTCAGGTCGTTTCGACGGATCAGGATGACTAAACCAACCAGGAGGATACATATCAGTCCCAGGTAATCAAACAACAAAAATACACCACCAGCTACGGCTGCCCGGGCAGTAGAGTAATTCCTGCGCCGGGCTTCACTCACGAAGATTGCCACACCACTGACCCCGCCTGAGGGTGCGACGACATTCGCGAAATTCGCGGCTGTCACCATGAGTGATAATGTCCCAATCTGCTCCTGGATGCCCATAGAACGATAAATTGCCTTAAATGTTGCTCCACAATTAAGGACCCACAAAACTTCAATAATGAGAGCAAGACCTATGTACCACCAAATCCCCCTTTGTAGAGTCTCTACAATTGACTGCAGTTCGGAGTATCTTCCAACAAGAAAAATAAACCCCAAAAATAATCCAATCGCAATAATAAAATTACGCATGGATTGGATTATACCAACCTTCGAAGAGGAATTTACTCATCTTCCTCTGTGAAGATAATGACCATTTTGGATTAGCGTCTGCGTCCGCCCATTCCTCCAACCAGTGAAACAAAGTATAGCAATTGCATCACTGCAGCGATAAGACCAGCCACGTAAGTTAATGCTGCAGCATTTAAAACATTATTAACCCCCCGCCGTTCATCATCGCCTACGATCATTCCTGAATTAGTCAGCAATTGTTTGGCACGGGCGGAGGCATTTAATTCTACGGGTAGGGTAGCCAACGCGAAGATTGCTCCGCCTGAAAAGACCAGCACTCCCAACCAGGACAGGTTTGCCATTCGAAAAATCATTCCAATGAAGATCAATATCCATCCCAGATATGAACCAATATTGACAGCAGGCACTAATGCGGCTCTCAATTTTAATGGGAAGTAACCATCTCGGTCTTGCATCGCATGCCCAAGCTCATGCGCGGTAATCGCCAGAGCAGCCACAGACGAGCTGTTATAAACACCTTCAGATAAATGAAGGGTTTTTTGGCGAGGGTCATAGTTATCGGTGAGTTTTCCCCGGACTCCATCCACATTGATGCTCAACCCACTTGCTGAAATCAACCGTTGAGCTACCTGTGAACCGGTCAATCGGCTAAGTGCCAATACCTGGCTCCATTTTCGATAGGCACCATTTACATACCCCTGTGCAATCAACATTAAGATGAGTGCCGGGAGCATAAAAATCATATATGTCGGATCTAAAAACAACATTTCCTTCCTCCTATATCACAAACCCATAATATTTAACGAAAGTTATTTTCATAGGTTTCAGAAAACATAATCTTATGGCTGAGTCAGTAGGTCTATAGCTTTATTCAGCTGAGTGTCAACCCCAGCCTGGGTATCCGCCTCAGAGATGGTTACCTGAACATCAGGTGTGAGACCTGTACCTGTCACATTGCGTTCATTAGGAGTCAGCCAGCGTGCGATGGTGATCCTTACGGCACCCTCATTTTCTGAAAGGGGAATCCAATTTTGAACCGTACCCTTACCATAGGTCGTATTGCCCACCAGCTGGGCACGTCCATGGTCCTGTAAAGCGCCAGCAACCAGTTCAGATGCAGACGCGGACCATTCGTTCACAAGCACGACCATTGGTATCTCGGTCGCGATTCCGCTACCAGTGACATTAAATGTATCCCGTTTCCCATCCCCATATTCCTCAATTGTCACTACACCATCAGGCAGGAATTCCGAACTGACCTGAATCGCTGCATCAAGAAAACCGCCTGAGTTATAACGCAGGTCAAGGATCAAACCCTTCGGATTCTGAGCCAGCAATTCTGTGAGAGCTGAGTTTACTTCATCCCCAGTTGTGTTGCTAAAGGCATTCAAGCGCAGATAGGCGATATTATTATCCAACATCCGGTATTCTGTGCTGGGGATGGTTATCTGGGCTCTTGTGATCGGAACGTCGAAAGGCTCATCGACCCCATCCCGCAAGACCGTTAAGATGACTTGCGTTCCGGCTTCACCGAGTACTTTTTGGCGGGCAAGCTCTGGAAGAGTACCTGTCATATCCACACCATCAATGGCGATGATCTGGTCACCCCCTTTTAATCCTACAGCTTCAGCAGGCGAACCCTTCATCGGCTCTGTTATTGTTAGGAACTCACCTTCGGTATTCACCCAGGCACCAATCCCTGAATAACCTTCCAATGGAGCTTGGGCATCACTATATTCGACCGGATTCATGTAGGCCGAGTGTGGGTCCCCAAGTGAGTCCATCATTCCACGTATGGCACCCTGCATCATTTTCTCGTCATCCATAGGCTGGACAAGATACTGTTCATGAACTAATTGCCAGGCTTCCCAAAATGGTTTAAATAGTTCATCGTTGTTAGCGACGGGTGCGGTACTGGTAACATCACTAGTACTATTGGGCTGACTCCCGGCTGAATATTTTCCATAATAACCCGCAATAAAGCCAAAAGCTGAACACCCGAATAACAATATAACTATCACACAACCAATGAGGATCTTATTTAGGGGACGATTAGATTCCATGTGAACTCCTGAGTCTGGAAATAGTATATTCCATTAATGTCAAAAGAATATCATATTTGGGTTAGTGTAGGTTAAATACGTGCGGATAAATAATTGTTGAATGAATCCTGGTCACTGACCTGTTCGGCATATTCCAGGATCGCCTCAGTATCCAGTGGATATCGAGGATGGCAGGAAGTGGGGAGTGCTCCTCCAGGTGAAAGCACAACCGCGTGAATACATGGTGCCACCAGGTCAGCTCTGGATAATTCCGGCACGATTTCTTCAGCAGTAATTATGACTGTTTTGGAGGTCAGGGATAACTCGATATCAACTCCTTTATTATCCCCGATTAAAGCATTCCCATCCAAATCAGCAATTAAAGCGTGGATTACTGATACGTCCGGATGGATGGCTGGAAAGGCGATTAATTCCTCGCCACTGTACGGGTCAATGATCGTCCGTACATCAGGGCGTAGACGAGGAAGGTCTGTCCCAAGCCAGCCCAAACCTGGCATAAAACCGACTGATGCCATCTGTGCACGTAGACCCATCGAAAGACTGGTTTCGGTTTCTTCAATGACGTCGATCTTTCCTCTATTGGCTAGATCGGTGAACATGGGTGCAAAACCAAATATTTCTAATCCAAAGTAGCATGAGCGTACATGAGACACCATCCCTGCACCAACTAATAGATCACTCTCATAACCAGCGGTAAATGCCAATAAGGTAAGATCTAAGGGATTGCCGGTTTGTCGGTGTTTTTTTATAAGTGCACACACAAAAGCTACCGGACGACGGTAAAGGGTCATGCCTCCCAGCCCTAGCATGTTACCAGATATAACCAACTCAACTGCCTGTTCCATTGATATCTGCTTATCTGGCATGCAATACCTCAGTTGTTATTCTGCCATAATTCAGGCATGCATGCTCTCAGTTCATGCAGGCTTGAGATTGTCCGATCTACCGAAGGCTCCTGACCATTTTTACCCACTAGGACGGTAAAAAAGCCCATTTCTCCCGCTGTGGATAGGTTGTGTAGCGAATCATCGAATAGTACACACTGGGTTGGGTCATCATCAGAGGTAAATGCCAGGGCTCTTTGAAAGGCAATTTTATCTGGTTTGCAGGCAAAATCAATTGCCCGAATATCGATGATTCCAGAAAAACAATCATTAATGCCAAGAATACTAAGTACACGGTTAGCATGATTTGCATCTGAATTGGTGAATATCCAACGTTTCTGCGGCAAACTAAGCAGTAACATGCGTAAACCTGGGTCCGGTAGGATATATTTTTCAAGCGGAAGGTCATGTACGAAGTCCAGGTAATCATCCGCATCGACATCATAATGCGCTTGCAAGCCACGTAAGGTGGTGCCATAGTTTTCGAGATAACTATTCCGTAAGCTCGCAATCTCCGGCATCGGGAGATCGATTACCCCCTGCATATACTCATTCATACGTTGGCGAATTGCGTCCCATAATCCACTGCTGGATGGATAAAGTGTATCATCCAGATCAAAAAACAAGCTATTAAAATGCATGGTGGTTATTATACGAGATATTGCATGAAAAGGATAACCCTTTGTTATATAATATCCCCGTGCCAATCCATATATTATCTCCCCAAGTAGCTTCCCAAATTGCTGCAGGTGAAGTAGTAGAACGACCAGCCTCTGTCGTAAAAGAGCTTCTGGAAAATTCCCTGGATGCGGGAGCAAAAAATATCATCATCCAGGTCAGGGATGCTGGTCAGAGGCTGGTGGAGATCTCTGATGATGGGTGTGGTATTCCGGCAGATGAGATGACCTTATCTGTGGAACGTCATGCCACAAGTAAACTAAGCTCCGCGGATGATCTCTTCAAAATTAGGACATTGGGTTTTCGTGGTGAAGCGTTAGCGTCAATTGGATCTGTGTCACGCCTGACCATCACCTCTCGGGATACCAAATCGGCAACTGGCGCAGAGCTCAAGTTAGAGGGTGGAAAACCTGATCAGGTAAAGTTAATTGGTGCCTCTGTGGGTACAATAGTGCGGGTAGAGGATTTGTTTTTTAATGTCCCTGCCCGGCTTAAATTCTTAAAACACCCGACCACGGAACGCCGCCATATCGATGAGCTGGTCACACGTTATGCATTGGCATACCCGAATGTTCGTTTCCAGCTTTTCCAGGATGATCGACCAGATCTATTAACAAGTGGAAATGGCAACCGGACTGAAATCCTGGCGAGTTTGTATGGCGTGGAGGTGGCGAAACAGATGTTGGAAGTCTTGGCTGAGGAGGAGGATTTATACCTAACAGGGTATATAAGCCCGATCAGTCTGACACGGTCAAACAGGCGTGAGATAAATTTCATTGTCAATGGGCGCCCAGTCCAAGATCCAGCTCTGGGGAGTGCGCTGGTACAGGCATATCACACATTACTCATGGTGGGCAGGTATCCACTTGCCATCCTTTTCCTGCAGCTGCCAGCTGAAACTGTAGATGTAAATGTTCATCCAACCAAGGCCGAGGTACGTTTTAAGAATGCTGATCTGGTATTCCGTGGTGTCCAACGCGCAGTCCGACGGGCATTATTGGCTCACTCACCAGTCCCTTCAGTTGGAGGGAACCTATATTGGCAGCCATCACAAGCTACTCAAGGATTTGGTCGCCAGGTGGATCCAGCCTGGAATTTGTCTCACGATTTCCAAAATTCTCCCATTGAGCCAGCTGCCGCAGATTTAGACAACACTTCACCTCCATCAGCAAGGCAGGTCGTATTAGGAGGTACTGGTGTCCCATTATTGCGTTTGGTAGGACAGATAGCTTCCGCATACCTGGTAGCTGAAGGACCAGATGGTTTATATCTGATCGACCAACATGCTGCACATGAGCGGGTATTATTTGAGAACTTAATGGCGATATGGATGGATTCCAATCAGGCAGGTGAGAAAACCAGCTCCAGACGCATCCCAGCGCAGGTATTGCTTCGTCCAGTGAGCGTTGATCTGCCGGCAGCCAGTGCGCGGCTCATTGAAGATCAATTGCCGATCTTGAACCGCTTGGGATTTCAGGTTGAGGTGTTTGGAAAAGGAAGTTTTTTAATACGTGGGGTGCCAACTCTGTTAATGGGGATGGACCCGACTGCTGCTCTAGGTATTATCGTGGAGGACTTCGAAGAAGACGAGACTCCCTTACAAACAGAATCTGAAGCCAGGATCATCGCTAGAGTATGCAAACGAGCTGCAATCAAGGCTGGACAAGCACTTTCCCCAGAAGAACAAAGGGCGCTTTTGAATGACCTTGAAGCTTGCCAGTCTCCGCGTACCTGCCCACATGGACGCCCAACGATGATCCACTTATCAGTAGACCTGCTCGAGAGGCAATTTGGTCGTAAAGGGCCGCGTTGATCAAGGAAACTCAAGGCATGAGATCACTTTGGCTTGAACAACAAATACTGACATATCGGAAAGAAATACCATCCCCTGTGCCTAAAAAAGGTCAAGCATTGATCCGCGTCCACTTGTCGGGGGTTTGTAGCACAGATCTCGAGCTGGTACGTGGGTATTACCCATTTTCAGGTATCCCCGGTCATGAGTTTGTTGGTGAAGTGCTGAGCTCACCTGAAGACCCAACATGGATTGGAAAGCGTGTGGTAGGGGAGATCAGTATTGCTTGCGGGAACTGCAATACGTGTAAATCGGGACTCACACGGCATTGTGAAAACCGGAAAACACTGGGCATTTATGACTGGAACGGAGCATTTGCGGATTATTTGGTGCTACCTCTGACCAATCTGCATGAGGTACCTCATTATGTTTCCAATGAGATGGCTATATTTACCGAACCATTGGCGGCAGCCCATGAAATTTTGGAGCAAACTACAATAAATCTAACTGATCGTGTGTTGGTCATCGGAGCAGGAAGATTGGGACTCCTTGTGGCAATGGTAATTCAACAAACAGGCTGTGAGCTGAATGTTGTAACACGGCACGAAAAGCAACGTATTTTATTGGAAAAATGTAGTATTCAAGCAATTTCCGAGCAAAATATCGGCTCTAAAAAATATGATATCGTTATCGAAGCGACAGGATCCGTGGATGGCTTCGCACAAGCCTGTAAATCAGTCCGTCCGCGTGGCAGGATTATTTTAAAAAGTACGTATAAAGGGAATTCGGAAGCAAATTTTTCGGGAATTGTAGTGGATGAAGTCACCCTGATCGGCTCACGCTGCGGGTCATTTGAACCTGCGTTACGATTGTTAGCTGAGGCAAAGGTAGATCCACTTCCATTAATTGAAGCGATATTTCCGCTTGACCAGGGGGTCAACGCCTTTGAACTTGCCGCCAGATCAGGTGTTCTTAAAATACTGATAAAGCCAGGGTAGATTACACATCCTGGGTTATTGGGAGTTGAACTGTGAAAGTTGTCCCTTGACCCTCTGTGCTAGTGACCTCAATCTTGCCGTTGTGGGCTTCTACAATTTGCTTGCAGATTGTTAAACCTAAACCAGTTCCGTTAGCACCTCTCTCGGTATTTGGTACACGGAAAAATCTTTCAAATAATCGGGGAAGGTATTCGGGGGGAATACCCTGACCATTATCCTGGATTTTAAATAGTATATCCGTAGGAGTTGAATTGGCTGTGATTTTAATAATCCCTCCCGGGCGGGTGTACTTAATGGCATTACTTAGCAAGTTTAGAATTACCTGCTTTATCTTATCCTTATCAGCAGTGATCATCAGCGGTTCAGCAGATAAGTCGAGGGATATTGTCATTTCTTCGCCATCCAATTGCATTTTTATGATGTCTACGCTTTCGATAATCAATTGGATCATATCAAACAGGTTGGATTTAAATTTTACCCTCCCTGATTCGATGCGAGCATAGTCCAGGAAGGAGGTGGTTAATTCTGAAAGACGAGCAAATTCATTGTGGATCATCTGAGAGATCTGATCACGTCTATCGCCTGGTAAATCAGTTCTTTGCAATAGGTAAAGTGCGGTATTCAGGGAGGCCAACGGCGTGTGCAACTCATGAACAAGCTCGGTCACAAGATCTGATTGTAGAAAGCGATGTGTGTTGTCAATGAATACAGCTACCTGACTAGCAAAGAAAACAAGGATCTCTTGATCGAGTTGAATAAATTCACCTGAGCGCTTGTTTGCTACTTCGAGGACGCCGATACATTTGTTTTTGACTATTAATGGTAAAACAAGTATCGATTTAATTGCAATGCCGGGTATGTTTATAAAATCCCCAAATCGATGATCATATAAGCTCGGATCATTGATCATGAATGGCTGCATAGTCGAGAATACCCAACCTTCCAGGCTGGTATTATGGGGAGTGGAAAGCCCCTGGTAATGTTTTCCATTGATGAAGCTACCAGTATTCAAAACAAGCGTAAGATTAGTATGATCAGGGGAAAGTATCCAAACTGACTCGGCCTCACATAGATTTTTAGCTGCATCGACGATATGTTCCAGGAGCAGTTCTGTGTTCAGTATGGATGCTAGCTCCTGTAATACTTTTACTAATTCCTTATACCGCTCCACTACCGAAGATTGTGAATTTTTAGGCATGCAAAACCTCATCTGATATCTGAGGGAATATATCTGCTACATCTGCTCGGATTATTATATCTGCTCGGACATCTATATATGTATCTGTGTTGTTGATAATAATCAGCGAAGCACCATTATCCAACGCGAGGATGGGGAGTTTGGCAGACGGCATCACTTCTAATGAAGTACCGGCAACAAGTATTAAATCACATTTTCGGCAGGTTTCTTCGGCTTTTATCCAGGTTTTGACCGGTAATTGCTCTTCGTAAAGGATGACATCAGGTTTCAGGATCCCTCCACATATCTGGCAGTGCGGTATCGTGCAATGGTCAATATATTCTTGAATAATCGCTTCAGATGGAATATGTTTGAAACACTTAATACAAGTCAATGTATTTAAAGTCCCATGGACCTCTAATACATTTGTTGCACCTGCACGTGAATGTAAACCGTCAATATTTTGGGTGATAATCGTGGATATGTATCCTTTGACTTGTAACTCCGCCAGGGCAATGTGAGCAGGATTGGGTTGTGCAGAGAGCATAAGAACAGCCAGCGGATGAAGCCATATATAGAAAAGTTCAGGATTATAACGGAAGGTAGTCAGAGATGCCACTTCCATTGGAAGATAACGTGTCCATAGGCCAATTCCAGGGCTACGGAAATCCGGTATACCTGATGGAGTTGATATCCCAGCACCTGTCAACACCACTGTGTGGTGTGATTGTTTAATTAATTCAGCAGTATGGTGAATTGATTCTACAGTAACCCTAGAATTACTGGTCATTCTTTGACACGGACACGTTTTGAAATATTATCAGCCAGTTTGGCAAACTGTTGAGAAGTCAGATTGTCTGGATGTTGAATAACAAGCGGAACATTAGATTTAGAACTCTGATAAGTAAGCTCAGGTGCTGCAGTAAAAACTATACTGATTGGATGTCGATATTCCATCTGAACTTGTGTTAAGGAATATTGCATTTCGGTTCTCTGACGGTTGTATAAAACGGTGTTTATTCTCCCTTCACCAAATCCCTTTTTCGTCAATTCATCCACTAAAGTCATCGTACGCACAATAGTACCCGGGATTGGTTCCAAAACCACAATAATCTCATCACAATACGCCAGGATCTTATCTGTTATCGGGGTTATCCCAGGTCCTAAATCAATAATAATGTGGGAAGCCATATACGCCAAATATCTGGCCATTGCATCAAAATGGTCAACCGCAATAATGTATTTTGCATCTACTGGATCGTAAGAAGATAATAAAAATCTCACACCTGATTTATGAAGAAGCAACTCACCTTCGATCATAGCCTGGGTGATGTTCCCTGGTGATTGTTGAAGTAAATGTGACATGGATTCAGGATTAAGGTAGCCTAGGTCTAGTGCCATGGCCCCTTCACCTGGTCGAAACTCAGCAACGATAACATCCTTTTTGCTACGAGCTTGAAGGCTGATCCCTAAGTTTAATGCCAGCGTGGAGATACCTAAACCGCCTTTTACACCCATGATTCCTGTCACGTAGCCCCGCCTACTGGGCTGGACCGGTTGGGGAACAGATCCGGAGGGTTTTTTACCACGGGCGAGAACAGCTTTCACATGGGCAAAAAGTTCACGCGGTTGGGTTGGTTTCGTTAGGTAATCATCTGCCCCAGCATCGAATCCTTGTACTTTATCGTCAACCTGAGTTTTCGCAGTGAACATGATGATGGGGATACTATTGGTAGCGGGGTCAGAACGCAGCCTACGCGCAACCTCGTAGCCATCCATGTCAGGCATCATAATGTCAAGCAGGACCATATCAGGCTTATCCCCTTGAGATAATGTAATAGCCTGGACACCACTGCTGGCAGCAATAATCCGGTAACCCTGGTGTTGAAGCATCAGACCTACCAGCCTTAATGTATCCAGATCATCATCAACGATAAGGATTTTTTCTCCCATGATACCTACTCCTTAAAGATTGAGTAATATTTCCTTATTTATACACATGATTCTAAAGGTGATGCGATGATAAATAGTGAGTATTCATTATACGCTATAATTCTATCCAAGATGTTTAACAGAATTGCAAATATTATAAATGAATGCCAATTACAGGGTGGGAAATTACTTGTGGTTGGTGTTTCAGGTGGTCCTGACAGTTTATACCTGATGCATGCATTACATTTTCTCGGGCACCATGTTGTTGCGGTGCATGTGAATCACGGATTGAGACCTGAAGCAGACGATGAATCGGAGCAGGTTAAGCAGTTTGCAGATCACCTCGGGGTAGACTTTATATCCTGCAGGGTAGGTGTAATGACTTACGCCAGGAAAGAATCGATATCTATAGAAGAAGCCGCCCGTATGCTTCGATACGGTGCACTTTTCGAGCAGGTTAAGATTTATGGGGCAAGTGCAGTCTTGGTAGGTCACAATGCTGATGATCAGGTTGAAACTATCCTGATGCATTTTTTACGAGGATCAGGTCTGACAGGTTTACGGGGCATGGGAACCTTTACTTTACCCAACCCATGGAGCGAGGACATTCCTTTGGTACGACCTTTATTATCAACCTGGCGGGCAGAGATCCAGAAGTATCTTGATGACCATCATATCAAGGCCATCTTTGATACCAGCAACCTTGATGTATCATTTTTCAGGAACAGGCTTAGGCATGAATTATTACCCACCCTCGAAGACTACAATCCTTGCATACGTGAGAGCTTGCTTCGTATGGGACAGAGCATAAAGGATGATTATTCTGTCTTGGAAGAGCTGACCAACAAAGCCTGGGAATCAACTCTGATCAAGCAGGGTTGTGGATACCTGGTATTTCGCACGGAGGAATACTTGCAATTGCCAAATTCGATTCAACGTTACCTATTACGGAGAGCAATAGCTTACTATCTACCAGGATTGCAAGATGTGGGTTTCGATTGCATTGAACGAGGTATAAAGTTGTTGACGGGGAATAAAAAAAACTCTCAAACGGACTTGATTGCAGGTGTACGCTTGATCAAGGAAGGTAGGCAGTTTAGGTTGGTAGAACAGCAGGCTGATCTACCGGGGGGTGACTTTCCATCGCTATTGTCTGATGAGATACTGATATTAAAAATCCCATCCACTCAAGATATAAACAACGATTGGCAATTGGATGTCGAGGAAATATCTTATGAAGACCTACCGAACCTTCGAGCTGATGCCGATCTGGATCATTTCCAGGCCTGGCTGGATGTCAGTGAGCTGGTGTTGCCATTAATCGTTCGGGTCCGCAAACCAGGTGACCAAATCAAAATGCTTGGTTTAAATGGTCATTCGATGAAAATCTCTGACCTGATGATCAATCTCAAGCTGACAAAACTGGCACGTGCCACCTGGCCTCTTATTTGTTCTGGAAGCGAAATTGTTTGGGTCCCTGGGTACCGGATCAGCGAACTGGCACGCATTAAACCAGATACATCCCGGGTGATTCACCTGACATTATACCGGTACCGAACCACCTAATTTCTGCAGTTTTTGTTTTACTTCCCGCCATTGAATCTTCGAGAGACCCATTTTTTGGCGGACCTTGTTTGCCTCCATCCCTGAAGTAAGATCATTTAATGCGCACGTCCAGCGGCACATTTCGAAAGAAAGGTGTTTCGGTAAACCTGCTTCCTCGCTAAGATCCTCGAGGAGATACTCCAGACGGCGTTGTGACCAAGGAAATATTTGATCTCCAAGCTGGTATTGCTGTTTATACTCGTTATATGCGTTTACCCAATCTTGTGACACTGGAATCTTACGTTCTTTATAGCGGTGCTGAGGGCTGGCATAACGCACGAATAGAAGTGGACCGTTAGGGGCATCCAGGTCTAGGTGATTCGGACTTAATGCCAGGCACTCGTTCTTTTTAATCCCTGTTTCGAGCAGCAAGGCAAGTAGGGCATAATAACGTGCATCGGGTTGCGATGCTTGCCTGTATATTTTTGCCACATCCAACACAGACTGTTCTTCTTCTGGTGAGAGTACTTGAGGCAGTGGGCTGACCACTGATTGCTGCAGCACTTTTTCTGCAGGGTCGACGAGGACAACCCCATATTTAACCAACCAACGGAAAAATGCTTTTATGGAAGTGATACGCCTAGCCAACGTTTTTGGGCTGCATGGGACACCGCGTTGTTTCTGCATCCATTCAAGGAAATTATTCAATTCATTGGTTGTGATTGCTCCCAGAGGGCGATCTGGCGGAAGGTAACTTGCCAGAAGGAGGACATCCGCGGTGAAGGCTTTTACAGTGTGAGGTGATTTTCCCTGGTCGGTCAGGTAAATACGCCAGGAGTTTATGGCAGGGACGAGTGGCGTTCGTGAATTAATATGGGAAGGGATTTTGGTATCTGGTGGCATAAGTACTCCATAGTGGATTGCGTATAGAATATTCGTATAGTCGTCATAGCGTAGTTTAGCGTATTTTCATTGGATTGTCAACGAGATGAGGTTGAGATTGTTGAAAAACAAGATATGAATTGACTTTTGGGAAGAAATTTAATACAATCAAGGCAATCACCCAAAGGAACCCGAGATGGAAAAGCAACGATATGTAGAGACTGGCAGTAGTTCATTTTTTGGAGAATATCTTTACGATCAGATAGTACCAGCGGAACACTTTCTGCGACAACTGAAGCAAAG
>Ga0315278_10003951_pt1 | contig 13342 bp, 7 predicted proteins | sample YL17G06_0_MG_FD_203880 | JGI IMG/M metagenome (GOLD analysis project Ga0315278, IMG submission 203880) | Sediment microbial communities from Yellowstone Lake, YNP, Wyoming, USA - YL17G06_0 | ecosystem: Environmental > Aquatic > Freshwater > Lake > Sediment | place: USA: Wyoming | collected...
TGAGCACGAGGCTCATCGCCGACGATGTCATCCTGGCGTGCCCGTCGTCATTTGCGAACTACATCGTCCCGACGCTCCCGGCGGAGGTTCGGCACGACCTCGGTCAGTTCGACTATGCGCCGTGGCTGGTCGCCAACCTGACGCTCCGCGCGTTTCCAATGGTGCGAGCCGGTGTGCCCATCGCGTGGGACAACGTCGTGTACAAGAGTCCGACGCTCGGGTACGTGGTGGCGACCCACCAGAGCCTGCAGAGCCGGCCGCGCGAGACGGTGCTGACCTTCTACCATGCGCTGGCGGGCCGGCCGACCTCTGATGCGCGGACGCTGCTGCGCGCGCGCGGATGGGAGGGATGGGCCGGTTTCATGATCGACGACCTGTCGCGTCCGCATCCCGAGATCGCGTCGCTGGTGACCAACGTCGACATGATGTTGTGGGGACACGCGATGATCTCGCCCCGACCGGGGTTCGTGTGGGGCCAGGCGCGACAACGGGTGGCCGCGCTGGACGGCCCGCTGCACTTCGCGCATTCAGATGTCAGCGGGCTGTCGTTGTTCGAGGAAGCGCAGTACCGGGGCGTCGCGGCAGCCGAGCGCGTTCTGCGGCGCCATCACGTCGCCCACACGTCGTCGATCTGAGAGCCACAGATCTCCACGGCGAGGGCTCCGCAGACCCGAGGGGCGCAATCAACTGCGCCCCTACGGGCGGCCGAAGCTGATGGATCCGAGGTAGGGGCGCGATTCATCTCGCCCGGTCCACTGCACCCCGGAGGTTCCAGGTGTCGACCGAGGGGCGTAGTCCTATCCAGTCCGGCCGAGCAGAAACGCCTTCAACACGCGGCCGGTGTACGACGCATCGATGGCGGCAACCTCTTCGGGCGACCCTTCGGCGACGATGCGTCCGCCGGCCTCGCCGCCCTCGGGTCCAAGGTCGATCAGGTGGTCGGCGGTCTTGATCACATCGAGGTTGTGCTCGATGACGACCACGGTGTTGCCCTGGTCCACCAGTTTGGTCACCACGTCCAGCAGCTTCTTCACGTCGTCGAAGTGCAGGCCGGTGGTCGGCTCGTCGAGGATGTAGAGGGTGCGGCCGGTGCCGCGCCGCGAGAGTTCTTTCGACAACTTGACGCGCTGGGCTTCGCCGCCGCTGAGTGTGGTCGCCGACTGGCCGAGCTTGATGTAGCCGAGGCCCACGTCCTGGAGCGTGCGGAGCTTGGTGGCGATCGAGGGAAACGGCTCGAGCAGCGGCAGCGCCTGGTCAACCGTCAGATCGAGGATCTCGGCAATCGAGCGGCCGCGGTACTTGATGTCGAGCGTCTCGCGGTTATAGCGGCGCCCCTTGCACTCTTCGCACGTGACGTAGACATTCGGCAGGAAGTGCATCTCGATGGCGATGACACCGTCACCCTGGCACGTTTCGCAACGGCCACCCTTGACGTTGAACGAGAAGCGGCCGGGTTTGAAGCCGTGAGCCTTGGATTCGGGCAGCCAGGCGAACAGGTCGCGGATAAACGTGAACAGCCCGGTATAGGTGGCCGGGTTGGAGCGCGGCGTGCGGCCGATCGGCGACTGGTCGATCTCGATGACCTTGTCGACCAGGTCGATCCCGTCGATGCCGTCGTTTGCGCCAGGCTCGTCGCTGGCTCGGTAGAGCGTGCGGGCCAGCGCCCGGTAGAGGATGTCGTTGACGAGCGTGGACTTGCCCGAGCCCGACACGCCGGTAACCGCGGTCAGCATGCCGATCGGGATGCGCACGTCGATGTTCTTCAGGTTGTTGGCGCGGGCCCCGCGGACGACGAGGTCTCCGCGCAGCGCCAGGCGCCGGGAGCCGGGCACCGAGATGGCGCGTTCGCCGCGCAGGTACTGGCCGGTGAGCGAGTGACGGTCTCCGGCGAGCAGTGCGGCGGGCGTGCCCTGGAAGATGACGCGTCCGCCGTGTTCACCAGCACCCGGGCCCAGATCGATCACGTAGTCGGCGCTGCGAATGGTCTCTTCGTCGTGCTCGACGACGATCACCGTGTTGCCAAGGTCTCGCAGCCGCTTGAGTGTGGTCAGCAGCTTGAGGTTGTCTCGCTGGTGCAGGCCGATGGAGGGTTCATCGAGCACATAGAGCACGCCCCGGAGGTTGGCGCCGATCTGCGTCGCCAGCCGGATGCGCTGCCCCTCGCCTCCAGACAACGTCGCCGCGCTGCGGCCGAGCGCGAGGTACCCGACGCCGACATCCACCAGGAACCGCAGCCGTTCGACAATCTCACGGCGGATGCGTCCGGCCACCAGGGCCTGCCGGTCGGTCAGTAAGAGATCGGTCATCGCCGCGAGCGCGTCAGTCACCGGCAGATTGACGTAGTCCGAAATGGTCCGGCCCCCGACGCGCACCGCCCGGCTTTCGGGGCGAAGGCGTTCGCCGTGGCAGCTCCGGCACGGGCGCAGGGCCCGGTAGGGCTCCATGTCGATCTGATCGACCCAGGTGGCGTTCTCGTACCGCCTGCGGAAGTTCGGGATGATGCCTTCGAATCCCTTGCCGTAGGGATCGCGCTCGCGGGCAGCGGCCGACAAGGGCTTCCCCGCCGACCTGGCGCCATTGGCTGCTGACGTTGCCCCTTGGCCCGCTGACCTGGCGCCATTGGCTGAACCAGCCCGAGCGGCAGCCGACGGGCCGTAGAGCAGCAGATCGCGCGACTTGCGCGGCAGGCGGCCGAAGGGCACCGAGACGTCGATGTCGAAGTTCCGGCCGAGCGCGGCAATCGCCTCGGCCACCAGTCGGGCATCGCCGCGTGCCCAGGGAGTGATCGCACCTGCGACCAGCGACAGCGCGGGATCGGGAACGATGCGGTCCGGGTCGAAATCCCACAGCGCACCGAGCCCCTGGCAATCGGGGCATCCCCCGTGCGGCGAGTTGAACGAGAACGCGCGGGGCGAAAGCTCCGGAATGCTGATCCCGCAGACGACGCACGCGAGCGTGGTCGAGAAAAGCCGATCGCCCTGGTCGAGCGAGTTGATGACGACCACGTCGCCGGCCAGGCCGAGCGCGATCTCCACCGATTCAGTGAGGCGCCGCTCAATGCCAGGCCGCACGATGAGGCGATCGACGACGATCTCGATGGAATGGTTGCGGCGGCGGTCGAGGCTGATCTCGTCTTCGAGCGCCTTGAGCACGCCATCGACGCGCGCCTTGAGGAAGCCGCGTTGCCGCCATCCCGCCAGCTCCTTCTTGAACTCGCCTTTCCGCCCGCGCACCACCGGGGCGAGCACGCTGATCCGCGTCTCGTGCGGAGAGGTCATCACCAGGCCGACGATCTGGTCGACCGTCTGGGAAGCGATTTCCCTGTCGCACAGCGGGCAGTGGGCGACGCCCGTGTTGGCGAACAGCAGGCGGAGATAGTCGTAGATTTCGGTGACCGTGCCCACCGTGGAACGGGGGTTCGACCCGGTCGTCTTCTGCTCGATCGAGAGCGCGGGCGAGAGGCCGCTGATCGAATCGACGTCCGGCTTCTCCATCTGCTCCAGGAACTGGCGGGCGTAGGCCGACAGGGACTCGACGTAGCGGCGCTGCCCCTCGGCGTACAACGTGTCGAAGGCCAGAGACGACTTTCCGGACCCGGACAGACCCGTGATGACCACGAGTTGATTGCGCGGGATGTCCACGTTGATGTTCTTGAGGTTGTGGACGCGCGCGCCGCGAACCGAGATCCAACGCTGGGTCATGGGAGCGCCATCGTCCCGTGTCGCCGCAGGGGCGCGGCATGCCGTGTCCCTCCTGTCGGGGTGGCAAGCAGGGTTGGGGATTCGGGGTTGGATGGGACGTCGCCCCCGCGCCGTAGGCCGGGCTGGAACCCGGCGATCCCAGGGGTATCACGCTGACCAACTGTCCGATCCGTTGCGAGCCTGGGATCGCCACGCTCCAGCGTGGCAGGCGGGATTCGGGGTTCGGAATACATCACTAGCCAGCAGCCTCTCTGTATGGCTCCCGCGCGATCGTGCAATCGGATATTCTAGCATGCGCACCTGTATAATCGTGGCGCCCCGGGAGGATCCGCATGCGCCGGCACATCGGCCGCAATGTCGTCCGCAAGGACGCCGCGGCCAAGACTGGAGGCACGGCCCGCTACGTGGACGACCTCACGTGGCCCGGGCTGCTCCATGGCCGGACGATTCGATCCGCCATCCCGTGCGGCGAGATCACCGGCATCCGGTTCGGCTTCGACCGCTCCGGGTTCACCGTCGTGGACGCTGGTGACATCCCGGGGCGTAACGTGGTGTCACTCATCACCGACGATCAACCGTGCCTGGCGAGCCGGCTGGTGCGCCACACCGCCGAACCGATTCTGCTCGTCGCGCACGAGGACCCCGAGCGTCTGATTGGCGCACGCGTCGAGATCGACTACCGCCCGGGCCAGCCGGTCGTCGACGCAGAGAAATCCACGCACATCTTCAAGCACGTCCAGATCGAGAAGGGATCACTTCGCGACGGGTTCGCGCGCGCCGACCTCGTCGTCGAGGGCGAGTACCGGACCGGCCACCAGGAGCACCTGTATATCGAGCCCAACGGCATGATCGCGGTACCGGGCGACGGTGGCGTGACGCTCTACGGATCGCTTCAATGCCCGTACTACGTGCACAAGGCGCTCTGCACGCTGCTCAATCTGCCGGCCGGCAAGGTGCGCGTGGTGCAGGCTGAAACCGGCGGCGGGTTCGGCGGCAAGGAAGACTACCCGTCGATTCTCGCGGGCCACGCCGCCCTGCTCGCGCTCAAATCGGGCCGGCCGGTCAAGATGGTCTACGACCGCGTCGAGGACATGATCGCCACCACCAAGCGCCACCCGTCTATCGTCCGGCACCGGACGGGCGTGATGCGCGACGGACGGCTGGTGGCGATGGACATCTCGGTGCTGATGGACGGCGGCGCCTATTGCACGTTGAGCCCCGTGGTGCTCTCGCGCGGGTGCCTCCACGCCACAGGCCCGTACCGATGTGAGCACGTGCGGGTCGATGGGCGGGTGGTGATGACCAACACGCCGCCCAACGGAGCGTTTCGTGGATTCGGTGCGCCCCAGACGCTGTTTGCGGCAGAGGTCCACATGGAGCGCATCGCGGAGGCGCTGGGGATGGACCCGGTCCGGCTCCGTGAGAAGAACGCCTTCAAGCCGGGCGACGTGACCGCCACCGGACAGACCCTCGGCCCGGATACCGCCGCGATCGACGTGCTGCGCGCGACGGTTGCACGATCCGGCTTCCACAAGAAGCGCCGGGCGTTTCGCGGCACGAACCGGGGCATCGGTCTGTCGCTCTTCTTGCATGGCGCCGGCTTCACAGGCAGCGGCGAAGTCTACCTGGCCTCGAAAGCGGCACTCGAACTCACGACGGCCGGGGTGCGCGTCCTGGTGGCGACGACCGAGATCGGCCAGGGGCAGCGCACCGTGCACGCGCAGATCGTGGCCGACGCCCTGGGAATCCCGATCGACCGCGTCGAGATCGAAGCCGCTGATACGCTGTTCGTGCCGGACAGCGGGCCGACCGTCGCGTCGCGCTCGACGATGGTGGTCGGCGGATTGCTGAAGCGATGTGCCGACGAGATGCGCGAGCGGCTGGGGTCGTTCTCGCCCGGGGAATTCCTCCGCAAGCACGGTCCGCTCGTCATCACGAAGCAATACGAGCCGCCGCCCGGCCTCGTGTGGGATGACCAGACGTATCGCGGCTCCGCGTACGGATCGTTCGGCTGGGGGTGCGCGGTCGTCGAAGTCGAATTCGATCCGGTGACCTTCGAAGTGCGGCCGACGCGGGTGACCACGGCCCAGGAGGTCGGCAAAGCTATCTACCCGCTGGGCGTGAGGGGTCAGATCGAAGGCGGCACGGTCCAGGGCCTCGGCTACGCCCTGCTCGAGAATGTGGTGATGCGTGATGGCGCAATGGCCAACGCCCAGTTGACCAACTACATCATCCCGACGACGCGCGATACACCGCCGATCGATGTCATCATCCTGGAAAAGCCGTACGCTCACGGGCCGTACGGCGCGAAAGGCGTGGGTGAAATGCCGTTTGACGGCGTCGCGCCGGCAGTGGTCAACGCGATTCGCAGCCTCGGCATCGACATGCGCCAGGTGCCCGCGACACCAGAGCGGATTTCCGAGGCAGGGACAGTGATGTCGGTGGGAGGACGGCTTCCGAAGTGGCCCCTCGAACCAAGCCGACAGCGAAGTCCTGAGCCCCTCGACCTTGCTCGGGGCTCCCTGAGCCTGTCGAAGGGAGCGAAGTCGAAGGGCGTCAGTCTGCAAAACGTGCCGTCAGGGCCGAGACAGGCAGGGGGATAGGGCCCCCAAAACGTAAGGTCGGCGACACGTCCCGGTAAGGCGCGTTTTGCCGGGTTGTGTGAGCGGGGACGCGGAGGAACCGTCCTCCCACAAGCACTAGGCCGCGGGCAAGGAGCAAATCGCTGAAACCCATCACCTTCGTGCTGAACGGCAAGCGGACGTCGGTCCGCGTGCATCCGATGAGGCGTCTGCTGGATGTGCTGCGCGAGGACTGTCATTTGACAGGCACGAAGGAAGGGTGCGGCGAGGGCGAGTGCGGGGCCTGCACAGTGGTGATCGATGGCCGGGCGGTCAATGCGTGCCTCGTGCCGATCGCGCAGATCCGCGGCGCGAAGGTCACGACGATCGAAGGGCTGAAAGGCCGCCATCCCCTGCAGCGCGCGTTCGCGGAACACGGCGGCACCCAGTGCGGCATCTGCACGCCCGGGATGGTGATGGCGGCAATCGCACTCGGACCCCACCCGACGCTCAATGAGGTCCGAACCGGGTTGGCGGGCAATCTCTGCCGGTGCACTGGTTACATGGGGATATACAGGGCGATCAGGTCTGCGGGACGTCGGCTTCCGAAGCGGCCCCTCGAACCAAGCCGACAGCGTCCGTCTGCAAAACGCGCGGTGAGGGCCGAAACAGGCAGGGGGAGAGGGGCCCCTGAACGTTAGATCGGCCACGCGTCCCGGCAAGGCGCGTTTTGCCGGCTCGCGTGAGCGGGGACGCGGAGGAACCGTCGTCCCGCAGACTCGGCGCGACTCAAGAAGAGCAGGAAGCAAGAAGTGAGAACCGCGATCTCGCCGCTCCATTTCCGTCAGCCGCGGTCGTTGCGCGACGCGCTGCGACTGCTGCGCGCCGAAGGGCCGCTTGTCCCGCTGGCCGGGTGCACGGATGTCTACGTCGGCCTGAATTTCGGATCCCTCGCCGACACGTGCTTTCTGAACCTCTGGCACCTGGATGAGTTGCGCGGCATCGAGCGGCGCGGGGGCGTCCTGCGCATCGGGGCTCTCACCACCTACACCGACATCATCGCCTCGCCGCTGGTCGGCCGCCATCTGCCGATGCTCGTCTCGGCCGCACGCGAGATCGGGGCGATCCAGATCCAGAACCGCGGCACTATCGGCGGCAACATCAGGAATGGCTCGCCCGCGGGCGACGCGCTGCCGGTGCTGGCCGCTGCGGAGGCGCTTGTTGAACTGCGGAGTCTCGACGAGATCCGCAAGGTGACCTTCACCAGTTTCTACACCGGATACCGCAAGACGGTGATGCGGCCCGACGAGCTCATCACGGCCATTGAAATCCCGCGAGTCGAAGGTGTGCAGTTTTTTCGAAAGGTGGGTACGCGGGCCGCGCAGTCGATCTCAAAGGTCGTCATCGCCGGCATTCGCGCCGCCCATCCGTGCATCAGTTTTGGCAGCGTCGCGCCCACCGTCATCCGCGTCCCGCGGACCGAAGCGGTACTCGCATCGGGCGCCTCGATCGGCGAAGCCCAGCGCATCCTCCAGACCGAGATCGCGCCGATTGACGATCTCCGCTCGACCTCCGCCTACCGCCGTCTGGTGGCGGCGAACCTGCTCGCCGACTTCTGGGAGACCACCAAACCGGGGACGCGCTAGTCGTCCCCCCTTTTCTACTTCGCTTGCGCGGCGAGTTTCTCCCGAGCCTTCGCAAGGTCGCGGTGGAACACGAACAGTTTGTCGGCGTTTTCCGACTTGTCGGTGAAGTTCCAGGTCTTGCCGCCGCGCTGCTTCACCTTGAGTTCCTTCCTCAGGTAGTCGATCTCGAACACCTCGATTTCGCGCAACGGAAACGCGAAGTCGTCCTTCCTGTTCTCGGCCTGGTAACTGATGCCGGCGGGCGTCGCTGTCAACGTCCCCGCGCACGACCCGATGTTGTGCTTGTGGATGGCGGCCAACTGGAGGTTAAGGCGCACCTCGTGGAACCTCAACGCGATGGTGGTCTCGCCGGCCTCAGCCACCTCGATGTTCTGAACCAGGCCGTCCTCGCCTGTAGCCGATGCATTGAGCTGGTGGGTGCCGGCCGTCACGTCGGTCGAGCTGAGCGGCGTGGTGCCGAGGTACTTCCGGTCAACAAACACCGACGCGCCTGGCACGTCGCTCTCGACCACCAGCACCGGCCCGGTCGGCGCGGGCGCCGCGACGACGGGTTTCTCTTTCTTCGATTTCGGGCGCGGCGCGGTGTTCGACTCCTCGGTCGTCACGCCGGGTTCGATCGGCTTCGGGACCGGGCGGGCGGCCGGCTCACGCCGCACTGGCGGCGCGGCCTCTTTCGGCACCGCCTTCTCCGGCATCATCATCGTCACGCCGAAATACCCCGCCACCAGCAGCGCGACGACTCCCGCCCCAATCAGCAGCACGCGGCCCATGCCGCCTCGTCCGGATTCCTGTTCGTGGTCAAACACCGACATGCGGCGACGCCTCCTGCATCCAAGTATAGGACGGCAGGCTGCGCCCCGGCACCCACTACTTCAGCGCGAACGTCACGGTCACCGTCATGATGACAGCCACAGGCACGCCATTGAACAATGTCGGGGTGTAGACCCATTGCGACACGGCATCGAGCGCGGCGCGGTCGAGCAGCGGGATCGATCTCAGGATGCGGGCGTCGGTCACCCGGCCATCCGGTCCAACGACCGCTTCAATAATCACCATGCCGCCGACTTTGGCGGCCTGCGCGATGAACGGGTAGACCGGCGGCACGTCCTTGATCTTGGTTGGCGGCTTGACACCGCTCCACAGGCGCATCGGCGCGCTTGGTGCGGTTGGCACCGGAGGCGGGGGCGGTCCATTCAGACCACTGACGATGTCGCCGGCAACGCCTCCCGGCACACCGCCCTCGACACCGGCGGGAGTGTCCGGTTCCGGATCGTGCTCGATGCCGGAATCCGGCTTGACCCCCGACGGGACGTTCACGGGAGCGGCATCGGCGCGGGCGGCGGGCACGGCCCGTGCTGCCGCTGCGGGCTGCGCCGCTGGTGGCGCAGGCGGAGGTCCGGGAGGGGGTGGCGGCGCGACAAACGCCAGCATCACCGGCATGGTCGGCAGCAGGTCCGAGCTCAGCATCGGAATCATGACGATGACTGCGACCAGCACGGCGTGGATGCCGATCGAAATCGGCATCGTGCGCGACTTCCAACTGCGGATGGCCACAGGGGTGCGAACGAAATCCCCGAACAACTCGTACGACATACGCCCTCCCTGTGTAGCGTGATGCACTCCACAAGGCAGCCTGCTCTGGCTAGAGATGGTCGCCTGTCACTTTAGACTCCGGTCGGGACATCGGGGGTCCGGCGCCCCGTTCACAGTCAGATCGGCGATCCACGGCCCATGCCCGTGGCGGTCCTGCACGCCGTATGGATTGGAACGGGCCGGCGTGCCGACTACCTTCCGAGCATAATGATTTCGGTTCGCCAGCCCCGTGGCCGCCTGCCCTGGCCGCCTATCGGCGAACGACGACGGCGGCGGAACAGCCCTCCCCCACGACACCCGCTACTGCAGCGTGAAGGTCACCGTTACGGTCATCACCACCGACACAGGCACGCCGCTGAGCAGCGTCGGCGAGTAGAGCCACTGCGAGACCGCGTCGAGCGCGGCACGGTCGAGAAGCGGGATCGATCGCAGGACGCGCGCGTCGGTCACTTTGCCGTCCGGCCCGATCACGGCCTCGATAATCACGGTGCCCGCGATCCTGGCTTGCTGCGCCAGGTCCGGGTAGACCGGCCGCACGTCCCTGATCCTGACTGGCGGCCTGATGCCACTTGTCACGCGAATCGGCTTGACCGGCACCAGTGGAGGCGGCGGCGCTTCCGGCAGCACATTGGCGCCACTTCCCGGAATGCCGTTCGTCAAACCGCCCTGAACCGCCCCAGAGTCGATCACCTCCGGGTCGTGCACGATTCCCGGGTCCGGCCTGATCCCGTCTGGCGACACCACCGGCGCCGCGTCCGGGTTTGCCGATACCTGACCCTGGCCGGCCGGCCGGGGTCTGGCCGGCACGGGCGCCAGTGGCGCGTCCGGCGTCTTGAGCACGGCCGCCATGTAGGGCGGCAAGTACCTGGGCACGATCGGCAACGCGTCGATACTGAACAGCGACACGACGACGAGGGTGCCGATGATCAGGGAATGGGTGGCGATCGAGAGCGGCAGCGTGTGCCGCTTCCGGCTGCCGATCGTCATCGAGGCGTGAACGACATCTCCAAACAGGTCGCGCGGCATACGCCCTCCTTGTGATGCGTGATGCACTCCACAAGGCAGCCGACTCTGGCCAGAGGTGGTCGCCTGAAAGATTAGACACCGGGAGACAGGAGGTGGCGCGCGCGGACTGAACCGCCGCGTTGGGACACCGACGGCAGCGACAATCAGGTGCTGCTCCGTGGGGTCAGACCCCATGGGGCAGCAAAATCCAATCGGACGGAGAATGCTGTGTTTCGGATCTGACCCCAGAGTCTGCTATCGGCGAACGAAGACCACGGCCAGTGCCAGCAGTACGACGAGCACGACCATGCCGGCCACGATCGGAACGTTCATATCGGCTTTCGGAGGTTCAAGAGGCCCTGTTCGATTCGCGCAGCACGCTGTGGCGCACACCGTACGCGAAGTAGATGACCAATCCGATCGCCAGCCACACGAAGAACCTCACCCAGGTGACCCAGGGCAGCTGGATCATCAGGTACGAGCACATCACCACCGCCATCAGCGGCACGAACGGCACAAACGGTGTCCGGAACGGCCGCGGGCGATCCGGATTCGTGCGCCGCAGGATGATAATTCCGATGGCCACCAGCACAAACGCGAACAGCGTGCCGATGTTGGTGAGCTCCACGACCTCGTTGATGTTCATGAAGCTGGCAAACGTCGCCACGACCAGTCCGGTGAGCATCGTGGTGATGTGCGGCGTACGGTACTTCGGATGAATCCTGGCCGCCCACGCAGGAAGCAGGCCGTCGCGAGCCATCGAGAAGAAGATGCGCGGCTGCCCGAGCTGGAACACGACCAGCACGCTTGTGGTCGCAAACACGGCGCCCAGCGAGATGATGCCGGCGGCCCAGGTCATCCCGAGTGACGAGAAGGCCGTGGCGAGCGGCTCGGCCGTGCCGAGCTGATCCCACCTGAGCAATCCGGTCAGCACGAGCGCGACCAGGATGTACACCACGGTGCAGACGGCCAGACTGGCGAGCATCGCAATCGGCATGTCGCGCTGCGGGTTCTTCGCCTCTTCGGAGGCTGTCGACACCGCATCGAACCCGATATAGGCGAAGAAGATGATGGCGGCGGCGCTCGAGATGCCCTTGAACCCGTTCGGCGCAAACGGGGTCCAGTGCTCTGGCTTCACGTAGAAGGCGCCCACGATGATGAAGAACGCGATGATGACGAGCTTCAGCCCGACCATCGCCGAATTCAGCCACGCGCTCTCGCTGATGCCCCTCACGAGCACCCACGTGATAAACGCGACGATCAGAAACGCCGGAAGATCGAGAATGATCGGCACGCCCGCAATCCGGGGCGCGGCGTTAAACGCGTCGGCCGCCCGCATCACCACGGGACCAAGCGCCCCGACGTCGCCGTTTGCGGCCACGGTCGCCGCCAACTGGCCGGCCGCCTGCCCGGCCGAGCGGAAATCCGTGCCCAGCCATCGCGGCCAGTCCATGCCCAGGCCGCGAAGCAGTTCCTGGAAGTACCCGGACCACGATACCGCGACCGCCACGTTGCCGACGGCGTACTCGAGGATGAGGTCCCAGCCGATCACCCAGGCGATCAGCTCACCGAGCGTGGCATACGCGTAGGTGTAGGCGGACCCCGACACCGGCACCATTGCCGCAAACTCGCAGTAGCAGAGCGCCGCGAAGCCACAGGCGATCGCCGTCAGCACGAAGGACAGCACCACCGCCGGGCCCGCGCCCAGATGCTGGGCGCCTCCTGCGGCGGCCGATCCGACCGACGAAAAGATACCCGCCCCGATAATAGCGCCAATCCCCAGCGACGTCAGCTGAACCGGCCCAAGTGACCGCTTGAGTTGGCGAGTGGGCTCTTGGGTGCCGCGAACCAGGGCATCGAGGGACTTGACGGCGGTGAGTTGTTTGAAGGACATAGGAATTCTGCTGTTCACGCCCGGGCCATCCATGGCCGCACGGGCACATCGAGCCTGTATACGGTGTCGCTGGACGCGACCACCAACCCGCCGCGCGGGTCAAAGGCCACGCCGATCAGCGCCGAAGCCGCCATCATGAGTTCGCGCGGACGGCCTTCGCGAACCAGGTACAGGCCTGCCCCGCCAGCAACCGCTTCCGAGACGTACAGATTGCCTGCCGCATCACAAGCCAATCCCTGCGGACGCCCGAACTCGGTGGACACCACCCGCACGTCGCCCAGCCGGCTGACCCGGTAGACCCGATCGCAGGGATCAAGCGTTGGCGCCGTGACAAACAGGTCGTCGTCTCGTCCGATGGCCAGATGGAACGCCACAACGCTCGGTGGCAGCGTCACGAACGGCACGACCCGGCCTGTCTGCCCGATCCGGAAGATCGTCCCGCTGCGATCGCCGACAAACAGCGTCCCGTCTGATCCGAAGGCGATCCCGCACGCGACGCCGAGTTCACTGGCCACCACCTCGAGCGTGTCGTCGGGCTTCACGCGGTAGACCGTGCCATCGAATCGGCTGGAGACGTGCAGGGTCCCGTGAGCGTCAAACGCCATGGACGTGGCGTTGACGATGCCGCTGAGGTACGGCTCCTGGACGCCACCGGCGCGGACGCGGACGACTGACACGGGGACCTGCTGACCCCGCCGCCCGCTGCACGTCGCGTACAGCGCGCCGGTGGAGGCGATCGCGGGATTGTCGACCTGGTGAACCCCTTGTGCGACGACTGCGCCAATCTCGAGTTCCGCGTGGCCTGCCGCCCCATCAACTGTCACGGTGGCCCGGCCGCCTGGCGCGCGATCCGGGACCATGACCCCAAGCCGGTTGGTCCCCGCGACAACGACGCGCGCATCGAGTCCGGCCACGTGGACAGCAGGCAGGCGCTCACCGGAC
>Ga0315278_10003953_pt1 | contig 13340 bp, 10 predicted proteins | sample YL17G06_0_MG_FD_203880 | JGI IMG/M metagenome (GOLD analysis project Ga0315278, IMG submission 203880) | Sediment microbial communities from Yellowstone Lake, YNP, Wyoming, USA - YL17G06_0 | ecosystem: Environmental > Aquatic > Freshwater > Lake > Sediment | place: USA: Wyoming | collected...
TAGAGTCATGGAGAGCGGTTCACATCCCTGGAGTCTGGACAGGGGAGAGAAACCGGCGAGGATGCTGTTCATGCGCAGTTCTGAGAGGTTCGAGGTTGAGCCGCTTGATTGCGCGACGGCGCGCGGCGGGGATCGCGGGGTGTCGCGGGCCCGGGTGCGTCTGGCGGCGGCAATGTTGACGGTCTGCTGCCTGTGCTGGGGCTTGTCGTTCCCGGTGATGCAGTTTGCATCGACGGCCTTCGAGCGCGCGTTGCAGCAGGGCGGCGTGAGTGTATCCACGCACATGACGTTCGCGATGCACGCGACATTCAACGCATGGCGGTTCGCGCTGGCGGCGGGGCTGTACTGGCTTCTGACTCGCAAACGGCAGCGAGGGCATCGGCTGGTGGACTGGCAGGCCGGGGTGATCGTGGGCCTGTTCTCCGGCGTTGGCATGTTCCTGCAGTTGGCCGGCCTGCGTTATACGCTGCCGTCGGTGTCGGGGTTTCTGACGGCGTTGGCCGTTGTTTTTGCCCCGCTGGCCCAGTTGCTGGTTTTCCACAAGCCGGTGGGGGGGCGCACGTGGCTGGCGGTGGGTGTTGCGGTTGTCGGGATGCTGATCCTGTCGCAGGCGAACCCAGGGGCGTCGGCCGCGAACACGATGGCGCAGTCGCCGCCGTTCCCGCACCTAGGCGAGATCGTCACGGTGGTTGCGTCGGTTCTGTTCACCGGGCACATTATGTCGGTGGACCATTTCGGGAGCCGGGTGGACGCTGCGCGGTTGACGTGCGTGATGCTGGCGGTGGTGTCGATGGTGAACGCGGGAATCGGGCTGGCGATGGGTGCTGCGGATCTCTACCGGGCGGCGGTGCTGGGATTGCTGGTGCGGGACCCGGTCTTCATTGCGTCGATTGCGAGCCTGATCGTCATCAGCACGGTTGTCGCGATGCACCTGATGAACACGTACCAGCCCTTGGTGTCGGCGGCGACGGCTGCGGTGGTCTACTGTCTGGAGCCGGTGTTTGCGACGGCATGGTCGATCGGTCTTCGCACGGAGACGCTGACAATGATCACGGTAGGGGGGGGGGCGGTGATTCTCGTGGCGGTGTGGATCGTGGTTCGGCGGCCGGGGCGCGAGGGGTGATGTGGGGCTTGGAGGGTGTGGTTATCGTGTTCAGATGAGGGAGCGATCATCGGGGAGGGGTTCGGCGAGGCCGTCGAGCGCGATGCGGATGGTCTGCCACATGACCCAGCATTCGAGGCCGAAGGGGAGGAAGCCGATGAGGCCGGGCAGGGGCATCTCGAAGTATCGGAAGTGTTCGGCCGAGCCGAGGAAGGGCAGGTGGTAGATCCACTTGGCCAGGGCCCAGTAGTTCCAGAATTCCCAGAGGAATCCACAGAGGAGGCCGCCGGCGAAGGCTGCGAGGGTGCGGCCGAACCAGCCGTTGTGCCAGTCTCGCCACATGCTGGGCCGGCCGAGCCAGCAGTTGATGGGATCGAGGAGGAAAACGAGGCTGGCCCAGAGAGTGAGGTTGGTTATGGGGTCGGGATGGAGCCAAGGCCAGAGGAACATGGCGATGCCGGCGAGGAGCGAAAGGATGAGAATGGCGGTGAAGGTGCGCGAGAAAGGAGGGCGTACGGATCGAGGTCCATGGGGGCCTTGGTAGCGTGGTGCGCTGACACGGGCCCAGTCGAAGAGACGGCTGTTCAGCAGGACTTGTCCACTGAGGAGCATCCCGGGGACGATGGCTCCGAAGGCGACAAGATACCCGGTCAGCCGGTAGGCGAAGCTGCTGGGCATTCCGATATATCGCCAGGCGCGGATGGAGTAGAAGTTGACCCAGTCGAAGACGCACCAGATGAAGACGGAGGCCAGCGCGAGCAGGACAAAATGGTGCGGTCGGCGTCGGATGGGGCTTTGGCCTTGGAGGCAGGTGAGAAGGCCGTCGAGGCAGATGAGATAGCCGGCCCAGGCGAGGGGGGTCATGTTGATGGCCACGCGGCGGGCGAGGACGGCCAGGATGCCGGCGGGGGGATGATCGTGCTTGATAGCTTCGGCGGCTGCCTGGGTATGCACGGGGCCTCGGCCTGTAAGCCAGACATCGGTGAAAAGGAGGGCTTGGCAGATGAGGATGATCAGCAGGCCGGCGACGAGGGTGCGCGGGATCTTTCGCGGTGGACGCGCGGGACTGACCGGGTTGGCGAGACTGCTGTTCATGGCGATGCTGTGCTGCAGAGCGCGGTTGACTGGCGCAGGGTATCAAGCCTGTTCGGGTCTCATTCAGAGGGGCCTGCGTCTTCGGCAGGTGCGGTTGGCTCTCGTGGCGGAGGGGCTGGGGTCTGGGCGTCGGTGGCGGTCGGCTTGGATGCCTCGGCGATGTGGAGGGGAGCAGGTTCATGGGCGAGGCGATGCTCCGGCGGGGCTGGGGCGATCTCGATATCGTTGGGCTCGTCGCCACGGCGGACCAGCACCTTCCTTTGCCGGACGAGCTCGAGAAGGGCAAGGAACACGCCGATCATTTCGCTGCGGCTCTTGCGGCCTTCGAAAAGCTGCTGGAGCGTCAGGTGGCCGTCGCGTTTGAGGCGGTCTTCGATATCGGCGGCGTGGAGGTCGATGGGTGTGTCGTCGTAAATGATCTCGTGGTCGCGCGGGGTGCGGAGGGTGACCTGCTGAATGAGGCGTGTGAAGGCGGCGAGGAGGTCCCAGATCTGGACCTCGTCGAGGTCGACGGGGGGAGGCTCGTCTGGTTCGCCTTCGCGACGGCCGGGCACGCGGGGGAAGCGGTCGTGGTGAAGCTGCTGCTGCCGATCGAGGGCGCCGGCTGCGTCCTTGAAGTGTTTGTACTCCAGGAGCTTCTGCACCAGTTCATATCGCGGGTCGGTCAGCTCGGCGGCGGTGGTGTCGGGAGAGGTGGGATCGGGCGGCGGCTTGGGCAGGAGCGTCGCCGACTTGATCTCCATGAGCGTGGCGGCCATCACCAGGAAATCCCCCGCGACGTTGATATCGAGGCCGGCCCGATCGCGCAGTTCCCTGATCTGCTGGAGGTAGCCCATGTAGGAGTCGGTGATCCTGGCGATGGGGATGTCGTAGATGTCGAGCTCGTCCCGCTTAATGAGATAGAGCAGGAGGTCGAGCGGGCCGTTGTAGATATCAAGTTCGACGCGGTAGTCCAAGAGAGTCCTCGCTTCCGTGCAGCTTGATTTTACTGAGGGGTGAATGATAATCCAGCCGGTGCGGAGCGTGGCCAACGATTGGACGAGGGCGAGGCTTGCCTCGCCTGCGTGATTTTATGGATGACTCGGTCCGCGGATTCGCTGCGGGGGTGATTCAGACAGAGGCGGACGCGGTGCGCGCCGCCGCCGCTGCCATCGACGACCGATTCGAGCGGGCGGTGCGGATGATGCACGATTGCCGGGGGGCGGTGCTGACGAGCGGGGTGGGCAAGGCGGGTTTCATCGCGCGGAAGATTGCGGCGACGCTGTCGAGCACGGGCACGCCGAGTTATTTCCTGAACCCGGGCGATGCGTTGCACGGCGACGTCGGAGCCATCCGCAAAGGGGACATCGTGCTGATTCTCTCGTACAGCGGGGAGAGCGACGAGATCGTGCGGATGCTGAGCGTGATCCGGAAGCTGGATCACCCGGTGATCGCGATCACATCGAGCGAGAGCAGTTCGCTGGCGAGGTTTTCGGACATCGTGCTGGCGATGGGGAAGATCGACGAAGCCTGCCCGCTGGGTCTGGCGCCGAGCGCCACCACGACGGCGATGCTGGCGCTGGCCGATGCGCTGGCGCTGTCGGTGATGAAGCAGCGGGAGTTTACGGCTGAGGATTTCGCGTTGTTTCACCCGGCGGGGCAACTGGGGCGGAAGCTGATGAAGGTCAAGGAGGCGATGACCTTCCGGGTGGGGGAGAATCTTCCGGTGGCGTCTGATCGTCTAACGGTGGCGGAGGTGCTGGCCGAGACCAGCCGGATCAAGCGTCGTCCGGGCGCGGTCATTTTGGTGGATGACGGTGGCCGGATCAGTGGTATCTTTACTGACGCGGATCTTCGGCGGCTGCTGACGGACCGGGACGGTTCAGCGCTGTCCCGGCCGGTGAGGGAGGTGATGAAGCGCAATCCGAAGCGTGTACGCGCTGAGGCGTTGGCCAGCCAGGTGATGGCTCTGATGAAGGAGTACCGGATCGACGAAGTGCCGGTGGTGGACGATGAGGATCGGCCGGTGGGCCTGATCGACGTGCAGGATCTCGTCGTGCTGAAGATGTTCGACGTTGAACCGGAGACGTGAATTGCGATCATTCCTATTGGTTGTGCTGGCGATCTTTGTGTTAGCGCTGGGCTACGGCGTTTACTGGGTGATGCAGGGGTCGGATGGCAATGGGCGGACGCCAGAGGGGCGGGGGGAGACGACCCGCGCGGCGGCGCCGGGTTTGCCGAGCACCGCTCCGGCGGGGATGGGGCCGGGCGACAGGGCTTACTGGGAGCGATTTGATCCACGCACCGGCCAGCGCAGCTCGCGTCTGCGCGCGCAGCGATATCAGCCAATGAAGGATGGCCGGGTGCGCGTCATGCAGCCCGAGGCCGACTTTTTTCTGCATGACGGGCGGGTGATGCGGATCATCGGTGAGACGGGCATCATCACGATGGAGGAGGGTGCGAGCCGCGAGTCGCCGGCGCTGGGCGGCACGATGAACCGCGTTCCGCGGAGCGGCGACATCTATGGCGTGACGCTGCTGCTTCTGCCCTCTCTGGAGGCCAAGAAGCCGGACCTGACGATGACGATGAACAACGCCTCGTTCGATAACGAGACGTTTCTGATCACGACGGGGGCGTTTACGGAAAACGGCAAGCTGGTGCCGGGCGACCAGGTGCCGGTGACGGTGCGTGGCGTCCAGTATGAGTTCGACGGGACGGGGTTGAGGTTGCAGTACAACGAGCTTGACCGACGACTGGACTATCTGCGGATTGCGCACGGGCGGCGGCTGCTGATCAAGGACCCCGGCGAGTTCATGGGCCAGGGGGGGGCTGATGAACGTGAGTCGCCATCGACGCGGCCTGCGCAGACGCTGGGCGGTGCTGATGCGAGGCCGGCCTGGGGCGAGGCGCGAGGGCTCATTGGCCCTTCGCGGGTGCTGTCGGGGATGGTCCTGGCGGTTGCGGATGGTCCGGCGGTCCTGGCGGCGGCGCGGCCTGGCGGGCGGAGGCCCGGTCGGCCGGTTCCGGTGACGCGTCCGGTCGTTGAGCAGGCGCCGGTTCCGGAGCCGGTGTATCGCGCGACCTTCAGCAACGATGTGGAGGTACTGCAGGGCGGCCAGCGCCTGGCCGTAGCGCGCGACATGATCGTCGATTTCCTGAATGAAGGAAGCAACGAATTGGGGATGCTGGGGACGGGCCCGGCGCAGGCTCTGGCAACGCGCCCGGCGACGCGAGCGACGGCTGGCGGGCCGATCCGTCCGCGAGCGGCGCAGGCGGCGTCGCGTCCGGCGCGGCGGGTGGCCGCGACCGGGCCAACCACCGCGCCGGCGCCGGAGGCGATCGAAGTGCGCTGGAACGGGCCGTTGACGGTTGTGCCGCTGCCGGGCGATCGTCCGGAGCGTATGGCGCCGGGGCAGTCCATTGTGAAGCTGGTCGGATCGACCGAGCGTCCGGTGCAGGTCACCCGTGCGGCGGGGGAGGTTTCCAGCCAGATCAAGGCAGGCACGCTGACGTACTGGTCTATCGACAACGGGGTGCTGCTGGAGTCCGGGGGCGGGATACCGGTCGAGATGCTCGATTCGCGCGGCACGCACATCGTCACAAATTCGCTGGTCTACTCGCAGACCGACGGGACGGCGTTGCTCACGGGGAGGAGCCATGCGTCTCTGCCGCTGGCCGACGACGCGGAGGCGGCGAAGAAGGACGCCAAGAAGCCTGAGCTGATGAACGTAGACTGGACGGACCGCTGCACGCTGTACCTGCAAGGGGACAGGCTGGAGGCGATGCTGATCGAGCGGGCTGATCTACGCGGGAACGTGTCGGTGGATCATCCGCAGATGAAGATGAAGTCGGATTCGGTGCAGTTGGCATTTGCCCAGCAGGGGGCTGAGCCGGCCGGGACTGCGGGCGCGGGCCGTTCGACGCCGCCATTGAGGCAGATCGACGCGAACGGCGCGGTTCGCTGCACGATGCTTGGCCCGAAGGGTGAGGGCGACATCCGCGAGTTCGATTGCGACAGCCTGAAGGTGCAGACGGCCCGCACGCCGGAGGGCAAGCTGTATGCACGCAGCATAGCCGGCATCGGCCAGGTGCACGCGATCGATTCGGAGCGTGACCTGCGTGCGGGGTACGTTCATGTGGCGCTGGCGGCGCCGGCGACGCAACCCACAACGCGGCCCGCAACGGCGCCCGTGGCGAAAGGCGCGGAGATTGTGCCGGGGGAGCTTGAGACTCTCGTTGCGCACGACAAGGTGACGGTGGTGACGAAGGACGGGAGGAGTGCCAGAGCCAACCAGATGACGCTTGAGGTCAAGGACAAGCATGTGTCGGTAACGCTCCAGGGCGAGCCGGCGGAGGTGAAGCAGGAGAAGAACACTCTGACGGGCCCCATCATCCACATGGTTCCCGATTCTCAGCAGATCAGCGTGACCGGGGCCGGGTCGCTGGACGCGATCGCCCAGAAGACGGCGGACGCGCCCGCGCGGCCTGTCAGGGTCACCTGGGAGCGGAACATGCGGGCGGATGGGAAAGAGAACCTGGTGGAGTGCTTTGGCGGAGTGGAGGCGAAGACGACGGATGCCGACGGGTCGGTGACCACGGTGAAAGGCGACCGGGTGCGCATTACGACAACGACGCGGCCGGCGACGCAGCCTGCCGGCGCGGCGACGAAGCCGGCCTCGCGGCCGACGACGCGCCCGGGCGATTTCGATGCCCTGGGCGATCGGGTGATCCGGAGCATAGCCCTTCAGGACCAGGCGGTCGTGGAATCCGTGTTGAAAGATGCGAAGGGGCAGCTTCTGCGGATGTTCCATGTTGACTCATCTTCGATTCACTATGACCGCGATGCGCGGCGGCTGACGATTCCGCAGTCGGGGCGTTTGCTCTTCGTGGACAATCGGGCGCCCTCGACGCAGCCAGCGGCGCAGGAAGCCGCGAAGGACCCGATGGGCATCCGGGGGCGGACGGGGTTCCAATGGAGCAAGAGCCTCGTGTATGACGAAGCGGCCTCGTGTGTGACGATGACCGGCGACGTGGTCATCGGCCGGCTGGTCAATCCGAGCGAGAGCACTGAGCCCCTGCAGCTATCGGCGCAGAAGGTGGTGGCGGATCTCGATGCGACGCCTGAGGCCGCCACGCGCCCGGTCGCGGCCGACGAATTCGTGCCCAGGATGCAGTTCAAGCGAGTGCAGGCCGAGGGCAACATCCGCATCACCAGCAAGGGCCTCGATTTTGAGGCCGAGACCATCGAATACGATCCGGCCAAGCACCGCATGATCGTTCGCGGCACCGAACAGAAGCGCGCGATCAAGCGTGACGCGATGGGGTTGGAGGAAGGATCGTTTGATGAGCTGGTGTGGGATACGGAGAAGGGGGAGGTTGTTTCTGTGAAGAACCTCGTGGGCAAGCTCACCAAGAGCGGCGGGGGGCTTGAAGGACCAGGAAAATGAAGGCAGACGATTTCGCAGCCAGGTGGGATTCCGCGTTGCCGTACGATCGCTACGTTGCGAGCGGCACGCCGGAGCAGCAACGACGCTGGAACCAGGTTTATGACGCGGCCAGGTTGAGCGACGCGCAGCGGCGCCTCGTGGAGTCGTTCACACGCCGGGTGAATCTTCTGGTCATCAGCGGCATCTGGTGCGGAGATTGCGTGGAGCAGTGTCCCCTGCTCCAGCGCATTGCGCAGGCCAGCGCCGGGAAGATCAACCTGGCGTTCATCGATCGAGACGAGAACAGGGATCTGGTCGAGCAGCATCGCATCAATGGCGGCGATCGCGTGCCCGTCGTGTTCTTTCTGGCAGAGGATTTCGAGCCGTGCGCGGTCTACGGTGATCGGACGCTGTCGCGATATCGCGCCATGGCAGCGAAGCAACTGGGGGCGGCGTGCCCGGTTGGGATAGCGGCGCCGGATGCGGACGAAATGCGGGCGACGCTTGCGGATTGGCTGAACGAGATCGAGCGAATCCAGCTCATGCTGCGGCTGAGTTCTCGGTTGCGGCAGAAGCATGGCGATTGAGTCTCGATGCGTCTGAATCTGCGGGACGCCGGTGAAATGAAGGTGCGGCCAAAGAAGAGGATTGCACATGAGATGTCGCATGATCCACGTGGTGTGTCTGCTTTGCTGCGTTATCCCGGCTTGTCGAGCGGCTGGAGTTGAGGCAAAGAAGGAGACTCCCGAGGAGTCCGCGAAACGGACGCAGTGGTGGCAGGAGGCGAAATTCGGCATGTTCATCCACTGGGGCGTCTACGCGGTGCCGGCGGACGGCGAATGGTACATGAACAACAAGCAAGTGCAGGTGGCCGACTACGAGAAATACGCGCCGCAGTTCAATCCGGTGGACTTTGACGCGAAGGAGTGGGTGCGGGTCGCCAAGGGCGCGGGGATGAAGTACATCACGATCACCAGCAAGCACCACGACGGGTTCTGCATGTGGGACACGAAGCTGACGGACTACAGCATCATGAAGGCCACGCCGTTGAAGCGGGATGTGCTGAAGGAGCTGGCCGCGGCGTGCAGGGAGGAAGGCATCCGGCTGTGCTTCTATCACTCGATCATGGACTGGCACCACCCCGATTATCTGCCGCGGCGGGAGTGGGAGAAGACCACGCGGCGGGCTGACGGGGCGGATCTGAACCGGTACATCGACTACATGAAGGGTCAGCTCCGCGAGCTGCTGAGAGGCTATGGGCCGATAGGCGTGATCTGGTTTGACGGCGGGTGGGAGCACAACGCGCAGGAGCTGCGGTCGGTTGAAGTCGATGCGATGATCCGGTCGCTGCAGCCGGGGATTCTGATCAACGACCGCAACCAGCTTCCGGAGGACTTCTCGACGCCGGAGCAGACGATTCCGGCGGGCGCGATGAGCGGCGGGCGGTTGTGGGAAACCTGCATGACACTGAACAACAATTGGGGTTGGGCGAAGAACGATCACAACTGGAAATCGGTCGAGGACCTGACGCGGAAGCTGATCGACATTGCGCACAAGGGCGGGAATTTCCTGCTGAACGTCGGGCCGACCGAAAAGGGGAAGATTCCGCAGGAGAGCGTGGATCGGCTGGCGGCCGTGGGGCAGTGGATGAAGGTCAACGGCGAGAGCATCTATGGGAGCACGAAGAGCCCGTTCAAGAAGCTTCCGTTCGACGGGCGCTGCACGGCGAAGGGCGATACGCTGTACATCCACGTGTTCAAGTGGCCGGCGGAGGGCGTGCAGGTTGCGGGTCTGAAGACCGAGGTGAAATCCGCAAGTTTCCTGGACGGCAAAGCATCGGCCAGCATCAGCGTGGCGAAGGATGAGAATGGCGTGCCTGTTCTGACGATCAAGCCGCCCGCCAAGGCCGATCCGATCGCGACGGTAGTCGTTCTGAAGCTGGCCGGTGCACCCGATGTCGAGACCGTCTCGGCGATCCAGACGGAGAAGGAAGGCAAGTTTTCCCTGAAGGCGATCGACGCCGAGGTGGAGGGCCAGACGGCTCACTACGAGAACAACGACGGCAAGGACAACATCGGCTTCTGGATTGACAAGAACGACTACGTTTTCTGGCCGATCACCGTGAAGGCGGAGGGTGATTACTCGGTTGAAGTGACCTACGCCTGCGAAGACGGCAGCGCCGGCAGCGAATTCACGGTGGGCATTTCCGAGGCCGCCAAAGTCTCCGGCAAAATCGACGGCACGGGTGCGTGGAACAAGTTCAAGGCCGTTTCGCTGGGCAAGATCCATCTGCCTGCGGGCAAGCAGACGCTGGCGGTGAAGGCGACGTCGATGCCGCGCGGAGCGATGATGAACCTGAAGGAAGTGGTGTTGAAGAGAATGCCTTGAGCTAGCGTCGAATGCGGATGGTGGGTGACAGGTAAAGGACGGCAGGTCGCCATGAGAGCGATTCGTGTTCATCAATTCGGCGAGCCAAGTGTGATGCAGCTCGAGGACGTTCCTGATCCGAGGCCCTCGGAGGGGCAGGTGCTCATCCGTGCGCGGGCCATCGGAGTCAATCCGGTGGACACGTACATTCGCGGGGGCATCTATGGCAAACGTGACATGCCCTATACGCCGGGCATGGACGCGGCGGGCGTTGTCGAGGCCGTGGGTGGGGGGGTGACCAAGTACAAGACGGGCGACCGCGTGTACGTTTTCGGGTCGCTGACGGGCACGTACGCGGCGTTTGTTCTGTGCAAGGAGTCGCAGGTTTATCCGCTGCCGGACAGGATCAGCTTTGAGCAGGGGTCGGCGCTGGGCGTTCCGTATGCGACTGCGTACCGCGCGATGTTCATGCGCGGCAGGGCGGTTGCCGGTGAGACCATACTGGTGCACGGCGCATCGGGGGGTGTGGGCATTGCGGCGGTTCAGCTTGGCCGGGCGTTCGGCCTGACGGTCATCGGCACGGGCGGGACGGAACGGGGTCGAGATCTCGTGGCGGATCAAGGAGCGCATCACGTTCTCGACCACGGCGCGGCAGATTACCTTCAGCGTCTCATGACTCTCACGGCGGGGCACGGCGTCGATCTGATCCTGGAGATGCTGGCGAACGTGAATCTCGGGAAGGACCTGACGGTGCTGGCGTCCCAGGGGCGGGTCGTGGTCATTGGCAGCCGCGGCAAGATCGAGATCGATCCGCGCGAGACGATGCGCCGGGATGCCGACATCCGCGGTATGACCCTTATGAACGCCACCGAGCAGGAGCTGAGATCCATCCATGCCGCTCTGTTGGCGGGTCTGGAGAACGGCAGCCTTCGGCCTGTCATCGGCAAGAGCCTGCCGCTGTCCGCCGCGGCGCAATCGCACGAGGATGTCATGAAGCCTGGCTCGTACGGCAAGCTGGTGCTGATTCCGTGATGGCTGGCCGGCGTCTGCGCGGTCGATCGCCGATCAGGAGTTGAAAATCGAGAATGGGCAGCCTCCAGGGCATCTCGCCTTGGCGCTTGCGGTCGTACAGGTAGTACACAGGCCGATCCGGCTGCGTGTCTGCTTGTGACACGCGTTTCATGCCGGCGCGTTCGAAGAAGGGATGCGCGCGGCCCATGACGGCCATGGCCTCGGTGTAACGCGTGGTGCAGCGGTGCAGCAGGCAGCGGACGAGGAGGCCCGCCAGTCCCACGGCGCGGAAGGTCGGATGTACTGCGACGCGCGAGATGGTCCGGACGTGCTTGTTGACGAAGCGGATTCTCTGTTTGGGGTCCAGCCGGCTCAGTCGCAGGGCTCTTTCCCGCCCAAAGTGGGCGAGCGTCGGGTATGACAGCACAGCAACCGCCACCGGTCGCGACGGCTGCGGGCCGATGGCGAGCCCTTCGGTCTCGTATCGGACGGTCCACACCTCCGCCCAGGTGGCGGGCCGTTTCGGGCGGTAGTGGAACCGCTCCAGCTCCTCGTAATCGCGGCGTGTGCCACGACACAGCACCAGGCGGCCTGGCAGGAAGCTGGGAACGCGGTAAACGGGCCACCACCGAACCGGGCGGCTGTGCCGGCGGAGCGCCGGAGTCGCATTCTGTTCCAGTTTCCTTTGCTGTGTGTTGTTGACCAGTTCCGCCGCCTCCTCACTGCATTGCCCTCTGCACATACACCCTCCCGAAATCACATGTCACGATCACATCAGGGCGCAGCGCCGCGGCCAGATCGTCCCGGCTGCTTGCGACGATCGCCCGTAGTCCAGGCTGCCCATCTACCGCCCGCCTCAGCATATTCGCCACGATTGTCCCCGTGACCCGATCCAACAGTCCTGCGAACTCGTCGGCGAGTATGCAGGGCGCCGCGCCTGCGTCGCGCGGCCCAGCGGCAGGCTTCGGCCGATGCTGCGCAAGGTACAGCGCCATCGCCAGTCGCAGCCGCCATCTCTGGCCATCCGACAGCATCGCAGGAGGCAACAGGTAGCTATGTGCCTCGGCCAGCCCCATGCGAGAGAGGAGGAGCAACGCCTCTTCCAGCGAGAGCTCATCAAACAACTCGATGATGGGCTTTCGGAGCAGGACCAGATGCTGGAGCTCGATACGGAGGCGGGGCGGAATCCGCCGCCGATACTCTCGCAGCAGCGTCGACTTGCCTGCCCCGGAGGGCCCGGTGATGAGCAGAATCTGGCGGGCGGCGGGGACCGAAGGAAGTCTGGCATCGATGCTCGAGTGCGGGGCATGTTGCTGCGTGTGAGAGATGCCAAACCACTGCGCGATGGTCTGGGCGCGCGAGCAGGGAAACTCACTTGTTGCCTGTGGCTTCTCAAGCCCCTGTGCCACCTTCGAGCGATGACCGCTGTGCCTCATTTTCCACCTCCTTGCTGTCCTGCAGTCTGCCCGCCTGCTCCGTCGCGGTGCGTATCCAGACCTGCTGTGCGATGCGCGCCCATCCTCGCACATACGCGAGCATCGATCGCACCTCCCCGATGGTTCTTCCCGTCTCCAGCGCGATGGCTCGAATGGATTGCCCTAGCAGCAGGCGTAGCACCCCCACTCGCCGGTGCAGTTCGGGGAGATCCACGGGGAAGTCGATCAGCAAAGCCACGACCGGATCGCGTAAGCGACGCTTGAGGGTTTGTATCCGCCGGCAGGTTGCGCCTGCCGAGAGGCCGAACATCGGCCCAAGCTCACGGAGGCTGTGTTCGCCTTCGAGAGCGAGTCTCAGGAGGCTCTGGTCCGCGAGGGGCAGGTATGCCGCGCGCCTCATCAGCAACTGGTGGAGCCTCCACACTGCGGCGTCACGCCCGCTTCGTTTTCCGCCTGTTCTGTGTCTCATGCCCAAGCCAGGGGGCCTATCCCTTTCGCATCGCAGATCGCCCACATCGGGCACCAGGTCGTGCCTATCAGCGCGACGCACACCTAAGGCGGCGGCATCGAGCGGGTCGAGATCACCCTGCCAGCCAAGCGATGCTGGGCCGGTTTCGGGGTGTGGCAACACCAGCACCGCGATCTGGTCTGACCTAGTAGCCTCATCCGTGAGGCGACTCACTGCATCATCCTCAGCAGTTTGGAACGCCATTGCTCTTTCCCCTTTCAGTGTTTTAACAACAACAGAATACACATCACTGAAGTCTGCCCCGTTGCCCTGTTCCAACGAGCCTCTTGCCGGCTGGAACCGCACTCTTACCTGTTTCTAACCAATCGTTTATAACGAGACCCGCTCCGACGTGCACCGCGGTCTTCATCTGCCCTCAAGCCCATAACCCGCCATTCCGCGAAGCCCGTCGCCTG
>Ga0315278_10003954_pt1 | contig 13339 bp, 11 predicted proteins | sample YL17G06_0_MG_FD_203880 | JGI IMG/M metagenome (GOLD analysis project Ga0315278, IMG submission 203880) | Sediment microbial communities from Yellowstone Lake, YNP, Wyoming, USA - YL17G06_0 | ecosystem: Environmental > Aquatic > Freshwater > Lake > Sediment | place: USA: Wyoming | collected...
CGTAGGTGCGGGCATCGACCCACGGCGTGGCCTTCGAGGCTCCCGATAGGAAGGCCTCGACGATGGGAGCGCAGCCCTCGGCCTGAACGGCGACCATGCGCGGCCTGCGTCCCGCGACGATCAACCCGAGCTGCACCATCTCCTCAAACGCCTTCCACATGCCGACGAGGCCGGTGCCGCCGCCGGTGGGGTAGACGATGACGTCGGGGAGCTTGAAGCCCAGTTGCTCGACGATCTCGTAGCCGAGCGTCTTCTTCCCTTCCACCCGGTACGGCTCGCGAAGGGTGGACAGGTCGAACCAGTCTCCCGCTTCGTCGTGCTCGCGCATCGCGCGGCCGCACGCCGAGATGTCGCCGCGCACGAGGTGGACTCTGGCCCCCAACGCCGCGGCTTCGAGACGAAACGGCGCCGGCGTGTCCTCGGGGAGGAACAGGTCGACCGCGAACCCGGCACTGGCGCCGTAGGCCGCAGCAGCGCTCCCCGCGTTCCCCGCCGACGGAAGCCCAATCCTCCTGACTCCCAACGCCCGGGCCATCGTCACCGCCGTGGCCATGCCTCGTGCTTTGAAGGACCCCGTCGGATTCAGCGCCTCATCCTTGAGGAGCACGGTTTCGACCCCGAGAGAGCGCCCGAGAAAGCGCAGGGGGAGTAGCGGCGTCATCCCCTCGCCCAGAGTCACCGGATCGCTCGAACCGGGGAGGACCTCGGCGTAGCGCCACAGGGTCGGCGGCCGGGAGGCGATGGCGGCGGGGGTCATCGTTCGCGCGGCTTCATCGAGCCGGTAGCGCGCGAGGAGGATGCCGCCGCACCGGCAGAGGCTTGCCACGGCCGTCGCGTCGGAGGCAACGCGGCAACGGGAGCACTCGAGCCACTCGAGGGTGGAGATCACAGCGGCACGCTCCATGCAGGTTGCGGTCTGGGTTAAGCTCCACGGGTCGGCGCCGAAGGTAACCGACGGCACGGAGAACGACAAGCGGAGGCCATGTGTCGCGGGTTCGGGTTCCGATCGCCTTCACCAGGATCGATCGCTTCGTGATCGGCGGGTTCGTCGCGGCGGCAGGAGCGACTGCGGCTCTGCTGTTCATGTCCGAAGCGATGGTGGCGCCGCCTCGCCCCCGCGTGTCGGAATCCAAGCGGCCGACGATCGGGCTTGTCTTGCGGGCGGACGACGGGGTGTTGCGCGTGGTGGCTGCTACCGGTCCCGCAGCTGAAGCGGGCCTGCACGCCGGCGACCGAATCACCGCAATCGACGGAGCGGCCGCGCGGGCGCTCCCCGACGTCGCCGACCTCGTGGCGGCCTCGTTCGACGGGCAGATCCTGAAGATCGAAGCACGGCGGGGCCCTGCGGGCGGCGAAGAGACCGTCGTTCTCAGCGACGTCAAGGTCGTCGTCCGCGACGTGAGCCCGGCCGACCTGGGACTCCCCTTCGAAGACGTCGCCTTCCGGAACGCCGACGGCCTCACCCTTCGCGGCTGGTATCTCCCCCCTCCCCCGGGAGGCGTCGGGCGGGCCCCCGCCATCGCGTACGGCCACGGGAACGCAACCGACCGCCGCCAGTGGCTCCCGGTCGCCCTAGCCGTTCACGAGGCGGGGTTCGCACAGCTGCTCTTCGATTTCACTGGGAGGGGCGAGAGTGACGGCGAGGTGATCACGTTGGGCGCGCACGAGGCCGGAGACCTGAGGGCCGCCCTCGACGCCTTGGCGGCGCGGCCCGAGATCGATCCGCTGCGACTCGCCGTTGGCGGGCGAAGCATGGGCGCCGCGGCCGCGCTGTTTCTGGCCGCCGACGACGCGCGCGTCAAAGCGGTCGTCCTCGACAGCCCCTACGCCGATCTTTCAAAGCTCGTGGACCGCACGATCGCCGGCCACCACATCCCCCCGGTGCTGCTGGGCCCGCTCCTTCGCAGGGTTGCCGGGTGGCGCGCCCACTACGTGCCCGGCTCCGTGCGGCCGATCGAGGCGATCCGCAAGATCAAGGCGCCGATCCTCCTGTTCCACGGCGACCGGGACACGCTCATCCCCTATGACGACGCCCTCGCGTTCGTTGCGGCAGCGAGTGGGCCGATCACTCTCGTCCCGCTCGTGGGCCTCGATCACAACACGCCACGTCCAGCGACCTACCAGGACCGCATCGTCTCGTTCCTCGAGCAGACGCTTCCACCCTCTTGGAGGACCCCATGATCATGAAGAGCACCCGGCTTGCCGTCGTTCCCGCGATCGTCGTCTTCGCCGCGGCCTTCGCCGGAGCTCCAGCGCCGCTGACGGACTCGACGGCAGCCGACCGCACCTCCGTCGCGGTCACGGTGTACAACCAGAACCTCGCCTTGGTGCGCGAGACGCGAAACCTGAATCTCGACCAGACCGGCGTCGGCACGCTGCGCTTCATGGACGTCCCCTCCAAGATCAATCCGCGCACCGTCCACGTGCAGCCCCTCTTGGCAGGCGGACCGGCCGTGCTCGAGCAGAACTACGAGTACGATCTGATCTCCCCCGAAAAGCTGATGGAAAAATACGTCGGGCGCGAGGTCGAGGTCGTCGAGCAGGCCGACGACCTGACGACCCGCACCGTCCAGGCGACCCTCCTCTCGACGAACGGCGGACCGGTTTACCGCATCGGCGATCGCATCGTGATCGGGCAGGGGGGAAAGGTGACGCTCCCCGATCTTCCGGCCGATCTGGTCGCGCGACCGACCCTGGTGTGGACGCTCGACGTTCCGAAGGCGGGCCCCGCACCGGCCGAAGTGTCGTACCTCACCGACGGGATGAACTGGTCCGCGGACTACGTCGCGGTCGTCGACGCCGAAGACAAGAAGGCGGGGCTTTCGGGATGGGTGACGATCGACAACCACTCGGGGGCCACCTTCACAGACGCGACCCTCAAGCTCGTCGCCGGCGACGTCCGGCGCGTGTCGCCCGAGCGGCTGATGGGCTACGAGGCGCAAGGCAAGATGATGCGGATGGCGTCCAGCGCGCCGCAGTTCCAGGAAGAGTCGTTCTTCGAGTACCACCTCTACACGCTCGATCGGAAAACGACGGTCAAGGACAACCAGACCAAGCAGCTCTCGCTGTTCACAGCGCCGTCGGTCCCGGTGACGAAGCGGCTTCTCCTGACCGGGAACTTCGGCTCGTACCGCAACGCCCTGGGCACCGGTTTGCAGACCGAGAAGGTCGCCGTCGTGCTCGAGATCGTCAACGCCCAGGCTGGGGGCCTCGGCATCCCCCTCCCCAAGGGGACCGTGCGCGTCTACAAGAAGGACAAAACAGGCGCCGAGCAGTTCGTCGGTGAAGACGCGATCGACCATACGCCCAAGGACGAGACGATCCGCCTGCACGTCGGCGACGCCTTCGACATCGTCGCCGAGCGCTCCCAAACCGACTTCAAGGCCGTGAGTCCGCGCGAGAACCAGTCGGCGTGGACGATCGTGCTGCGCAACCGCAAGGACGAGGACGTCGTCGTCACCGTGCGCGAGCCGATGGGCGGCGACTGGACTCTTCTATCCTCGAGCCTCCCCGGGAAGAAGGTCGATCAGCAGACGCTGGAGTTCAGCGTGCCGGTGGCGAAGGGAGCGGAGACGAAACTGACGTATCGGGTTGCGGTGAGGTGGTAGGCGACCGCTCTCTAAAGCCCCCCGACGTATCGCCGGTTGCCAATATGTCTGTTCAGACATATATTCTCGCCGCGTGAGTCCGAAGGACAAACCGATTGCTTGGTTGCACGGCGAGGTGAAGACCCCACCGCTTTCCGTCGAGGCCAGACTTGAAGCCGGCTTTTTGCTTCGTCAGTTGCAGCAGGGAGTTCGGCTCGGAATGCCCCAGTCGCGTCCCATGCCGACCATCGGGCCACGTTGTCACGAGTTGCGTATTAATGACGAAGCCGTGAGCTGGCGGATCGTCTACCGTGCCGACCCGGATGCGGTAGTGATTGCGGAAGTCTTCAACAAGAAGACCCAGCAGACACCGCGATCGGTGATCTTGAGTTGCCAGCGTCGACTGAAGGAGTACGACGATGCGTGAGAACAAGCGAAAACGCCTCGAGACCAAGGGCTGGAAGGTCGGCACGACGAAGGAGTTCCTCGGCCTGACGCGGGAGGAGGAGACATTCATCGAACTCCGCTTGAAGCTCGCCGAGGGATTGAAAACGCGTCGGGTGCGCCGCCGTCTCACCCAGGTCGATCTGGCAAAAGCGGTTCAGTCGAGCCAATCCCGCGTCGCGAAGATGGAAGCCGGAGACCCATCCGTCTCTCTCGATCTCCTGGTCCGCTCGCTCATCGCCCTCGGCACGTCGAGCAAAGAACTGGGCCGGATGATCTCCCTGACTCGGACCCGCCCAGCCGTCTAGTTCGAACGCGTGCTGGGATCGTCGGCTATCGCCAGCAGCGCTTTCTTCCCACGGGCGACCTGCACCGCGTCCCATCGCCTAAGGATGCGCGCGCACGAAACGTCTTCGCACAACTCGACGCGATAGGCGCCGGGGGCAACACCATCGATCGCGATCCTTCCGTCCTTTGCCGACTCGAGGCGCGTCAGCCCGTCGGGGCCGGACAGACGGGCCGTACCGGCCGATGCATCGATGGCGACCGCGCCGCCGACGGCCACGATTTGGACGCCCGCACGGAGCTGCACGCCACGCTCGAGCTTGACCGGCACCGACAAACGCACGGGAAGAGCCGGCACGAAGAACGGGTGAGACATCGTCACGTCGAGCGTCCACTCCCCCTCGGAAAGCTCGCGAATCGCCACGCGTTCCCGGCTCCGTTCCGCGGGCACCACCCGCCGCTCGACCTTTCCCTCTGGGGATGTTCGCGTCAGCTGGGCCGAAACCACCGCAAGCGTGAGGTCGGGGAGCGGGTCGCGGGACAACACTGTCGGCCTGAGCTCGACGGCGGGACCGCAGAGCACCGGGATGGTCCCGAGCTCGACGGCATCGCTCCCGTTCACCTGGACCACGGCGGCCTGCGCCCCATCCGGCGTTCCGAGCACCCACGTCCAGCTCGTGTACCCGCGTGGACGTAAGGCCAAGCGGAAGCTCCCGGGTGTCAACGGCCCGACGACGAAGGCGTCCTGGCGATCGCCCGACAGCGTGACGGTTGCGGACGGGATCACCGGGCTTTTGCACGCCTCTCGGGTAGCGTCATCCTCGTCGCCAGACGGGAGCCCGAGAACGCATGCGTCGGCCTGCTTCGGGAGCAATCCCCCGTCGGCGCACACGAGGTGCCCCGCGAGAGAGGCCGCCGGACGAACGCGGACGCTCACCTCCTTGCGGTCGTGCTCGTCCAGGCGCAGCACGACACTCTTCTCGGCCGTCCCTTCCCCCGCCACGATACCGATCACGGCCGTGCTCGCAGCGGCCCCAGACAGGACCGGCGTCACGTCGTACGTTCCACCCGCGAGTCCCGTGACCACGACGTGACCGGTCTGATCCTTGGACGGCGGAACGGAGAGCTCGACGTCGGACTCCGCGAGCCGCGTTGCCGGATCGTCGCTCGCCGGCGAAGCAACGATTCTCTTCACTTTGAGACCGACGCCGGTCACGGGGCGGTCCTTCTCGTCCGTTGCGAGCGCGTCGATCGTGGCGCCCCGATCGAGACGGATCGTGACATGGCGCGGCGCCGACGCCTCGGGGTCGAGACCCGAAACGGCTTCGACCGCGATCCGGTAGCCCGGCGACCGCGCGCGCAGGAGGTAGCCTCCGGCGGAGAGCTTGGTGAAGTTTGCGAGCCCCATGTAGCCATCCGTCGTCTCCGTTGCGATCGGACGCGAGACTTCGAGGTTCCCTGTGGACGGCCACACTTCGACCGGGACCCCCGGAAGCGGTCGATCATCGGCGCCGAGGACCCGGACGACGAGGACGGCCTTCGGCCCCACGCCAGAGTCCTTTTCACGAATGTCGAAGTCGGCGCGAACGTTTTGCCCCTCGCCGCAGGACAACTCGACAAACGGCGGATTCGACTCGAGAAGCGATTCGCCGGTGGGCGCGATGCGCCACGTCCCGCTTGGCAGCTCGATCACGTAGTTTCCGGTGGGGTCCACGGGAGTCGTCGACGGTGGAGCACAGGTGGTCGCGCGGCAGAGCGCGGATGCACCCCAAGGCCCCGGCGCCACCAGCGTCGCCTGGATCGCAACCCTCGGCCGCTCGCCGGTGTTCGTCGTCACCCGTCCGCGGACGCGACACGGCGGGCTCAGGGTCCAGGTGACGAACCTGTCGGACGACGGCGCGACCAGCTCGATCGGCACATCGACCGTCGTCAACTCGCCGCCGTCCAGCTCGACCATCACGATGCGCGCTCCCGCAGGGCCAGCCAGGTGGGCCAACCAGCGTCCGGAGGAGAGCGTGATCTGTGCCCTGCCGCTCGCGTCGAATGCCGCGTCGGCCTTCTCCCCGCCGTCGTTGCTGAGCTCTACCCGACTGCGCGTCGGGATCGCTGCGTTCTCGGACACCACCCTGAACTGGATGCGCACGCCGCGCTGCAACTCGACCCGAAGGCGCGCGAGGGCATCCGGCTTTGCGAGCGTGACCGTGCCGTAGGCGACCATCGGAGGCCCTATCGGCGCGGCCAGGTTCGGATCCGCGATCGGAAAGAGCCAAGGGAAATAAACGCCGACGCGCAGCTCGGCGACCCGGCATCGCCCAGTGGGACCCGTCGTGCAACGCCCGACCGGCCGCGTGTTGAAGAAATACAGGGGGTCCACCTGAATTTCCGGCGTCACGGGATAGAGAGAGACTGTCTGATCCGGCACGGGCCCGGCTCCGCGCTCCTCGACGCTGACCTCGATCGTGCCGGCGTGGACCGGGAGGCCCGCGGCGAGGGCGACGATCGCGAGCAGCGCGGCAGCTCGAAGACTGTGGTTCATCGTCTACATGCCCTGGGCGTTTGAACCAACACGCAGCGCCCGCCGCTCCTGCGCCACGATTTCGTCCCCGATGCGAGCCGTCACGCGATAGTCGACGACACCCTCCCGAAGTCGTCCCGCGCGCACGACGTCAACCGTTTGGACACACGGGTCGTCTGTCTCCGCAATCGTCATCGGGGCGAACTCGTTCGCCAAACCGTCTTCGAGCCACCGATCGACGACGACCGGCACCTTGGTCTTGAGGCCCCGACAGACGACCGTTTTGAGAGTGATGCTTGCGGCTGGGTCGAGCAGTTCATCGCCGTCGCGGGCAAGGAAACCCGAGGAGCTGAAGGCGCCGTCCTTCGACATCGCGGCGGGGCCGGCCTGCAGGACCGCTATGGGCAGGATCGCGGCCGCGCCCTTGGCGGGACTGGGCCAATCGGCATCGATCCGGCTCGCCCCGACGTCACCCCGTTTGGCGTCGCGCGCCACCGCGACCACTGCAAATGCCCCCGGCGCGAGGTCGAGACTTTTTTCGAGGACGATCGCGCGGGCCCCGTTTCTGGTCGCGATCGACGCCGAGAACTGATCGCTCACGGCATCATGACGGACAATCGACGCGCCCAACTCGGCGCTGTTGTCCGGAAGGCCGCTCGGACGCAAGCGCAGTTGCACCGCCGCCTTCCAGACTTTCCCATCGCCGCCACGCGGGATGAGCAGCGCGCGGAGCGAGCCATCGTCGGACGACGCTGGATCGGCGAACGCCGCGACAAGCCGCGCGTGTTCGATCGACGCCGGGCTCGGGACGACGATGCGGCCTTGCGCTTGGATCTTGACCTTGGGTACGTGCAGCTCGAGCGTGACGCCAAGCGGCTTACCCCGCGGAAGGTCTCCGGGTGGAAAGCTCAGCAGCAGCCTGCACGAGGTCAACGTCGAAATCCTCTCCGCGATGTACTTGTTCGAGGCGCCTCCCAGGAATGCCTCGCCGCCGGTCTCCGCCGCGAGGCCCACTAGAGCATCCTGGGCGTGCCGGTGGCGCTCGGCGTCCCATCCGGGACGGTACGCAAGAAGTCCTTCAGCCTGGACCGTGAAGAAGTGGACGCCCCGAGCGAGTGCCTCGTTGATCGCGGCGTCGAACTCGGCGGCGGCCGAGGGGACCAACTCCGCCGACCCCCGCTCGGGACAAGATTCAATTGGTGGAATTCCCAGGTAGTGCAATCCGGCCTTCTGCCGGAGGCTATCCCCGAAGTAGACGAGAGCTTTTGGCGCGGGAATCTCGGCAAGAGCGCCGACGGTGGTTCCGACGCGTTCCGTGCTCCGCCTTGCTTCCTGCCATTCCTCGCGCGCGTAGGTTTGCGCGAGGAGGCAAGCCAAGCGGGGGCTTTGCGCATGGGCGACCTCGTAGGCTCTTCGGTCCTCGGTGACCGCGTACGAATCCCATTGCCTGAGGTCGGCCCGCAACTTTTCGAGACCGACCAGGAGTTTCTCCCGGTCTCCCGTCAGCGGCACGATCGTCTGGAGGCTCTTCGCGTTCGACACGATCGAAGCCCGACTCCCCACGACGATCAATCGGTTGATCAGGTCCCTCGTGGTCTCGATCGACAGTAGGCGGCCTGCCTGCGTGAGGTGTGGCTGATCGAAAAAGAAGATGAAGGTCGCGCCCGGGCGCGTGACCTGCGGAACCACTTTCGGCTGGGGGCTCTCGGCGGTTCGCACGGGCTCGGTCACGGATTCGGGCGGCGGCGTCTCGCCGCAGAGCGGGTCGACGATCAGCCCCTGAACCTCGTGCTCTGAGACGTAGAGAACGAAATCCTTCGCCGTGATACCGCGAATCGCGTCGCGATCCCCTTCCACGCCGACGTCGAGCTGAACGAGCCTCTTCTCGACCGATTCCGTGAGAGTGGTCGGCGTTGGGGGTTGATCGGCGCCGGGCTTGGCGGGGGCAGCGGCCACCGTGGCGCCCAGCGCCACCCAGGCGATGACGGCGGCGGCGATCAGTTTCCGGACTCGCGCCATCGTTGCGCCCCTCTGCGAGAAGTGTACCGCGGTGCCTGCTTGTCGGCGTCCATCGCTCCTTCCCATCCGCTCACGGGATCGCCGTTACGACACCCTTCCCATCCACGATCTCGAATGTGAACCGGATGTCGTAGTAGACCGCCACCAGATCCGACGACGTGACGACCTTGTAGTCCGGCTTGCCGTCAGCGTCGAGATCGTTCCCTGGAACGACGTGCTGAAGTACCCCCGGCTGGTAACGCCAGGTCCGGACCGCCTCGTCGACGGCGCGACGGTAATCCCCGGCGAACGGGCCGCCGTCGGATTGTCCCATCGGAGAGTCCACGACCTGGCTGACGATGCCGTGCGTGTCGATCACGATGCGCACGATCTCGCGGTGGGGCCCGTCGTGTGCGGCGAGTGCTCGCTCGGGATATTTCGGAAGCGTCGTCGTTTCTGTCGGCCGCGGCCGAGAGAACTGCACGTCCTCCGGGAGGCCCAACGCGGGGTTTGAGGGATCGAAGATGTAGGAGTAGGTCGTCTTGCCTTCAGGCAATGACGGGGCGGGTGTTGTCGTCGTAACGGGCTTCTTGTGCGCGCAGCCGGCGGCAGCAAGGGTGATCAGGAGCGATGTCGTCAGGGCAATCCGGAGACGTTGCGTCATCGGTTGGGAGTGTAGGCCTGGCGAGCGAGCTATTTCGCCCTGTTTTCGTCGATTTCGGGGGTCCAGAAGCTCGGCCGGAGCTGCGATCTCGTCTCCTGGACGATCCTAGGAGGTCGAATTCGCGGCACAAGGCCTCTCGAAGCGCCCAAAGTACCGATCGCCGAGGAAACAAGGCGGAGTTTCGACGTTTTCCTGCGATCCGACCTCCAGTTCGCCCGACATCCGTTGCAGGTCGGTTGCGCGATGCCGTTTGGCCTCGGACTATCAGCGCCCGACGAGTTCTTCGACCGTGAGGCCGATATCGCGCGCGATCTTTCTCAACAGGGTGGGTGAGATGTCGCGACCGGCGTGAAACGGCACGGTTGTACTGCGGCCGTCGGGATGTCGGAACTGCTTGTGTGAGCCGCGCTGTCGAGCCTCAACGAAGCCTAGCTCCTCGAGCAACGCGACGACCTCACGTGGCCTCAAGACCGGGACGGACCCCACGCTTATGCAACCTGGATCGTGCGAACGTCGACGAACTCGGATTCCAGAACTGGTTCGCCATCTTCCAGCAACATCTCAATGACTTCGCCGAGGTTTTCCTGAAGCTCCTCGATGTCCGCACCTTGGGTGTGAGCACCCGGCCAACCAGGAACGTATCCGACCAGAAGCCCCGTGTCCGGATCGCGCTCGACGACAAACTTAAAGGTTCTCACCGGCTGCTCTCCTATCGGCTGGGAAACAACCTACGGTCATTCCCGTCGTCCGTCCAGCGCCCCAAACTCCGGACGCGACGTTCAAAAGGCTAGCCTAGGAAAATGTCGCCTTCGCAAAGTGCCGCCGTCCCACCTTGATCAACGCCGTTGCCCCGGGGGCCGCCGGGACATCCCTCGTGCCGGCCGCGACCTTCGCGCCGTCGATGTTCACACCGCCCTGCGCGATCAACCGCATCGCCTCGCCGTTGGACTTGGCAAGGCCGCAGTCCACCAGCAGCTTGGGAAGGAACACCTTGCCATCGACAGCCGTGAACTTGAACTCCGGGACTTCGTCGGGCGTGCCGTCCGCGGTGAACACGCGCTCGAACTCTTCCAAGGCGAGCCGCGCGGCCTCTTCTCCGTGGAAGTCGGCGATAATCCGCATCGCCAACCCCTGCTTGACCTTCTTGGGGTGAAGCGTCTTGTCCTTGACCAGCCGCTTCATCTGGTCGATGCCGGACTCCGACACGTCGGTGCACAGGAGGTAGTAGCGCCACATCAGGTCGTCGTTGATCGACATGATCTTTCCGAAGACCGACGCGGGTGCCTCTTCGACCCCGACGTAGTTCGCAAGCGACTTCGACATCTTCTCGACGCCATCCAACCCTTCGAGGAGCGGCATCGTCAGGACGATCTGAGGCGCCAGGCCGTAGTCGGGCATGATGTCGCGCCCGACGTTGAGGTTGAACAGCTGGTCCGTGCCGCCAAGCTCGACGTCGGCCTTCAAGAAGACGGAATCGTACGCCTGCGCCAACGGATACAAGAACTCGTGCATCGAGATCTGCACGCCGTTGGCGTAGCGCTCCTTGAAGTCCTTCCGCTCGAGCATGCGCGCGACGTTGTACTTCGCGGCGAGGCGGATGACGCCTTCGGAGCCTAAAGCAGAAAGCCACTCGCTGTTGAAGCGAATCTCGGTCTTCGCGGGATCGAGAACCTTGAAGCACTGGCGCTTGTAGGTCTCGGCGTTTTCCAGGATCTGCTCGCGCGTCAGCGCTGGGCGCGTCTTCACGCGTCCGGTGGGGTCGCCGATCATTCCCGTGAAATCACCGATCAAGAAGATGACGCGGTGCCCGAGATCTTGGAACTGGCGCATCTTGCGCAGCAACACCGTGTGCCCGAGGTGGATGTCGGGGGCCGTCGGATCGAACCCGACCTTGACCGTCAGCGGCGTTCCGGTAGCCGCCGATTTCGCGAGCTTCTTCTTGAATTCGTCCAGGGTGACGAGGTCGACCGCACCGCGGGTCAGGAGGTCGTATTGCTCGTCAACGGTCATGACGAGGGGATTGTAGCAACAACCTCGCGGTTCATTTCGCGGGAGGCGCCCCCGCCGGACGGCGGACTTGCGGTTTCGCCTCAATCGCGATCGAGCGTTCTCCGCTTTTCCCAATCGAGCGAACCGCGAACAGCTGGTCGTCGATCCGAACCCCTTCGAGCGTGATGGCTCCCGCCGCCGCCACCGTGCGGATGACGCTGAAGCGCACTTCCGTCGTTTCCCGGGAGAGGATCTCGAACCCGGAGCGTTCGGGATCGGCTCCAGCCTCAAACGTCACAGTCGTGTCGGGCTTGGCCGCCCCCTCCACGATCGCCGACGACGGCGGCGTCGGGGCGTTGGCGAGGCGGACGATCGCGTCCGCGTTCAAGCGGGCGACCTGTGCAACGAAGTCGAAGTCCATGAACTTCTGAAGGTCGCCGTACTCGACGCCGTCTTCGACGCGCGGCGTCTGGTGCTGGTGGCGGTAGTCTTCGCGCGGCTCGGTGAAACGAACCGCCGGAAGGCCGGCCTCGAGGAACGGGAGATGGTCCCCGCCTCGCCCAAACCTGTCTTTGTGGAACACCAACCGCACCGCGTCGCGTCCGAGAAACTCGTCGAGCCAAAGGCCCAGATTCCTCGCCGGTGTCGCGAAGTCGTCCTCACAGAACACGCGCGGCCGAACGTCCTTCGATCCGTTCGTCGCGCCGACGACGTCGTTGTTGAGAATCCCGCCGACCGCAAACCCCTGATCGTGGGTCCATGCCGCGAGGCGCTTGCCTCCGAGCAGCCCCTGCTCTTCCCCGGCCAGGGCGGCGAGGACGATCGTCGCGCGGTGCTTCTTGCCCGCGATCAGCCGCGACGCCTCGATGGCGACCGTCGTCCCGGAGGCGTCATCGTCCGCGCCGGGAGCGTCGCATGCGGAGTCCATGACGTCCGAGCACATCGAGTCGTAGTGCCCCGAAATGACGAACACCGTCGTCTTCAAGACCGGGTCGCCGCCTTCCAGGATCAAGTAGACGTTCTCGAGAGGAACCGCCTTGTCGCGCGTTCTGGGTGAGGTTGCCTCGAAACGGTCCACGACGACCCGAGCCGCGGGATTCCCGGCCGCGGACTTCGTGAACTCCCGGGCGATCACATCGCGCGCGCAGCCGATGCCGCGCTTCGGATCGTCCCAGGACGAAAGGGCGTGGCGCGTGCCGCAGGCCACGAGGGCCGCGTCGATCTCTCGGACCTCCCCCGGACTCACGGCGGCCGCCGTCGCGAGGAGAATCAGGGAGGCCGGAATCATGAGGATCGTCGGCACGCGCCCCCCTGCTTACTTCTTGTTCGCCGCGGCCATCTTTTGCGCGAGGCCGGCCGAAAATTTCTCGTACTGCTCGCTGTCGATCTCGAAGGTCCCCAACATGTAGTTGGTTCCACCGAAACTCCAGTCCTGTCCTGCGTCGTTGTAGGCGAACTTCGTCGACTCTCCCTGGAGGTACTCATGGTGGAGCGGGTCGGCGCCCGGAGGGTTCGTGATCTTCACGGACCCACCCAAGCCCCCCTCAACAAGATGTCCCGAGAAGGTCCCGTACTTTCCAAGCGAGATGGAGTGCTCCTTCCCGTCGATCTTCCGGACGAGCGGCACGTACCGGTACTCCGTTTTGGGTGAAGCCCCCCCGGCGATGACCGTCGTCGCGATCATCTTCAGCGCTTCGCGCTGTTCCGGCGTCGCTCTCTCGTCAATGTAGTAGTAATTGAAATTCCACTTCCCGAACGACTCCATCATCGACTTCCCTTCGGGGCTCTGCGAAATCGCGCCGACCGCCAGACCGTCAAGCCGGACGTCGCCATAGGTCCCCTTCGAGATGAAGATGA
>Ga0315278_10003955_pt1 | contig 13338 bp, 13 predicted proteins | sample YL17G06_0_MG_FD_203880 | JGI IMG/M metagenome (GOLD analysis project Ga0315278, IMG submission 203880) | Sediment microbial communities from Yellowstone Lake, YNP, Wyoming, USA - YL17G06_0 | ecosystem: Environmental > Aquatic > Freshwater > Lake > Sediment | place: USA: Wyoming | collected...
GGAGGGATACTTGTCGAGCGCGCGGGTGCAGTTCCCCACGGCACCCGGAGCGCACCCCCCGAAAGCCCCGGGGACTCGACGATGCGACGGCCGAGACCCCGGGGCGCCCTTCAACCAGGGAACTCCGATGTGGCGCAGATCGTTGGCACAGGATCTAGCCGAGGTGGTTCGGTCGACGCTGGTCGGCGACGAGATCCCGACACCGCGAGATCGCATGCACACCCTCGAGGACGAGCATCGGCTCCTCTCGGAGCGCCGTCGCCGCCTCCACCAGAGCATCGACCTGCTGGAAGGGCTCGACGTCGTCAAGCCAGACGCCGCCGCGCGGCTGCAGAAATACCGGTCCACCGAGAGGGAGATCTCTCGGCGGCGCGCAGCTCTCTACCGGGAGATCAGCGAGCTCCAGCTCGAACGAGGAGCACAGCAACTATCCGGGTGACCCGGTCTCCGGAACACCTGTAGTTCACGCTCGGTCCGGCCGGCCCAGGCCCCGCGGACCCTCGATTGGGGCTCTGCGCGGCCGGGTCGGGCTATCGTCTTCCCCTCTCCGCGTCGCGGCAGCGCGCTGACACACGTCTCCGCCCCTCTCGGGACGGATCGATCGGCCACGAGGTCATCCGAGCCGAGACCCTACTCCCTGTCGACGGGCGACTCCTCTGCCAGCTCGCTCAACAGGGAAATCACCGCCCCCGTCAGCACCCCCGCCGCTGCGGGCGCAAACGGGGACGTCTCCACCTCGTACCCGCCGAGCGGATACGCCTCCGGCGTCGGGATGTAGCCCGCCCACCCGCCCACGTAGCCACCGAACCACGTGTGCCGGAACGGGGAGGCCTCCTTGATCTCGAGCCCGATCTCGGCGAACGGCTCACCTTCGACACCGGCCAGGACGACGGGGCCGATCCGGAGCACCTGCACGTCCACCGGCGCCTCCACCCGGCCCCCGTACTCCCGCACCCGGGTCAGCGTCATGTTGGCGCGCTTGGCCGCGAACGTCGCGGCTTCGACCTCCTCGGCCGGCGCAGCGCTCGCCCTCAGCGCGTCGAGTCGGTCCTGGGCATCCACGATGGCTGTTTCCGCGACCTCGAGCGGCGGCTGCTCGGTGAGCGGCAGGCCGACGGACCGCGCCATGATCTGGACCACAGGTTCCGGCTCCTCGCACGGGATCGCCTGCCACAGCCCGAGCGGCGCACCGGACTCCTGCACGCGATCGTGCACGTGCTCCACGGCCGGGAGATCGAGAGCCAGGAAGACGCGCGCCGCCTCGCAGCCGACCCGGGCGCCGAGCCGCTGCACGACACCGATGTCGTCGGTGAACCCTTCCGGACCGGGCCCGACGTTGCCGGTCGCACCCTGGGCGAAGAAGCACTTTGCCCCGGTCAACGACTCCACCGTTCGCTTCATGTGGCCGGGCCAGTCAGGGCTGATCAGCCGATTCGGAGGCCCGAGTGTGGTCGGGTGCATCGTGTACCCCACGATCGCCGCGATCGGGCTGCCGTCGAGATCGTCGATCCGGCCCACCAGCACCTCGGGATCGATCAGGCCTCCCGGGTTGCAGCCCGTCACCATCCTCCCGTCGGGGGCCGTCTCCCGGCGGTTCATCGCCACACGGCTCTCTCCCGAGCCCGCACCGACACGGGCCGGGCGCAACGAGCCGAGGGCGGCCCGCGCCGCTCCTGCCGCGTACTCCGGGAGCATCGAGAAGTACCCGTCGAGCGCCTCCTGGCCCTGGTTCGTCCAGTTCCAGACACTCGGCGGAGGGCCGGCGTGGTTGTGCGTAACGCTCGCCCGGACGTGCGACGCCGGGATTCCCAGAGCCGCGCCCACGGCTTCCCGGATCGCGTCGCTCTCGGCCCGGGTGATGATCACGACGTCGAGATCGATCCAGGCGGCCATCGTGGTGCCATCGTCGACCACGAGCGCAGATGCCCACAACGGCGCCTCCACCCCGTCGGGCAGCACGTGCACCTGGGCCCCCCAGCTCGCGTGCGGAGCCGTCAGCGGCGGCGTCGCATCGACCCGCCCGACGCCTGCCCGAAAGCGTGAATCAGCCATCCGTAAACCTCCCGTGCCTCTGGTGTCGGTCCCGTTGCGCCGCCGGCGGCGCGCAGCCCTCGCTAACGGTACTCCGGATTCGGGAAGTCGAACCGGCAACCGGCGTCCCACGACGAGCGCTGGTTCCCGTGTGCCGGAAAGCCTCCCACGTCCTTCAACAGTCGCGCGGCATGCAGCAGGTTCCAGGTCATGAACGTCGTGTTCCGGTTGGTGAAGTCGTTCTCGGGGCCTCCGGAGCCCGGGTCCAGGTACGACGGGCCGGGACCCGCCTCGCCGATCCAGCCGGCATCGGCCTGCGGCGGAATCACGTAGCCGAGGTGCTGAAGCGAGTAGAGGACGTTCATCGCACAGTGCTTGACGCCGTCCTCGTTGCCGGTGACGAGGCAGCCGCCGACCTTGCCGTAGTAGGCGTACTGGCCCCGCCCGTTCAGCTGGCTCGAGTTGCCGTACAGCCTCTCGATCACCCGGGTGCAGACCGACGATTTCTCACCCAGCCAGATCGGCGTCCCAAGGACGAGGATGTCGGCGACCTCGACCCGCTCGTAGAGCGAGGGCCAGGCGTCCCGCGCGAAGCCGTGCTCGGTCATGTCCGGGTAGACACCGGGTGCGAGCTCGTAGTCGACGGCGCGGATCTGGTCGACGCTGACGCCGTTCGCCTCCATGATCGCAATCGAGATGTCCATCAGGCCCTGGGTGTTCGAGACCCCCGGGGACGGCTTGAGGGTGCAGTTGACGAACAGGGCGCGGAGATCGGTGAAGTCCCACGTGCTGGTCGTGCAGAGCTCCTGCTGAAAGTCGTTGAGCGGCATGCGTACCTCCGTGTCGAGTGTCCTGCGTCTCGTCCTCCCTGTGGGCGAAACGTGACAGCTCAGCGGAGAATGCACACGGCGAGCGCTGCCTCGCACCCGCGCGCGACGAGCGAGCGGAGCGCGGCGATGTCGAACCCTGGATCGAGCGCCAGGCGGATCGCTTCGAGCGCGTCGATTCCCGCCCGCTCGAGCTCGTCGAAACGCCATTCGACGACGACGTCCGGGGCCGGACGATCGAACCGCGCCACGATACGCGGGACAGTGGCTGCCGCATGAACCACGGCCCTGCCATCGGCAGCACAGGCCTTCGGCTTGAGTCTCTACAGGTTGTCGAGCTCGGGGAGCCGGAGCGCGCTCTCGCCGAGGCGGATCAGGTCCTCGTCGGCGATCCAGCGCCCCGCGACGGCGTGCCCACCTGCGCGGCGGACGGCCTCGCGCACCGGAACCGCCCAGCGGTGCTCGACGAGAGCGACGATGGCGCCCTCTCCGGGCTCGATCGCGTCAGCGACGCGCCACTTGTCCTCGTCGTCGAAGACGTGGCCGTCGGCGAGCTCGCGCATGCCCCAGACCGCTCCGAGCTCCATGCCCTCCTCTCCCGCGGCGCCGAACCCGATCAGGGCTCCCACCGCCGCGCCGAACGCAAGCGCCTCGTCGGCGTCGAGGTCGCTGCGCTGGATCGCCTCGATCACGCCGTCCTCGGTCTTGCGCACGGCGAGCAGGTCGACGAGGCGGATGATCTCGCCGTCACGCAGCCGTTCCAGCTCGGCGCGGATCTCGCCGTGGAACTCCGGGTCCTTGAACGCGATCACGAAGATCTCGACGGGGCCGACGCTCATGTCGAGAACCTACCGCAAGCGGCAGGGGTGTCCGACTCGAGCCGGACGCCGGGGCTGCGCTACGCCGGCCCGAGCGCCTCGAGCTGCGCGTCGTAGCGCCCGCCTGCAGCCGCGGAGCTGCAACGTGCCCGGTGGAGAAACACTGCCTGAGCCGCCCCCACGTTCTCCTCGAGCCCACCCCAGGCGCGGAGTGCCGATGCCTGCAGTGCCCGGCCGTAGGAGAACGAGAGCGGCCAGGCGCGCCCTTCGTGCCGGTTGATCGCGTCGAGATTGACGGTCGCCTCCACCTCGGACTGCCCGCCGGAGAGGAAGACGATCCCGGGGACGACCGCCGGCACATGCCGCCGGAAGCAGTCGAGCGTTGCCGCCGCGATCCGCTCGGGGCTCGCCTGGTCGGCATTCCCCTTGCCGGGAATCACCATGTTCGGCTTCAGCAGCGTGCCCTCGAGGTCGACCCGCTGCACGGCGAGCTCCGCGAAGAGCGCCTGCAGCGTTCGAGCGGTAGCGTCGTAGCAAGCGTCGATCGAATGATCGGTCTCCATCAGCACCTCGGGCTCCACGATCGGGACGATCCCCGCCTCCTGGCAGAGTGCGGCGTAGCGCGCGAGCGCCTGGGCGTTGACCCGGACGCAGTAGCGGCTCGGCAGACGGTCGCCGACGGACAGGGTCGCCCGCCACTTGGCGAACCGGGCGCCCAGCTCGTAGTACTCAGCGAGGCGCTTCCGGAGGCCGTCCAGGCCCTCCGTGACCATCTCGCCGGGCGCGCCTGCCAGCGGCTGCACGCCGGTGTCGACCTTGATTCCAGGTACGACACCCCTGGCGGACAGGAGCTCCGCGAACGGCGTGCCGTCGTCGGCCCGCTGGCGGATCGTCTCGTCGAAGAGGATCACACCGCCGATGAAGTCCTCCATCCCCTCGGTCGTGAACAGGAGGTTGCGGTAGGCCCGCCGGTTCGGCTCGGTCGACTCGACCGCGATCGCGTCGAAGCGCTTCGTGATCGTGCCCGTCGACTCGTCTGCGGCGAGGATGCCCCGGTCGTTCTCCACGATCGACCGTGCGATCGCGCTCAGCTCTGACGTTGCCATCATCCCTCCAGTCGCAGGTTCGCCAGCTTGTCGTTCGGGTGGTAGGCGGCGATGCGCCGCACGGTGCCCGAACGGGATCGCATCACGATCGACTCCGTCTCGACCCCGGTGGCGCTCGTGCGAACCCCGCGCAGCAGCGATCCGCCGGTGACGCCGGTGGCAGCCACGAAGACGTCGTCGCCAGAGACGAGATCGTCGGCGGAGAGCACACGATCGAGATCGAATCCTGCGTCGAGGAGCGCTGCGCGCTCACCGTCGTTTCGCGGCCACAGGCGGCCCTGGATGGCGCCCCCCATGCACTTGATCGCGGCCGCCGAGATCACGCCCTCGGGCGTGCCGCCGATCCCCATCAGCAGGTCGACGCCTGTCGACGGCTGGCAGGCAGCGATCGAGGGTGCGACGTCGCCGTCACGAATCAAGTTCACGCGAGCCCCCGACGCGCGCAGCTCGGCGATCAGGTCGTCGTGACGCTCGCGCTCGAGCACGACGACCGTGAGATCGCTGACCCGCATGCTCTTCGCAGCCGCCACCGCCTGCACGTTCTCGGTCGGCGAAAGGCGCAGGTCGATCGCGTGCGCTGCCTCGGGCCCGACGGCGATCTTCTCCATGTAGAGCGCCGCACCGGGGAAGAACATCGACCCGCGCTCGGCGACCGCGATCACGGAGATCGAGCCCGGAATGCCAAGGGCGGTCAGCCGCGTGCCCTCGAGCGGATCGACGGCGACGTCGACCTCGGGCCCGAAGCCCGCGCCGACACGCTCCCTGTTGAAGAGCATCGGCGCCTCGTCCTTCTCACCTTCACCGATCACGACGACGCCCTGCATCGTGACGGTGTTGATCATCCGCCGCATCATGTCCACGGCCGCACCGTCCGCTGCGTTCTTGTCGCCTCTCCCGATCCAGCGGGCGGCACCCATCGCGGCCGACTCCGTGACCCTGACCAGCTCCAGCGCCAGGTTCCGGTCGGGCACGGTGGGGTCGTGGGCGTTACTCACTGCCCTACCGATCCTACTCCGGCCACGGCTTCGCTGACGCGCTTGTCGCCGGGCTCGAGCACCACGACGGCGATGCCCGCGAGGAGGACCAGCGCGGCTCCGAGGAGCGCCTGCGGCGAGAGCGACTCGTCGAGCAGCGCCCACGCGAGGAAGACGGCCGAGACGGGCTCGAGGAAGGTGAGGATGCCCGCTGCCTGGGCGGTGACGTGCCCCAGCAGCGCCGCGTAGGCAAGCGTCGCGAAGCCCGTGAACACGACTCCGAGGAGGAGCACTGCGCCCCATTCGGCCGCGTCGGCGGGCACGACGCTCCCGGCGAAGAGCAGCGCTGGCGCGAGCACGATGCCGCCGACGAGGCAGTCCCAGAACGCCACCGTCAACGGCGCCACACGCGCGTGCAACAGCCGCTTCGAGAGGACGAGCAGCAGGGCGAACGTCAGTGCCGACAAGATCCCGCAGGCGAGAGCGATCCACCCGAACGCGTTGCCGTCCTCGCCGGCGAGCGCCACCAGAGCGATCCCGATCCCGCCCGGCACGAGCGCGCCGAGCGCGACGTTCGACAGCTTCTCCGGGAGGAAGAGCGGCGCCAGGACGGCGAGGAAGATCGGCGCGGTGTAGAACGTGAGCACTGCGAGCGCGACCGAGCCGCGCTTGACGGTCTCGAAGAAGAGCCACCAGTGCACCGCCTGGACGACGCCGAGCGCAATGAGCGGTGCCAGGTGAGGGCCCGGCCGCAGCAGGTGGAGCCGGTGACCAGCCAGCGCGACGACGGCCAGGGTGGCTGCAGCGAGCGCGAGCCGGAGAAACGCGAGCGGCGCAGCACCGACTGACACCGCCCCGGCGAGCACGGCGATCAGCCCCCAGGCGGTGGCAAGCGCTGCGAGACCGAGGTTCCAGCGCATCAGGCGCTGCCGGCGCTCACATGCTGTCCGGTGCCTCGACCCCGACGAGGTCGAGACAGCGGGCGACGACGGACTTCGTCGCGGCGCAGAGCCCGAGCCGGAAGCTCTCCTGCGGCGAGCCGAGCACCTTGTGGTGATGGTAGAAGCGGTGGAAGTCGTCGGCGAGCCGAATCGCGTACGTGGGAATCGCGTGCGGTGCACGCCGCGCCGCTGCCTCCGCCGCGACGCCCGGGAACTCGGCAAGGCGTTTCACGAGGTCGCGTTCCTCGGCGGCGAGCGGCGCTTCGCTGCCGACTTCGTGGCTTTGAGCCACGAAGCCCGCGGGCGCGTTGCGGAGGATGCCGGCGATGCGGGCATGGGCGTACTGGACGTAGAAGACCGGGTTCTTGGCGGTCTTCTCCGCGGCGAGGTCGATGTCGATCTCGATCGTCTGGTCGTGTCCCCGGGAGACGAGGTACCAGCGCGCCGCGTCCACGCCGATCTCATCGATGAAGTCGTCGAGGAAGACGACGTCCCCGCGGCGCTTCGACATCTTCGTCGCCTCGCCGCCCCTCGTCAGGTGGACGAGCTGGTAGATCAGAACCTCCAACGAGTCGCGGGGATGACCGAGCATCTCCGCGAGCGCCTGCAGCCGGGCCACATAGCCGTGATGGTCGGCACCGAGCACGTAGACGAGCCGGTCGAAGCCCTTCGCGAACTTGCGGCGCACGTAGGCGGCATCGGCGGCGAAGTAGGTCGGCGTGCCGTCCGAGCGGACCAGGACGCGGTCCTTTTCGTCGCCGTGCGCCGACGTGCGGGCCCAGAGCGCACCCTCGTCGTCGTAGGTGTCGAGGAGCGCGATCGCCTCGGGGATCTCCAGCTCGACGATGCTCTGGCGCTCGAACGAGTCGAAATGGATCCTGAACCGCTCGAGCGCCGCCTCGATCAGGCTCAGCATCCGCGGCACAGGGTCACCCTCGTCCTGGGCGAGTGCGGCGATGTAGTCGCCGTGGTAGCCATCCTCGGGCGGCTCCTCGCCGCGGCGCACGGCCTCGACGGACTCCCGGAAGCGATCCATCTGGCCGCCCGCGTCGTTGTAGTAGTACTCGCGCTCGACCGTGTGCCCTGCGAAAGCGAGCAGGCGTGCGACGCAGTCGCCGTAAGCGCCGTTCCGCGCCGAGGCGACCGTCATCGGGCCGGTCGGGTTGGCCGACACCATCTCCACCTGAACCCGCTCGGGAGTCGCCGCGGAGCCGCCGCCGAAGTCACCGTTCTCGAGCACACCCGCGAGCGTGCGCACGAACCAGCCGTCGTCGAGCTCGAGATTGACGAAGCCAGGCCCCGCCACGGACGCGCGGGCGACGCCGTCGATCTCCGCAGCCGCTGCGGCGAGCTCCTCGGCAATCTCCCGCGGTGGCCGGCGAGCCACGCCGGCGAGCTGAAGTGCCACGTTGGTGGCGTAGTCTCCGTGCGAGGGGTCGGCGGGCCGGTCGAGGGCGACCGGTGCTCCCGCAGCCGCTGCGAGGGCGCTCGCGAGGGCGCCGACGGGGTCAGCTGACACTGGTCTCTCGGGGTGCGAAGAGCGCGTCGAGCTTCCGAATGTCCTCTGCCGACCCGACTCCGATCAGGACGTCCCCGACGTCGAGCACCGCGTCCGCGGTCGGCGCGGTGACGAAGGCACCCGAACCGCGGCGGATCGCGACGATCATCGCGCCGGTCGTCTCACGGATGTGAAGATCGCTGATCGGGCGGCCGGCAGCCTCGCACGTCGCTCCGACCGTGATCTCCTCGAAGCGCAGCTCCTCGCCACCCGCCGTCGAGACGATGTCGAGGTAGTCGGCGACCTGCGGCTTGAGCACGAGATTCGCGATCCGCAGGCCCGCCGAGGAGTACGGCTGGACGACGCGATCGGCCCCCGCGAGGAGCAGCTTCCGTGCCGCCGCGTCGTCGGCGGCGCGCGCCACGATGAAGATGTCGGGCCGGGCTGCGCGCGCCGACAACGTGATGAAGACGTTCTTCTCGTCGGAGTCCGCCGACGCGACGAGGGCACGTGCTCTCGTGAGACCTGCGGACTCGAGGTGCGCGTCCTCGGTGCCGTCGCCCTGGATGACGTGCGCGCCGAACTCCACCGCGGCGGCGATCGAAGCGGGGTTGACATCGATGACGACGTACTCGCTGCCCGAGTGGTCGAACTCCGCGGCGACGCTGCGGCCGACCCGGCCGAATCCGCAGATGATCGTGTGGTCGCGCAGCTGGTCGATGGCCCGTCTCCTCCGTCCCTGTCCGAAGTACTCCCCCACGACGCCGCGCGTGATCAGCTCGACGACCGCGCCCGCAAGGTAGAGGAAGATTGCCACGCCCGCCATGAGGATGACGACGGTGAAGAGCTCGGCGGCGGTTCCTTCGGGCCGCGAGTCGAGGCCGGTCAGGGTTGTCGTGACGACCGAGCGGTAGAACGACGACGACCAGCCCTCGTCGGTGAGCAGGACGAAGCCGATGGTGCCGACCGTGAGCACGACGACGAACGCGACCTGCGCGATGAAGAAGCGCCTGAAGCTGAACCGCTCCACGCCCTGATCGTATTCGCGCTGGGCTAGGCGGGCGGCAGGGGCTCGTCGTGTCCGGAATCGTGACCCGAGTCGTGCCCGGAGCTCTCCGGCTCGGGCTGGTCGTCACCGGAGCTGACCGGGCTCTTCGGGTCGCCGGAGCTTCCGGAGTGAACCGCTTCACCCGAGTCGCTGCCTGGTCCGGAGGCGCCTCCCTCCCAACTGCCCCCTCCGGCATGCGACGGCTCGGCGTCGAGGACGTCGTCGTGGGCCGCGCCGGCGTGGAAGTCACCGCTCCCGTGTGAGCCGGACGAGTCCGCCGAGTCGTTCGTCCCGCCATCCTCGCCCGAGTGGCTTGAGTGCTCAGAGCCTCCGTCACCTGCGGCGGCACCCGAAGCCCCCTCCTTCGCGCTGTCGTCACTGCCGCCGTCGCCGTCCGTCGACCGCGTGTCGTTCGATCCTTCGTGTCCCTCGTGCGCTTCGTGCTTGCCATGCCCGCTCGACGTATTGTCGTCTGACTGCTCCTTGCGGAGACCGGAGCCTTCGCTCCGGCCGTCGCTCATCTCGCGGTTCCCTGCGGTCACCGGCACGGAAGCGAATGACGCGACCGCGGCCGCACCACGAGAATCGCCGACAGCGGTTGCCTGCGCCGGCGCGGCATCGCGTCCGTCGGCGGGTGGCGGCGCGGCCCGCTCCACCCCTGCAACGGCGATCGATCCCGCAGCGATGGCGGCAGCGAGGCCGGCTGCGGCCTTCACGGCAACAGGCCCGCCGGTCAGCTTCGCGAGCAGCCCAAGCCCTACCGCCCCCGAGGCCGCACCGCCGCCCGCGGCTCCCGCCCCGCTGAACGCCGGCAGCGCCTGGGCGATGCCCTCGCGCACGGCAATGGGAACGGTGAGTGCCCCACCGGCGAGCGGCTTGAGGCTGATCCGGAGGCTGCGACGGGCGCGGAAGAGCAGGGATTCCACCGAGGCGACCGACATGCCGAGGGCGGCCCCGACCTCCGTGTAGTGGAGGCCGTAGAGGTCGCGCAGCACGACCGCTTCCCGCTGCTTGTCGGGCAGCTCGGCGATCGCCCGCTGCAGCTCGGCCACGACACCCTTGCGGTCGAGCTCGGCCTCGGGGCCTGGCACCTGCCCGAGATCGGCCTCGAGGAGCGGCAGCGGCTCGCGCATCCGGGCCTGTGCCCGCGCCGTACACTCGTTGCGAGCGATCGTCGCGAGCCAGGCAGCGGGCTCGCGGACTTCGTTGCCCCCGAGCAGTGATCTGTAGGCCGAGATGAACGTCGCCTGGGTGGCATCGTCGGCGTCGTCGGGATCGCGAAGCAGCGCCCGGCAGAGCCCGTACACCATCCGCGAGTGCGCCTCGAAGAGCTCGTGGGTCTGCGCGCCGGCGACCCACACATGCGGGTCGCCGGCACCTCGGATCGGGTCAACAGCCACAGGTGTGGCTCCTAGTCCTTGTCGTCGCCGCCACCGTCATCGTCATCGTGAACGTGATCGTCTCCGTTGCCATCGTGGTTGTCTTCACCATGTTCGCCGTCTGCCTTCTCGATCTCCTTGAGCGTCAGGGTGTCGCCGACCTTGACGCATTTCATCTTGACTGCATCCCCGGCTGCGAAGCGAGACAGCGAGCCGGGCACGACTGCGCAGGTCACGTCGAGGCCACCGCTCTTCGGCGTCACGGTGACCAGCGCGGACGTCTGGAGAAAGGCCGCCGTGATCGTGCCGCGCACCTCGATCTTGTTCGAGGCGCCACCGGAGCCCGACTTGTCGTCGTTGCCGGAGCCTGACCTGTCACCGTCGGCGTGTTCGTCCTCGTTCTCGGCGCCGCGCACGGTCCAGGCTCCAGGATCGCCGGTGAGACGGCACTCGAGCTCGATCAGGTCGCCGACCTTCACGTCGAGGGTGAGCTTCGCCGGGATGACGCACGAGACGGGGAGACCTCTGACCGTCAACGTGATCGAGCCGGGCACACTCGCCGTCGAGGGCGTCAAGGAGAAGACGGTGCCACGCACCTCCATCTCGCCTTCCGACCCCGACTGCGTGCCTGCGGGGGCGCCGGTCGCGACGACCGAGTCGGCATCGAGCGACCCGTCGTCGTCGATCTCGACTTCGACCTTGACGGTATCGCCGGCACCGGGTCCGCCCTTCGCCAGGGCGAGGGCGCGCTGGGCCTTCGGGGCCCTCAGCGTCACCTTGAGCAGGCTGCCGCCGGCGTTGATGATCGCCTGGCGCTTGACGAGGCGCACGATCGTTCCCTGCACCATGGCCTTGTGGGCGCGGCCCTTGAGCGAGACGCTGAGCGCAATCGGCAGCCGACCGGCGGCGGCGCTGTAGCGGACGACGACATTCCGGCCGACGCCGGTGCGGCCGAAGGCGGCAGGAGCGACCAGCATCTGCACCTTTCCGCCGGGCCGGGCAACGACGAGGGCGTGGTGGGCACGATCCTTGGCGACGACCGTGCCGCGGAGCGTTCCGGTGGCACTCGGCGCCGCCGTGGCGACAGGAACGAGGACGGCTGCGGCGAGCACTCCGAGGGGGAGAAGGCGTTTCATTCTGGTCGAGTCCTTTCGGGGAGGGAGAACGGGCTCTCACCTATGGAGAGGGGATCGGCCGCGGAAACTTGCGCCTTGAACGCGGGACTCCCCGAAAGGGGTACGGCTGCTCGCTGCTACTCGGTGATCGTCGAGAGGGCGCCGGCCGCGGATGTCGCAACGCCGACCCCTTCGCGCACGAGCGAGGCCTGGACTTCTTCACGCGCCTTGTAGATCCGCCACTTCACGGTGGCGAGCGTGATCTCGAGCGAGTCGGCGATCTCGGTGTACGAGAGCCCGACGATGTCGCGGAGCAGCAACGCCATCTTGAGGTCCACGTTCAGGCCCTCGACGGCCCGCCAGAGGGCATGAATCGTCTCGGCGCGCTCGAACGGCGCGTCGAGCGATTCGAGCGGGGCGATGTCGTCGATGTTGACGACGCTCCGGGGCCGCCGCTCGATCGAGCGCAACTCGTCGAGGACGCGATTCTTCGTGACCTGGAACATCCACGTCGTGAAGCGTGAGCGCAGCGAGAATCCCGGCAGGCCCTGGTAGATGCGGAGGAAGACCTCCTGGGTCAGATCCTCGGCCAGCGCCCGGTCGCCGACGAGGCGCAGGATGTAGTTATAGATCGGCCGCTCGTAGGCGCGAACGATGATCGAGAACGCCCGCTCGTCGCCGCGCTGGGCTTTCCGGAGGATCCCGAGATCAGGCTGTTCGAGCGCCAATTCGGGGCGAGCATACAGCCGTTCTCGGCTTGCAAACCAACATTTTACGAGTTACTGAAATGTCACCGATTCTCGTCGCCCGCCAGGGCAACGAGCCCGTGTCCCGACATCGCCGTCGGAACGGGCCGGCCGAGGAGCTCGAGGACGGTCGGGGCAAGGTCGGCGAGGCTGCCGCCGTCGCGCAACCTGGCTCCCGTGGCGGTGAGAACGAGCGGCACGGGATTCGTCGTGTGGGCCGTGTGCGGGCTGATCCCGTCGGCCTCGAACATCTGCTCGGCGTTCCCGTGGTCGGCAGTGACGAGGCAGACGCCGCCGAGGGCACGCGTGGCCTCGACAACGCCACCGAGGGCCGTGTCGGCCGCTTCGACCGCGCGCACGACGGCGGGAATCACGCCCGTGTGCCCGACCATGTCGGGATTGGCGAAGTTGACGACGCAGAAGCCGTACCCTCTTGGCAGCTCCTCCGCGACCCTGGCGGCGACTCCCGCGGCGGACATCTCGGGCTTGAGGTCATAGCTCGCAACGTCACGCGGCGACGGGACGAGCACGCGAGTCTCTCCCTTCCACTCGGCTTCCTCGCCGCCGTTGAAGAAGTAGGTGACGTGCGCGTACTTCTCGGTCTCGGCCGCGTGCAACTGGGCGATCCCGGCGCCGCTGAGCACCTCCGCGAGGGTCTCCCCCACGTGCTGCTCCGGGAACGCAACGGGAGTCGGGATGTCCTCGGCGTAGCGCGTCATCGTCGTCAGGTCGACGCCACGCTCGAGCAGGGCGCGCGACAGCTGGCGGCCGCGGTCGGGGCGGAAATTGAAGAAGATCGCGACGTCGGCAGCAGGGTCGAGGCGTGGGCAGGCTGGGCAGACCACCGGCTCGAGG
>Ga0315278_10003957_pt1 | contig 13335 bp, 5 predicted proteins | sample YL17G06_0_MG_FD_203880 | JGI IMG/M metagenome (GOLD analysis project Ga0315278, IMG submission 203880) | Sediment microbial communities from Yellowstone Lake, YNP, Wyoming, USA - YL17G06_0 | ecosystem: Environmental > Aquatic > Freshwater > Lake > Sediment | place: USA: Wyoming | collected...
GTCATCAGCGCCTGGTTGATCGCGACGTACAAGTTGTAGTCCCAGAATACCGGTTTGTGGGTGCTCTCCAACAGGGTCAACCCCTCCGCGTCTTTCGTGTCACCGGTGAAAACGTAGACCGGGACCGTCATCGGGAAGTCGCCGGGCCAGAACGTGAAACCGAGCCCCACGTAGGTGTCGTAGGCCTCGTCGAGCGCTGCACCGATGGTCTGATAGAAGGTTGCGGAGTTACAGGACATCGTGTCAGCAGAGGAATCGTAGTACACCCGGAATCGGGCCTGCGGGCTCGGCTCTAGCGCCCAGCCTGTGATCCCCCAGATCGTGAAGCGGTCCCATGCCGAGGGCTCAGCGCTGGTTACTGCGATCGACTCCTTCCCTGCCGAGGATGCCTGCAACGTCCCTTTGTCCCCGGGAAGCCGGGCCACGAGGGCGCCGTTCGCCGCCTGAGCCGGGATGAAGTGCCTGAACCTCTCGTCCGGCGTCACCAGCATCACCAGGTTCTCGCCCGTGAGTGCGCCGGTGACCTGCAGCTGCACCTCCACCGGTGCGGCCAGCCCGCCGGGCAGCCCCTGGACGGTGAACGCGCGTGTCGCCGGTCGCGGGCCGAGGCTCGCGGGCGTCGCCCCCGCGTCGTAGATCTGGATCACGGTGTTGCCCGGCAGGGCTCCGGCGGGGATCGTGAGCTGGATCCCGTCGATGCCGACAACCCCGCCCGAGGTCCCCAGCGTGACACTCTGCAGCATTACGGCGAGAACGGCCGCCCGGCTGGTGAGTTGTCCTGCCGCGTTGGTGACGACCACGTCGTAGAAGCCCGCGTGATCGCGGGTCACGGCGGGGATCGTGTACGTGGGCGAAGTCGCTCCGGGGATCACCGCGCCGTTGCGCCGCCACCTGTAGCCGACCGGGCCGGAGCCCGCGGCGCCGACGATGAAGTGGGCGCTCTCTCCCGCGGACAACGCCAGGTCCTCAGGCTGCGTCGTGATGCTCGGCGCGAGGCTGGCGACGACGGTGAGGAGCGCCGCGTCGGAGGCGGCCGAGCCGAGCCCGTTGGTGACGGTCACGGCGAGCTTAGCGCCGTCGTCCTCCGCGCGGGCCGCGACAAACGCGTACGTCGCCGCGGTCGCCCCCGCGATCGCCGACCCGTTCTTCGTCCACTGGTAGCTCAGCGGTGGCGTCCCCGCCGCGACAACGCTGAAGGCGGCGTCCTGGCCCGCCGCGACCAGGCATGGGCTGGGAGGTGTCCAGATGAGCGGTGGTCCGGCCGTTACATGAAGCACGGCATCCCTGGAGGTCACGGAACCGAAGATGTTGCCGACGGTGACCGAGCACGTGTAGCCGTCGTGGATCGGGGACGCGAGGCCGAGAGACAGCTCGCTGCCGTTCGCGCCGGGGACCGCTGCGCCGTTGCACGTCCACTGGAAGCCCAACGGGAGCGTGCCGGTGGCGACGACGCCAAGGCCTGCCGGAACCCCTTCGAGCAGAATCTGGTCGGCCGGCTGCTCGACGATCACCGCCGGCGCCGCGGTCCCACTGACGGCGAGCGTCGCGGCCCGACTGGTGACGCTGCCAGAGCCGTTTTGGACTTTGACCCGGAACCTCGAACCGTTGTCGGCCGCCGAGGTTGCAGCGGTGGAGTACGTGGTCGTGGAGCCGCCGCTCCCCGTCGTGACGACGGCCCACGTGACCCCGCCGTCGTTGGAGCCTTGCCATTGGTAGGTGGGAGCAGGTGACCCGGTGGCGGCGACCATGAAGCTCGCAGCCTGTCCCACCGTGAGGCTGATGTCGTCCGGTTGCATGGTGATGGTGGGTGCCGCCGGCGGTGGAGTCGGCCGCAGGTGTCGCCCAACGTGCCGCTCATCTGCGCCGGCTACCGTGACGGCGAACGCAGATGCCACAACCAAGAGGATCGCGCTGGCGTTTCGACAACCGAGGGAGGCCCGTAGCAGCGAGGGGGAATACACATGCACCTCCAGTGCTGAAGACCATCACCCTAGGGCGACGAAAGGAGGCTGTCAAGCAGAAGCCTGCTTTTCGCAAAGTCGAGGATGTTCTTGCCTACCTAGCTCGATGACCCGTTTCCCGGCGGCATAGTCGGCCGTGGCTTGCCGCAGACTCCCGCACCCGGAACCCGCGACGGCAGACGCTCCGCGCTTGCCAGGCAAGCGGCATTCAGGCCCTCCCGATCATGCCCGGCGTGCAGTGCATCTACGTGTCCCCCTACCGCGATCTCAGCCAAATGCGGACCCGCCGCACACGTGTCAGGCGAGCGACAGGACCAGTGTGCAGTTGGTGCCGCCGAAGCCGAAGGAGTTGCTGAGGACGATCGCGGGCTCGGCGGCCGTGGCCGTGCGGATGACCGGAAGGTCGGCGACCGCGGGCTCCGGATCGTCGAGGTTGATGTTGGGGGCGAGGAACCGGTCGCGCATCATCAGGATCGAGTAGACGGCCTCGAGGGCGCCGGCCGCGCCGAGGCCGTGGCCCGTCATCGACTTGGTCGAGGAGAACGCCGGGATTCGGGGTGCGAAGACGCGGCGGATGGCCTCGATCTCGACCATGTCGCCGACCGGCGTCGAGGTGCCGTGGAGGTTGATGTAGTCGATCTCGCGGGGCCCGACGGCGGCGTCCTCGATGGCGAGGCGCATGGCGGCCTCGGCGCCGATGCCGTTTGGGGCGACCATGTCGTCGCCGTCGCAGGTTGCGGCGGCGCCGCAGAGGAAGGCGTATGGGCTGGCGCCGCGGGCCTTCGCGACGTCGAGGTTCTCCAGGACGAGAATGCCGGCGCCGCCGGCGAACACGAAGCCGTCGCGCGTGCGGTCGAGCGGCCGCGAGGCGCGGGGCGGATCGTCGTTGTAGGCCGAGGAGAGGGCGCCCATGCCGTCGAAAGCGCTGGCGGAGTAGACGTCGACCGACTCGGCGCCGCCGACGAAGACGCGGTCGAGGCGACCGCAACGAATCAGGTCGAGGCCGATGAGAGCGGCGTGGGCGGAGGTGGCGCAGGCGCTGGTGACGCTGTAGGCGTGGCCGTGGATGTGGAAGATGCTCCCGAGGTTGGCGCTGAGCGAGGAGCCCATGATGAGGGGGACCTGGAACGGCCCGACGCGGCTGCCGCCGCGCGCTCGGGCGCGGTCGCCCAGCGCGATGGCGTCGGGAAGGCTGGCGCCGGCGCCGGTGCCCAGGACGAGGCCGGTGCGCGGGCTCTCGACCTCGCTCGTGGTGAGACCCGCGTGGGCGATGGCGTCGCGCATCGCGGTCGCGGCGAGGATGGCGGCGTCGGCCATGAACCGGATCTGGCGGCGGTCGAAGGAGTCGCGGTAGGGGGACGGGTCGACCATGCCGGCGACCTGGGAGCGGAGCCCGAACTCGGCCCAGGCAGGGCGCATGGAGACGATGCCGGACCTGCCGGCGCGCAGCGCTGCGCTGGTCGCCTCGGGCCCGCGGCCGAGCGGGCCGAGAATTCCGAATCCGGTGATGGCGACAGTGGGTGTCATGGGTAAGGGTAGTTCAGGTCCTTGAAGAGCCCGACCATGATGCCTTCGACTTCGGCCGAGACCTGGCCGTCGACGTAGGCGACACCTTCGGCGAAGGCCAGGGGCGTGGGCTGGCCCGTGTGCTTCTTGATGTCGATCTTGTAGGTCACGAGCTTGTGGTGAGGGCGGACCTGCTCGCGGAAGACGATCCGGCCGGTGCGGAGGGCGCGGCCGTATCCGGTGTAGCCGACGTGACTCAGGAAAAAGCCACAAAGCTGGAGGACGGCATCGACCTCGAGGACGCCGGGCATTACCGGATCGCCCTCGAAGTGCGAGAAGAAGAACCACTCGTCGAACCGGACGTCCTTCTCGGCGACGATCCAGCCGGCATCGTGCTTGCCGCCATCGCTGTGGATCTCGGTGATGCGGTCGAACATGAGGAGAGGCGGCGCAGGGAGTCGGCTCGGGCGCGTGGGGTGGTGAACGCAGAAGGCGAGGATCTCCCGGTGCGAGTACGAAGTCTTCGGGTTGGGGGTCACGATCTGCACCCCTCCCCAGAGGTTCGGGACTGAAAAATGGACAAGAAAGTCCTTTTCACTCACGCAATGATGCGACACGTATGACGGCAGGGTCAAGCGTGGTCGATGCCCGGAGGCTCGCAGACAGCGTTGGCGGCGTTTGCTAGGCTAGCGGTATGCACGCTCTCCCGATCATGCTCGGTGCGCTGTGCATCTACGTGCTCGCCTACCGCTACTACAGCGCCTTCCTCGCCGCGAAGGCGCTCGTCCTCGATGCGAACCGGCCGATGCCGTCGCACCTGTTCGCGGACGGCCACAACTTCGTGCCGATGAACAAGTGGGTGTTGTTCGGCCACCACTTCGCAGCGATCGCCGGTGCCGGGCCGCTGGTCGGGCCGGTGCTGGCGATGCAGTTCGGCTACGCGCCGGGGCTGCTCTGGCTGCTCGCCGGCGCGGTGCTCGCCGGCTGCGTGCACGACTTCACGATCCTGGTCGCATCGGTGCGCCACAACGGGCGCTCGCTGCCCGAGATCGCGCGCGCCGAGATCGGGCCCGTGGCCGGTTTCACCGCCGGCGTCGCCGTGCTGTTCATCGTCGTCGTCGCGCTCGCCGGCCTCGGCCTGGTAGTCGTGAACGCCCTCGCCGAGTCGTCGTGGGGGACGTTCACGATCGCGATGACGATCCCGATCGCGATCGTGATGGGCCTCTACATGTTCAAGCTGCGCCCGGGGTCGATCGCGGTTCCAAGCGCGGTCGGCGTTGCCGTGCTCGTGGCGGCGGTTGCCGGCGGCCGCTGGGTGGCGCAGTCTGGGATCGCGTCGTGGTTCCTGTTCGACCACCACCAGCTCACGATCCTGCTGTGCATCTACGGCTTCTTCGCGTCCGTGCTGCCGGTGTGGCTGCTGCTCGCGCCGCGCGACTACCTGTCGAGCTACATGAAGGTGGGGACCGTCTTCCTGTTGATCGCCGGGGTGCTGGTCGTCAACCCGGAGCTGCACTTCCCCGCCGTCACCGAATTCATCCACGGCGGCGGCCCGATCGTGCCGGGCAAGCTGTTCCCGTTCGTGTTCATCACGATCGCGTGCGGGGCGATCTCCGGGTTCCACGCGCTGGTGGCGTCGGGAACCACGCCGAAGATGCTCGACCGCGAGACCGACGCCCGCATGATCGGCTACGGCGCGATGCTGATGGAGTCGCTGGTCGGCGTCGTCGCGCTGATCGCCGCCGCCTCGCTGCACCCTGCCGACTACTACGCGATCAACTGCTCGGCGGAGACCTTCGCCAGGCTCGGGATGCAGCCGGTCAACCTCGCGGAGCTGTCGCGCCAGGTCGGCGAGACCGTCGCCGGCCGCACCGGTGGCGCGGTGTCGCTGGCTGTCGGCATGGCGCAGATCTTCTCGGCGATCCCCGGCATGAAAGGCCTGATGTCGTACTGGTATCACTTCGCGATCATGTTCGAGGCGCTGTTCATCCTCACCACGATCGACGCCGGAACCCGGGTCGGACGGTTCTTGCTCCAGGAGTTCCTCGGCAACTTCCACAAGCCGCTGGCCAACCCGTCGTGGCTGCCCGGCAGCGTCATCACCACCACGCTGATCGTGGTCTCGTGGGGGTACTTCATCTACACCGGCTCGATCCGCACGATCTGGCCGATGTTCGGCACTGCCAACCAGCTCCTCGCCTGCGTCGCGCTCGCGGTCGCCACCACGTTCCTGGTCAACATGGGCAGGGCCAGATACGCGCCGCTCACCGTCGTGCCAATGCTGTTCGTGGCGACCACCACGCTCACCGCCGGGTATCTCTCCATCACCGGCAACTTTCTGCCTCTCGCCCGCACCGCCGGCAACGCCTTCCGCGGCTACCTGCAGGCGTCGCTGACCGCGGTGATGATGGTCGCGGTGGTGGTGATCCTCATCGACGCCGGCCGGCGCTGCCTGGCGACGCTGCGGGGCGAGTCAATCCCGCCGAAGGCGTTCGGCCCGGCGCGCACCGACGTCCCGGCCCGCTGCTGCTGAAGGCCTGTGGTGAGGCACGCCGCCAAGCTCCTGCCATTCCTCGCGCTCTACGCCGCCGTCGTCCTCCTCGCCCAGTCGGCGCCGGCTCGCGATGAGCTGAAGTACCTGGCGTTTGCCGGCAACGTGCTGCACGGACAGTGGTCCCCGAGCGACGATCTGAACCTCTGGTTCGGGCCGGGTTACCCGGCCGTCCTCGCCCCATTCGTGGCCGCCGGCGCGCCGCTCGTCGCAGCGCGCCTTCTCAACGCCCTGCTCGTCTTCGCGGGGCTGCTGTACTTCCACGCTGCCGCCAAGCTGCACCTGAGCGAACGCACGGCGCTGTGGGCCACCTGTGCGCTCGGCCTCTACCCGCCACTGCTAAGGCACCTCCACGTCCTGATGTCCGAGGCGCTGGCGATCTTCCTCGCCTGCGGCCTCGTCTTCCACGTCTGCGCGCTGCTGCGGCGGACGGAGCGACGATGGGGCGCCGCCGCGGCAGCGGCGTGCTACCTGGCCGCACTCGCCCTCACCAAGCCGGTCTACGGGTACACCATTCTCGCGGGTGTCGGGGGCTGCGGCATCCTCTGGGCCGTGCGCAGGACGATCGCGTGGAGGTCGATGCTCCTCGTCCATCTCTCTGCGCTCGGGCTGTGCGTCCCCTATCTGCTTCACACATACGCCGTCTCGGGCCGGCCGTTCTACTGGGCCAGCTCGGGTGGGCTCTCGTTCTACTGGATGGCGACGTCGCGCGGCGACGACCTGGGAGACTGGCACGACGCCCGCAGCCCGGTGGACGTCGGAACCCTGCCGGACGAGCACCGCGCCGTCCTCGCATCGCTCGAGACCCTCGGCGTGGTCGAGCGGGATGGCGCGCTCTGGCAGGCCGGTCTCCGGCACGTCCTGGCGAACCCGGCCGGCTACGCCAGGAACTGGCTCGCGAACCTCGGCCGGCTGCTTTTCAACTACCCCTTCTCGGGCACGCCGCAGAAGCTGTCGACGTACTTCTACGCGCTGCCGAACATGGTCCTCGTAGTTCTCGCGCTCCTCTGCGTGGTCCCGACGCTGGCCCGCCGGCGCTCGCTGCCGGCGGAGCTCGCTGCCGTACTGGCGTTCGCGCTCGTCTCGCTGGGCGGAATGTCGCTGGTCAGCGCTTACGCCCGCTTCCTCGTGCCGATGGTCCCCATCCTCGTGCTCTGGATCGCGTTCACCGCGACCCGTCTGATCACGGTTCGTCTATCTGACTAGACGCCGCGGCCGCTGCCGAGCAGGTCGAGGTGGAGCCGCGGCGAGTAGCGAGAACCGTGCGCCAGGCAGAGGCGGCCAACGGGCAAGGTCATCGCCTACGGCTCGGGGATCGGCAACGGCTCGCAGGACCCGACGACGTTCGAGATGCAGTACGCGGACACGCTGCTCGGCATCGCGAACGTGCAGCACGACGCGACACTGACAGGCGACGGCACCGCCGGAGCGCCGCTTGGCCTCGCCGACGGCGCCGTCACCGGCCCCAAGATCGCTGCGGGCGCGGTCGGCACGGCGCAGCTCCCGAGTCAGGCGGTCACCGCAGACAAGCTCGCCGACGCCGCGGTCACCGTGCACAAGCTCGCCACCTCGCCCGCACCCTCTCCCGCCCCGCTGAGCGTCGGGGCGCTGGGTGGCGATCCGCTCGAGGCGTTCTTCAAGATCGGCGACACGATGTTCTGGAGCACGGCGTTTACCGGCGACATCACGGCGGTCAACACCGGCGCGGGATCCGGCCTGACCGGCGGCGCGACCTCGGGTGACGTCAACCTGGCCATCGCCAATGGTGGTGTGGGCAGCGCGCAGCTTGCCGACGGCGCGGTGACCGACGCCAAGGTGGCCAGCGGGATCAGCTATAGCAAGCTCTCCGGCGCGCCCGCCTCGCTGCCCCCGAGCGGCTCCGCGGGTGGAGACCTGACCGGCACATATCCGAACCCTGCCCTCAAGCTGCCGTACAGCGGCACCACAAGCTGGGCCGGCACTGCCTTTTCCGTGCGGAGCACCAGCAGCGACGGCACGGGCGTGTGGGGCGTCAGCGACATCGGCACAGGCGTGCGTGGGTACAGCGGCAGCGGGGGCGACGGCGTGTTCGGCTCCAGCCCTAGCGGTCGTGGCGTTGATGCCGCAAGCGTGAGCGGCACGGGCGTGTATGCCGGCAGCACGAGCGGTATTGGCGTGTTCGGCATGAGTACGAGCAACGTTGGCGTTTCTGGCATCAGTAACGCCCAGGCAGGCGTCGCCGGCACCAGCAACCTCGGTGACGGCGTGTACGGCAACAGCAACGGCGCGACCGGCATCGGCGTCTACGGCCAAAACTCTTCCTACGCGGGCGTATGGGGCTCCAGTGAACATGGCACTGGCGTCTTGGGTTACAGCGGGAGCTGGCACGGCGTCTACGGCACCAGCCACAGCTTTCAGGGCGTTTCCGGGTACTCCGATTCCAACGCCGGGGTCGCGGGTGAGAGCGGCAGCTTCGACGGTGTCTTCGGCGTCGCCCACAACCTCAGCGCGGCAGGTGTCTCCGGTCACAACCCCGGCGGCCTGGCCGGCTACTTCGACGGCAACGTCATCATCACCGGCACGATGTGGGCGGCTGCCAAGCCGTTCCTGATCGACCATCCGCTCGACCCCGAGAACAAGACCCTCGCTCATGTCGCGGTGGAGAGCCCCGACATGAAGACGATGTACGACGGGGTCGTGACCACGGACGCCAACGGCGACGCAGTGGTGGAGCTGCCGGTGTGGTTCGGAGCGCTCAACCGAGACTTCCGCTACCAGCTCACCGTGATCGGGCGCTTCGCGCAGGCCATCGTGGCCAGCGAGATCGAGAGCAACCGTTTCGCGATCAAGACGAACCTGGCCAACGTGAAGGTCTCCTGGCAGGTCACCGGGATCCGGCAGGACGCGTGGGCCAACGCTCACCGCATCGCAGTCGAAGAGGACAAACCCGCCGCCCAGCGCGGCACCTACCTGCACCCTGAGGCGTTCGGTCAACCCGCGGAGAAAGGTGCGGCGTGGGCGCGCTACCACGAGACCCTCAGCCGGATGGCGACCGAGAACCAGAAGGTCGTGGCTGCGAAGCCGTAGCTTGCCCTGGAGCGAGCGCGCTTCCCGCGGGAGCCGGCACCAGTGAGACTCCGTTGCGCTGATGGCCACACGACCGCACATCCCGGTGATTGACAGAGTCTCCATAGAGTCTCGATACTGGCCGCAGGCGTTGTCGCGACAGAAGACTGGGACGAGGGTGCGGATCTCCGCTCAGGGTCCTCTTCCCGGCGCGACAAGGGGGGACATTGAAGAAGTCGGCGTTGCGCCATGCTCTGGCTATCGGTGTCTTCTGCGTTGCAGGAGTGGACACGGCGCTCTCCGGTATCGTCGAGATTGCCGGGAACCAGGCCATGGCCGCGGCAGTGGCCCAGACCCAGGCTAGCGTGCCAAAACAGCAGAGGAACCTGGCTGGCGGGAGCATGCCCCAGGCCCACGGCACCGTCGCTCAATTCCGGCTCGGGACCCTTGCGGCAGGCGCCGCCGTGGAGACCTGGACGGGGGATATCGACGAACGCACCGTGGAGGTCATGAACTCCCAGAAGAACTGCCCCTACCTCATCCAAGCGTACGTTCGAAACCACTTCGACCTCGCGGTCGCGGCGGATGGGAGCGTGTCCGGCACGATCACCGGCACGCTGCTCTCCATCGACGCCTGCGTCTCCGATCCCTCCTGGACGGTGTTCTTCAAGATCATTCAGCCCGTCAGCATCCTTCAGGTCGAGGGCACCCGCGACACCGGCGCGAGCGGTGAGCTCCGCTTGCGTATCAACAACCCGTCTCTGGTTCAGGCGGCGCGGGTAGAGCAATGGGTGTGCGGGGTGACCGTGCCATGCGGGCCGACCTCACAGACCGACCTCACGATCACCAGGTCGCTGTACTATGCCCCGTTCGCGACGTATAGCGGCCCGGCTGCCCAGTTTGGAAGCGCGGCCTCGGTTCGGGCCACGCCCGCGGACGTCACCGACACAAGCGTGACGGGCCTGACCTTCACCTTCCACCGCCGCGGTTCTCTGTTCGGCCAGAGCGCCGGAGAGCCCACTCTGACCCTTGAATCGGAGATGGAGCAGCCCGAGATCTACCTGCGCGAGGTGACGGTCTCCGAGCCGATCCGCTACACCGCCACGGCGGCGTGGGACGCGATCGGCGGTGGCGCGGTGGACTGGTCGCTGGGGAACGCCTTCCGCCGCGATCCGCTCGCCGGCGCGACCACCCAGACCATCTTCACGTACGACGTGGATGCCGGCAGCCTGGTCGCGCCGACGACACTCCTGTCCGCACAGGCGGTCAGCGTCCTCGGCTCCGCATCGATTCCGCAGGCGCTCAACCTGGTGACGGCGCCGCCACCGGCCTGGTCGGGGGGCGCGCCCTGGATAACGGCGAAGAAGGCAATAGGCCTCGTCTTTTACGACTGGTATGGGCTGCTGCCTCACACCCCGTTCGAGGCTCGATCCGCGGTGCTGCGCACCGAGCTGCCCTTCTTCGGTGCGGACTACATCGGCATCGGGGTGCCGACGGCACCGAGCCATGCCTCGGTGTTCTCCACTGGCGAGGGCCGCGTGTCCGGCAACCTGGAGTCGTGGTTCCATGCGGCGGGTGGGGACGCCAGGGGCACGGCGGAGGTCACCGGCACGCTGTGGCTCGATCCGGCCGGCGTTCACTTGAGTGACGGCGACCTGGACGTTTCCATCGATGACTCCATCACGAGCCGCGACGTTCTCGTAAATGTGTTGCCCAGCCTGAGCGGGTTGGCGGGCCTCGGTCCGGGCACCCTTTTCGAGGTTGTCACGCTGACGCTGCCGATCAAGCTCAGTCCCGTCCTCATGCTGGACGACGTGACCGGGCTCGTCGAGCTCACGAAGGACCTCCGGAGCCTTTCCATCCCGATCCAGCAGGAGAGCAGCCCGGCGAAGGACATCGTGCTCACTCTGACCGGTCAGGTCTCCAGCCTCTTCGAGACCCGTCCCCCGGAAGTAACGAGCGTGGAGGGCTCCCTCGCTGCTCTGGCAACCTTCAAGCGCGGGCCCTACGTGGGGACAACAGCGGACTACTGGCTATTCTCTGCGGGACCGGCAGGCGCACCGAGCGAGGTGGAGCATGCCCAGGAACCCGTGCAGGCTACGTGGGCGCTGGCGGATCGCAGCTACCTGGACCGCTCCGACTATGCCCGCTGGGCGGCCCCGACAGCCCGGGCCGCGAGCCTCGGAGCCGGGGCGGTGGACACGCAGCTCGTAGAGAACGTCGATCCTCAGGCCACACCGAGCCTGGCCACGTCCCTGCACCGGCGTCTGCTGCTCTGGTCCCAGGCCACGTCCGGCGCGCCTGCGCTTTCGGCGCAGGAGCTGGCCTTCAGCCGCTCCTGCAACCACTGCGAGCCGTTCTGGCAGCCCTGGCAACTGGCTACCAGCGAGAGCGGCGCTCAGGCGAGAGCGGACTTCGCACCCCGCGTCGCTTTCCTCGACGACATCAGCGCCATGGCCGTGTGGGAGCGCCTCGACACGGCGACCCCGCCCGACTTCGGCAGCGATCAGGCGGGCTACCTCAGCCACTCCCAGGTGGCCGCGGCGAGCTGGGACGGCAGCGCCTGGAGCGCGCCCCACCAGCTCAGCATCTCGGGCTCCTTGAACGACCGGCCCCAGGTGGCCGCAATCACTGGCGGCGCGCTGGCTGTCTGGGTGGCCAACGCCACCAACCAGGCGACCGGCGACGCGGGCCATCCCGACCGACTTCTCTTCTCCCGGTACAACGCCAGCGACGGGACCTGGACGGCTGCCGCGCCCATCACCATCAACCCCGTCACCGGCTCGGGGGCCAATCTCCCCGGCGTGCTGGGCTTCTCCCTGGCCTCGAGCGGCGCGCACGCGGCGGTCGTGTTCAGCCTCGACACCGATGGCGTCCTCTCAACGCGAGACGATCGCGAGCTCTACGTTGTCCGCTGGGAGAGCGGCGCCTGGACGGCGCCCCAGCGTCTGACCGCCAACGCCGTCAGCGACGACCGTCCCCTGCTCGCGCTGGACGGAGAGGGCAAACCTCTGCTGGTCTGGCGCCAGCGAGACGCGCTGATGTTCCTCAAGGATGCCTGGGACGCGGCACCTACGACCCTCGACCTTCCCCAGGCTCTCGCCGGAAGCAATCTCAGCCTGGCGCGTCACCCGGACGGCCACCTGGCGCTCGTCTGGGAGCAGAACCTCGGCTCCCTCGGGAGCATCGGGTATGCGATCTATGACGCCCGGCTCGAGGCCTGGAGCGCCGCCCGCGAGGTGAGCGTACCCGCGTCGTCCGCCGGATCCCTGACGACCGTGCGCAACATCTCCCCGGCGTTCGGTCTCTGGTGGGGTCAGGACACCCTTCTAGTCGGCTACCAGCTCGTCGGCAGCGAGCTCGTCACCAAGACCATCAACGGCTTCACCGTCCCGAACGTGCCCGAAGAGAGGCGGCACGATCTACGGATGCTGGAGCTGCCGCTGGACGTCAACTTGGCCGTGGCTCCTGCCGACCTGACGCTGAAATCGGGGGGATCGACCCTGACCGCAGTCATCCACAACACGGGTGACTGGGGTGTCGCCAACGTACCCGTCCGGCTGCGCGTCAGCCAGTACGGCACGCCGCCCAGCACGGCTACGACGGAGGTGGCGCGGATCTTCCAGCCGGCCACCGTCGCGGCTGGTCACACCGTGACGCTCACCTTCGCTCTCCCGCTGGCGGTGACACCCGATCTGGTCTTCGACGTCAAGATAGATCCCGACGAGACGCTTGGAGAGTCGAATCTGGATGACAACAGCGCAACCCTCGGCGCCGGGGTGTCCATCACGCCCCTGCCCAGTGGCTACGATCCGGACGGGGTCACCGTCAAGGCGAAGGTGAGCCAGGTCACCGCGCCCTACGTCAGCACGCAGGCTGTCCTCCGCTTGCATCTGGATGCGTCGGACGGCCCGGTCATCGCTCAGACCTTTGCGGTCTTCCCGGTCACGCCGACCGATGCCGTGACCGCGGCCATCTGGATCCGCAGCAGCGTCATGGGGCCGGGCCGCCATCTCCTGTACTGGGAAAGCGGCGCCGGCGATCGCGTAGCCGCTCCGGTCGCGATCCTGCCCGACCTGAAGGCTTCACCCGAGCTGATCGGCTTCGGGAGGGATCCAGGCCCCACCGCTCCATTCATCATCACCGTCGAGAACCGCGGCACCTGGGCCAGCCCGGCTACCAGCCTGCGCGTGCTCAATGGCTCGCCCACCGGTCCGTGCTCGCAGGTTCTCCTGACCCTTCCCGTCCCGGCACTGCAGCCCGGCGACGGCG
>Ga0315278_10003958_pt1 | contig 13331 bp, 13 predicted proteins | sample YL17G06_0_MG_FD_203880 | JGI IMG/M metagenome (GOLD analysis project Ga0315278, IMG submission 203880) | Sediment microbial communities from Yellowstone Lake, YNP, Wyoming, USA - YL17G06_0 | ecosystem: Environmental > Aquatic > Freshwater > Lake > Sediment | place: USA: Wyoming | collected...
AAGGAGCTGGAGGAGGAGCGTCGCCTCTTCTACGTGGCGCTCACCCGCGCGCGAGAGCGCGTATTCCTCCTCCAGGCCTCGTTTCGCCGCGCGTGGAACTCTTCGGGTGGTGGGGCGTCGCGGTTCCTGACCGAGATCCCGGCCGACTGCCTCCAAGTGGAGGAGTCCGACGCCCACGCCTCGTACGGCACCTACGCGCGCGCTTCCAAGACCTCGCGCCCCGCGTCGGGGCCGCGCTTGGTTCGCGACGAGGACCAAGCCCCGTCGAAGAGCCCGGTCGGGGCCTGGGTCACGCATCCGCAGTTCGGTGAAGGACAGGTGGTCGCCTGCGAAGGACGAGGCGATCGCGCGAAGTTGACGGTTCAGTTCCGGCGGGCGGGAACGAAGAAGATTCTCGCCGCCTTCGCGGAGTGGAGCTATGCCGATTGACGTTTCGGTCGTACGGAAGATCGCCGCGCTCGCGCGCCTTCGCATAGAACCCGCCGAGGAGGAGCGATACGCGCGGGATCTCGGGAACATCCTCGGATTCGTGGAGCAGCTCCAGGCGCTCGACGTGAGCGGCATCGAGCCGACGAGCCAGGTGACCGAGGGAGCCCGGCCGGCGCTTCGTCCCGACGAGGTCTGCCCCTCCGACGCGCGCGACGAGGCGCTCGCCGGGGCGCCCGAGCGCGACGGCGACTATTTCAAGGTCCCGCAGGTCGTATGAGCGCGGCCGAGAATCGATCGATCGTCTTGGAGAGCGCGGAGGCCCTCGCGGCCTCGGTCCGCTCGGGCGCACGCTCGGCGCTCGAGGTCGCGCGCGCCTTCCTCGCGCAGGCCGACCGCACGGCGCCGAAACTCGAGACGTATCTCCACCGGATGCCCGAGAGCGCGCTCCGCGACGCGGAGGCGGTCGACCGCAAGCGCGCCGCCGGCGAGACCCTCGGTCCCCTGGCGGGCGTCCCGATCGCCCTCAAGGACAACATCTGCGTTCGCGGCGTCCCGACGACGTGCGGATCGAAGATTCTCGAGGGCTACCGCCCTCCGTACGACGCGCACGTCGTCGAGCGCCTCCGGTCCGCCGACGCCGTCCTGATCGGGAAGACGAACTGCGACGAGTTCGCCATGGGATCGTCTACCGAGAACTCGGCCTACCGCGTGACGAAGAATCCCTGGGACCTCGACCGCGTTCCGGGGGGGTCGAGCGGAGGCTCCGCGGCGACGGTGGCGGCCCGCGAGGCGCCCCTCTCGCTCGGCTCCGACACGGGGGGCTCGGTCCGCCAGCCGGCCGCCTTCTGCGGCGTCTACGGGCTGAAGCCGACCTACGGGGCGGTTTCCCGCTACGGCCTCGTGGCGTTCGCCTCCTCGCTCGACCAGATCGGGCCCTTCGCGCGAAGCGCGCGCGACACGGCGCTCGTCCAGAACGTCATCTGTGGCCGCGACGCCCGCGACACGACGAGCCGCGCCGACGCGCGGCCGATCGATCTCGAAGCGCTGGAGAAGGAGATCACGGGACTTCGGGTCGGAGTTCCGCGCGCGATCCTCGACGAGGCGGGGGACGGCCTGGCGCCGTCGATCCGCGCGTCGTTCGAGGCGGCGATCTCCGCCTTCGAGAGGGTGGGGGCGAAGATCGTGGACGTCGCCCTCCCCCACGCCAAGTACGCCATCGCCACCTATTACCTCATCGCGCCCGCGGAGGCCTCGAGCAATCTCGCGCGGTACGACGGCGTGCGCTACGGCGTCCGTCGCGCGGACGGCGACCTCCGCGGCATGTACGAGGCGACGCGCGGGGCCGGATTCGGCCGCGAGGTGAAGCGGCGGATCCTCCTCGGTACCTACGCGCTCTCGGCCGGATACTACGACGCCTACTATCTGCGGGCGCAGAAGGTGCGCACGCTCATCCGGAAGGATTTCCTCGACGCGCTGGCGGCCGCCGATTCGCTCCTCCTGCCGATCACGCCCACGCCGGCCTTCAAGATCGGGGAGAAGACGGACGATCCGCTGGCGATGTACCTGAACGACATCTTTTCGATTCCCGCGTCGCTGGCGGGTGTGCCGGCGCTCTCGTTCCCGGCCTCCTTCGACGCCGCGGGGCTGCCGATCGGGCTCCAGCTGGTGGGCCGGCCGTTCGACGAGGGGACGATGCTCAGGGTGGCGCGCGCCTACGAGCGGGAGCACGACGCGGCGTCCCGGGTGCCCGCCATCGTCACGGCGGCCGAGGGAGGCGCGCGATGACGAAGCCGGCCGGACTCCGGGACGACGCGGGATCGAAGTACGAGCCCGTGATCGGGCTCGAGGTCCACGCGCAGCTCAAGACGAAGACGAAGATCTTCTGCCCGTGCAGCACCACGTTCGGGGCCGCCCCGAATTCGCAGGTCTGTCCGGTCTGTCTCGGTCTCCCCGGCGTGCTGCCGGTGCTGAACGAGCGTGCCGTCGCGTTCGCCGCGATGACGGGTCTGGCCGTGGGCGCCACGGTTCACCCGCGGAGCATCTTCGCCCGTAAGAACTACTTCTATCCCGATCTTCCGAAAGGCTATCAGATCTCCCAGTACGACCGCCCTCTCTGCGAGGGTGGTGGCGTGGAGATCCACGTGGGCGAGGTCCGGAAGCGGATCGGCCTCGTCCGGATACACCTCGAGGAGGACGCCGGAAAGTCGCTTCATCCGGAGGGGAGGGAAGGGGTGAACACGACCCGCGTCGATCTGAACCGCGCTGGAGTTCCCCTGATCGAGATCGTCTCCGAGCCCGACATTCGCTCCGGCGCGGAGGCGTACCACTATCTCACGAAACTGAAGCAGATCCTCGTCTACCTGGACGTCTGCGACGGCAACATGGAGGAGGGGAGCCTTCGCTGCGACGCGAATGTCTCGGTGCGGCCCCGCGGGCAAGCGGCATTCGGGACTAAGACCGAGATCAAGAACCTGAACTCCTTCCGCTACGTCGAGAAGGCGATCGCCTACGAGATCGACCGCCAGATCGCCCTCATCGAATCGGGGGGCCGCGTCGTGCAGGAGACTCTCCTCTGGGATTCGGCCCGGGGCGTCGCCGAGACGATGCGGAGCAAGGAAGAAGCGCACGACTATCGCTATTTTCCCGAGCCCGACCTCCTGCCGGTGGATCTCGAATCGTCGTGGGTGGACGGGCTGCGCGCCACGCTGCCCGAGCTTCCCGACGCGCTTCGCGAGCGGTTGGTGCGCGAACAGGGAATCCCCGAGTACGACGCGGAGGTCCTGACCGAGACGAGGGCGCTCGCCTCCTACTACGAGGAGACCGCGCTTCGCTCGGGGCAGCCGAAGCACGCGTCGAACTGGATCATGACCGAGGTGAACGCGGTCCGCAACAAGACGGGCGACACGATCGAATCGTTCCCGATCCGCCCCGATCGCCTGGGCGATCTCGTCGGCATGGTCGCCAGCGGGCGCGTCTCGGGGAAGATCGCGAAGCAGCTATTCGAAATCATGCTCACCGACCCCGCGGGTCCCGAGGCGCTCGTGCAGAAGCACGGGCTCCTTCCCATCGAGGACGCCGCCGCCCTCCGCGCGCTGGTGCGCGAGGTGATCGCGGCGAATCCGGGTCCGGCCGCCGAGTTCCGGTCCGGAAAGGAGAAGACATTCGCCTTCCTCGTGGGTCAGGCCATGAAGCAATCGCGCGGGCGCGCGCACCCGGAGAAGCTCCAGGCCGCGCTACGGGCCGTACTGACGGAGGAATCGGCATGATTGGAATGCGGGTGCTGGTCGTGGGACAGGGGGGGCGCGAACATGCTCTGGTGGAGGCTCTCCACAACGCCGACGACCATCCTGAAGTCTTCGTGACGCCGGGGAATCCCGGCATGGAGGAGTTCGCGGAGCGCGTGGCGATCGACCCGACCGACGTGGAGTCGATCGTCGGCTGGTCGCGGAAGAACGCGATCGACTTCGTGGTGATCGGTCCCGAGTCGTCGCTCGCGGTGGGTCTGGCCGACGGGCTTCGCGAGATCGGCATCGCCGTGCTGGGGCCGAACGCGGCGGGGGCGCGGCTCGAGACGAGCAAGTGCTACTCGAAGGAACTTCTCAAGCGACTCGGCCTTCCGACGGCCGACTTCCACGTGGCGAAGACGCCGGAGGAGGCCGAAGCGCGAGTGCGCGACGCCACCTACCCCCTCGTCCTGAAGGCGGACGGCCTCGCGGCGGGGAAGGGGGTCGTCATCGCGGAGAACGAGAAGGAGGCGTTCTCGGTCATCGACGCATGGATGCGGGAGGGTGAGCTCGGTCCCGCGGGGCAGACGCTCCTCATCGAGGAGTATCTTCGGGGCGAGGAGGCTTCCATTCTCGTCCTGTCCGACGGAGAACGCTGGATGCTCTTTCCGCCGGCCCGCGACCACAAGCGTATCTTCGACGGCGATACCGGGCCGAACACGGGCGGCATGGGCGCCTGCGCTCCGGCGCGCGTTCCGAGCGAGGCCGAGGCGATCGCCATCGCGAAGCGGATCGTCGATCCGGTGCTGGCCGCGCTTCGCGAGGAGAAGAATCCCTACCGGGGCATTCTCTATCTCGGCCTCATGCTGACCGAGAAGGGCCCGCAGGTGCTGGAGTTCAACGCGCGCTTCGGCGATCCCGAGGCGCAGGTCGTCCTGCCGCTCCTCGCGGAAGATCCCCTTCCGCTCCTCTGGAACGCGGCGCTCGGCCGGCTTCCGGCGGAACGCCACGCGACCTTCATGAAGTACGAGGGGGCGGCGGTCTGCGTCGTATTCGCATCGAACGGCTACCCGGGACGTCCCGTGACCGGCGACTACATCGAGGGCCTGGAGGGGCCCTGGCCGCACGGCATCCACGTATATCACGCCGGCATCGACAAGCATCTCGGGCGCTGGGTGACGAGCGGAGGGCGCGTGCTCGGCGTGACGGCCCGTGGGATGACGCTCGAGGGCGCCCGCGAGGCGGCGTACTCCGCCGCGTCGCACATCTATTTCCCAGGCATGCAGTACCGGCGTGACATCGCGCTCGTGCCGGAACCGACGACGGAATCATCGCGAGGAGACGAATCATGAGCCATCCGGCGCGCGTCGCCATTCTCTTCGGAAGCGAATCGGACCGGGCCACGATGGAGGAGACGGCCAAGATCCTCGACACCTTCGACGTCGGCCATGAGATGCATCACGCATCGGCCCACCGATCGCCCGAAAAGGTGCGGGAGATCGTGGCGTCGGCCCCAGGAAGGGGCGTGAAGGTCTTCATCGCGGGGGCCGGCATGGCGAATCACCTCGCGGGGACCGTCGCCGCCCACACCACGCTTCCCGTCATCGGTGTCCCCCTCATGGGAGGGGCGCTAGGAGGCGCCGACGCGCTCTACTCGACCGTGCAGATGCCGCCGGGCGTGCCCGTCGCCACCGTCGCGATCGGAGCGCCGGGAGCCAAGAACGCCGCCGTCCTCGCCGTTCAGATCCTGGCCGTCTCCGACCCGGGCCTTCAACTGATGCTCGAGGACCTGAAGACGCGTCTCGCGCGCGGCGAGAAGCTCTAGCGGCGTGGTGCGGCGCATCGACCTCGAGGCACCGTCGACTTGGACGGGCGTCGTGGAGGAAGTGGCGACGGTGCTTCGACGCGGCGACGTCGTCGTGCTCCCGGCCGAGGGACTCTACGGGTACCACGTTCGCGCCGATGATCCCGAGGCGCTCGCCGCGCTCCGGCGCGTGAAGCCGCGGGAGGAGGGGCGAGGGTGGATCGTCCTACTCGCGGAGCGAACCCCTCGCCATCACGCCGGGTCGCCGCCTGACCTCTGGCGCTCCTCGCTGCCACCGGCCGCCGACGCGCTCGCTCGCGCCCACTGGCCTGGAGCGCTCACGCTGGTCGTGCCGGCCCCGCGCGGTGCGCTCCCCGATCTCGCGGCCCAAGACGGGTCGATCGCGCTTCGATCGCCCGGGAGCGCATTTCTGCAGTCCGTCCTAATCGCCACCGGGAGCCCCCTTGTCTCTACCTCGGCGAATCGTCCTGGGGAGCCTCCCCCATCGCGGCTCGAGGAATGTCAACTGGAGGGGGTCGCACTGGCCGTGGATGGGGGACCCCTCTCGGGCCTCCCGTCGACCGTGGTGAGGGTGGACGGAAGTACCGTCGAGGTGCTGCGTTCCGGGGCCCTGAAGGTGGAGGGGGAGGCCCCTTGACGCTCTCTAGTGCCGCCCCTAGACTCGTCCCGTCAAGTCCTCTTCCGACCCTGCGAGGCTCATGTTCCACGTACTCCTGATCTGCACGGGGAACACCTGTCGTAGCCCGATGGCCGAGGCGCTCTTGCGCTCGATCCTGCCGCCCGAACTGGCGGGGCAGGTGTCGGTGGGCTCGGCGGGAACGGGCGCCACGAACGGCACGCCGGCTACCGACCTCGCGGTCTCGACGGTGGCCGCTCAAGGGCTCGTGCTCCGGGACCATCGGTCACGGGAGCTGGCGCCCCGGCTCGTTCGCGAGGCCGATCTGGTCCTCGCGATGGAGCCGCGGCACGCGGAATGGGCGCGGAGTCTGGCGCCCGAGGCGCGCGAGCGGATTCGAATCATCACCGAGCAAGGCGCCGAAATCGGCGCCGCGGCGCCAGGCATACGCGATCCCATCGGCGGGACCGCGGAGGACTACGCCGACACCTTTCACCGGATTCGGAGCCACCTGCTGCGGTGGATCCCTCTCATTCGAGAGGCGGTCGAGCGGCAGGAAGGCGTTCGGTAGCACCGGCGCGGCCACGCGAGGCCGCCGCCGGCCACAGGAGGAGCCATGGCGCGGGAAGCCAAGCCGGTCATCTGGATGAACGGCAAGTTCGTCGATCTCGAGGATGCGAAAATCCACGTACTCTCGCACGTCGTCCACTACGGATCGAGCGTCTTCGAGGGGATCCGCGCGTACGACACGCCGCGCGGCACCGCCATCTTCCGTCTCGATCGCCACACGCAGCGTCTCCTCGACTCGTGCAAGATCGCCCGCATGGAGCCGACGTTCGGCTACGACGAGCTGATGGAGGCGATGAAGGCGACGGTGAGGGAGAACGGCGGAAACGCCTGCTACGTTCGCCCCGTCGTCTATCGAGGGTACAAGTCGCTCGGCGTGAACCCGACCGGGGTCCCCGTCGACGTGGCGATCGCCACGCTCAACTGGGGGAAGTACCTCGGCAAGGACGCGCTCGACAAGGGAATCGCGGTGAGGGTCTCCTCCTGGCGCCGCGCGGCCCCCGACACGTTCCCCTTCATGGCAAAGACGGGCGCGAACTACATGAACTCGCAGCTCATCAAGCTCGAGGCGATCGCCGACGGCTACGAAGAGGGGATCGCGCTCGACTCGTTCGGCTTCCTGGCCGAGGGGAGCGGCGAGAATCTCTTCCTCGTGCGCGGCAACACCGTCTTCACGCCGAGCCTGGCGAGCGCCATCCTTCCGGGCGTGACCCGCGACTGCGTCCTGGTCCTCGCGCGGGAGCTCGGATACGACGTGCGCGAAGAGCAGCTGCCGCGCGAGATGCTGACCATCGCCGACGAGGTCTTCTTCACGGGCACGGCCGCGGAGATCACGCCGATCACCAGCATCGACCGCATTCCGGTCGGAAACGGCAAGGTCGGCCCCGCCACGAAGAAATTCCAGGCGGCGTTCTTCGACATCATCGAGGGACGCTCGCGCGACCGTCACGGCTGGCTCTTCCCGGTCGCGGCCGCCGGCAAGGTGCAGCGGGCGGCGAAGAAGGCCCGCTGAGCCCGATGCGAAGGATCTCGTGAGCCCCGCTCCGGTGCCGCCCCTGTCGCCCCCATCCAGCGCCGCGGCGCTCAACATGCGTGACGCGTCGTTGGCGGCCGTCGATCCAGAGATCGCGGACGCCATCGGGCGCGAGACGCGGCGCCAGCGCGGCACGCTCGAGCTGATCGCCTCCGAAAACTTCGTGAGCGAGGCGGTCCTCGAGGCCGTGGGGTCGCCCCTGACCAACAAGTACGCCGAGGGGTATCCCGGCAAGCGCTACTACGGCGGCTGCGAGTTCGTCGACATCGCCGAATCGCTTGCCATCGAGCGGGCGAAGGCGCTCTTCGGCGCCGAGCACGCGAACGTGCAGCCGCACGCCGGCGCCCAGGCGAACCTGGCCGCCTACATGGCTCTCATGCCGCCGGGGTCCACGCTCCTCGGCATGTCACTCGCGCACGGGGGCCATCTGACGCACGGGCACAAGGTCTCGTGGTCGGGCATCATCTTCAAGGCTGTGCAGTACGGGCTCTCGCCGGAGACGGGCCTCCTCGACTACGACCAGGTCGCGTCGCTGGCCCGCGAACACCGTCCACAGGTGATCGTGGCGGGGGCGAGCGCCTATCCGCGCCTCATCGACTTCGCCCGCTTCCGGGCGATCGCCGACGAGGTGGGGGCGCGGTTCGTCGTCGACATGGCCCACATCGCGGGGCTCGTCGCGGCGGGCGTGCACCCGAGCCCCGTGCCGCACGCCCACGTCGTCACGTCGACCACGCACAAGACGCTGCGTGGGCCCCGAAGCGGGCTCATCCTCTGCAGGAGCGAATTCGCGAAAGCGGTTGATAAGGCGGTGTTTCCGGGCATGCAGGGAGGGCCCCTCATGCACGTGATCGCGGCCAAGGCGGTCTGCTTCAAGGAGGCGGCCACGCCCGACTTCAAGCTCTACTCGGGAAGGGTCGTGGAGAACGCCAAGACGCTCGGCACCGAACTCCTGGCGCGCGGCTACCGGCTCGTCACGGGCGGCACGGACAATCACCTCCTTCTCGTCGATTTCAAGAAGGCCGACTTCTCGGGAGCGGAGGCGGAGACGGCCCTTCACAAGGCGGGGATCACCGTGAACAAGAACGCCGTCCCCGACGACCCGCGCCCGCCTTCCGTCACGAGCGGGATCCGGATCGGGACCGCCGCCGTCACGACGCGCGGCCTCGACGTGCCGGAGATGAAGCTCCTCGCGGGCTGGATCGACGACGCGATCCGCGCACGGAACGACGCCACGGCGCTCGCCGCGATCGAGCGGCAGGTGACCGATCTCTGCCGCGCCTATCCTCTCTATTCGGGCCGGCTCGTCTAGAAGCCGCCACCCCCGGACAATCGATGGAAAACCTGAGCCTCGAAGAACGCACCGCACAAGTCCGCGCCGAGAGCGCGTTCGTTCCGCGCCTCCTCGAATCGGTGGAGCGCGTGATCGTGGGGCAAGAGCACATGGTGCGCCGCATCCTCGTCGGCCTCCTCTCCGACGGGCACCTACTCCTGGAAGGCGTCCCGGGCCTCGCGAAGACGCTTGCCGTGAAGACGGTGTCGCAGGCGATCGACGCGAAGTTCCGCCGCATCCAGTTCACCCCCGATCTCCTTCCGGCCGATCTCACGGGGACGCTCGTCTTCGATCCGAGAGCGGGCTCATTCTCGCCCAAGTTCGGCCCCGTCTTCACGCAGATCCTCCTCGCCGACGAGATCAATCGCGCGCCCGCCAAGGTGCAGAGCGCGCTCCTCGAGGCGATGCAGGAGCGGCAGGTGACGATCGGCGACACGACCTATCCGCTCGACGGCCTCTTCTGGGTCCTGGCGACGCAGAACCCGATCGAGCAGGAGGGGACCTACCCGCTCCCCGAAGCGCAGATGGACCGATTTCTCCTGAAGATCCGCGTCGGCTATCCGAGCCCCGAGGAAGAGGGGACCATTCTCGACCGCATGGGCGGCGAGCCGGTGCCGCCGCCGACGCCGGTGGTGACCGCCGACGCCATCCGCTCCGCGCGCCGCACGGTGAACGGGGTCTACCTCGACGGCCGCATCCGCCGCTACATCGTCGATCTCGTCCACGCCACGCGGGAGCCGGAGCGTTTCGGCCTCGACATCCGTCCCTTGATCCAGTTCGGCGCGTCTCCCCGCGCCACGCTCGCGCTGGCCCGCTCCTGCCGCGCGTACGCCTTCCTCGACGGACGCGCCTACGTTACGCCCGACGACGTGAAGGAACTCGCCCCCGACGTCTTCCGTCACCGGATCCTCCTCACGTACGAGGCCGAGGCGGAAGGCGTTCCCGTCGACGAGATCACCCGCCGGATCCTCGCGCGCGTCGCGGTCCCGTGATCACGCCGGAGCTTCTCGCTCAGGTCCGCCGGCTGACGATCCGAAGCCGCCGGGCGGTCGAGGAGGTCTTCTCCGGGGCCTACCGGAGCGCCTTCCGCGGGCAGGGACTCGAGTTCGCGGAAGTTCGCGAGTACGTGCCCGGCGACGACATCCGTTCGATCGACTGGAACGTGACGGCCCGCGCCGGGCGCCCCTTCGTGAAACGATTCGACGAGGAGCGCGAGCTGACGGTGATCGTGGCGCTCGACCTCTCGGGCTCGCTCGCGTTCGGGAGCCGCTCGCGCGCGAAGCGTGACGCCGCCGCGGAGGCCGGCGCGCTCCTCGCGCTGGCGGCCGCGCGCAATCGCGACCGCGTCGGGCTCCTCCTCTTCACCGATCGCGTGGAGCTCTTCCTCCCGCCGGGGAAGAGCCGATCGCGCGCGCTCCGCATCGCTCGCGAGCTCCTCGCGTTCGAGCCGGAAGGGCGCGGCACGGATCTCGGCACTGCGTTCGGTTTCCTCCATCGCGTACTCCGTCGCCGCTCGGTCGTCTTCCTCATCTCCGACTGGCGGGGCGCCGACTTCGATCGGCCTCTCTCGCTCCTCGCGCGGAAACACGACGTCGTGGCGCTGGACGTCGCCGATCCGCTGGAACGAGAGGCTCCGGCACGGGGGCTCCTTCGCGTGCGCGACCTGGAGACCGGGAAGGCGGCCTGGGTCGACGCCTCCTCTCGCGCGGCACGCGGCGCCTGGAGGGCGGCCGTGGCCCGGCGCGGGAAAGAGCTCGACCAGACCTTCCGTCGGGCCGGAGTCCCGCGGCTCGCGCTCGACGCGGAACGCCCGGCGGCACCGGTCCTCATCCGCTACTTCGAGCGCCGCGCGGCCGCTCGCTAGGGCGATGCGCGGACACCGATTGCATCGCCGGTGCGAAGCGATCGCCGCGGCGGCCGTGAGCCTGGCCCTGGCTTCGGCCCTGGCCGGCTGCGGCCGCACGAACGAGGCGGGGAGCGCGCGCGAGCGGGACGAGCCGCGCGCCTATGGGCGCGTGGTCGTGCGAAGCGAGGTCTCGCCGCGCCGCGTGACGCTCGGCGACCCCGTCGTCTGGACCCTCACAGCGACCCTTCCTCCCACGACTGTCCCCGAGGCGGTCCAGCTCGCGCCGGCTCCCGCCTCGCTCGAGGTCGTGCCGCGCGGCGAAGCGGCGATCCGGCCCGCGCGCGGCGCCATCGTCTGGAGCCGCGTCTACGATCTTCGCGGATTCGATCTCGGCCCGCTTCCACTCCCCGAGGCGACACTTCGCGTCCGCGCCGTCGGGCCCGCGGGTGCCATCCTTCGTGACTCGCTCCCTTTTCCGCCCGACACCCTGGCCGTCGATTCGCTGACGCAGGCCGCGACCGGCGCGATCGCGCCCGATCGCGGCCCGGTCGACCCTGGCCTTCGCCCGATCGACATCGCGGTGGCCGTGGGGCTGGTGCTCCTCGTCGTGGGAATCGTCGTCGCCCTCGTGCTGGCATGGCGCCGCCGGCGGGAGCGTCCCGCTCAGTCCGTTCCCGGCGAGCCGCCGGAAGCCGCATTCGCCCGCGCGCTCGAGTCGCTGCGGCACGACGGCCCGGAACTTCCTCGCGGCGCCTTTCACGACCGGCTGAGCGACGCCATCCGCCGATACGTGACGGCCGCGACGGGCGTCGACGCCATCGACAAGACCACGCGCGAACTGGAAGTCGAGCTGAGGCGGTCGCCGCGCGCGCGCGGCGATGCGGCGGCGGAGGTGGTGCGGATCCTTCGGCGCTCCGACCTCGTGAAGTTCGCGCGACGCGCCGACGCGTGGGAGGAAGCGAAGTCGCTGCTCGAGGACGCCGCCCGCCTCTCCGGCGCGGTGATCGTAGAGCCCGCGGCCGCTCCGGGGCCCGCAGCCACGGCGAGCAAGCCCCCCGCGCCCCGGCCGGGAGGGGAGTAGACGATGAGATTCGCGGCTCCCTGGTTCCTTCTCCTCCTCCTGCCGCTCGCGGCGGGCTGGATGCTTCGCTGGCGCCGTTCGCGATGGCGCGAGCCGGAGCTTCCCGTGTCGAGCCTCTCGGCCTTCCCGGCGCCGAAGGGATGGAAGCCTCGCGTCGCGCCCCTCGCGGGAGGGCTCGTGCTGCTGGCGACGCTCTGCTTCGCCGTCGCCGCCGCGCGGCCGCAGGCGGGGCGCGAGATGCGGGAAGTCGTGAGCGAGGGGATCGACATCGTCCTCGCCATCGACCTTTCGGGGAGCATGCGCTGTGAGGACTTCCGGCCGCAGAACCGCCTCTACGTCGCCAAGGCGGTGGCGAAGGAATTTCTGAAAGGCCGGAAGCAGGATCGGATCGGACTCGTCGCCTTCGCGGGGCGGAGCGAGCTCGTGGCGCCGCTCACGCTCGACTACGACGGGCTCGCGGCGCTCATCGACGGGCTCGATTTCGGAATGCTCCCCGACGGAACCGCGGTCGGCGCGGCCGTGGCGCAGGGGGCGCAGCGCCTGCGCGAGGCGAAGGGGAAGAGCCGGGTCCTGATCCTCCTCACCGATGGGATCAACAACGCGGGCGCGGTCGATCCCATCACCGCGGCGCGGCTCGCGGCCGCCGTGGGCGTCCGCGTCTACACGATCGGCGCGGGGACTCAGGGGCAGGCCCCCTTTCCCGTCGACGACCCGATCGTCGGGCGCCGCTACGTCTGGGTCCGCTCCGAGGTGGACGAACCGACGCTCCAGGCGGTCGCCACGGTGACGCATGGACGTTTCTTCCGCGCCACCACCGCGGCCCTCCTCGCCCGCGTCTACCAGGAGATCGACAAACTGGAACCGTCGCGGGTCGAGACGCGTTCGTACACGCAGTGGGCCGAGGTGGGGCCGATCTTCTTGGCGGTGGGGATCGCGCTCCTCGGACTCGACCTCCTCCTCCGCGCCACCGTTCTGCGGCGGTATCCCTAGGATGGGCGGCGTGCGCTGGGCGGCTCCCGAGTGGCTCGCGCTCCTCTGGCTCCTACCTTTCCTCGCGCTCCTTCTCGTCTGGATCGCGCGGGGGCGCCGGCGGGACGAGGAAGCGCTCGGCGATCGCGAGGCGCTTCGGCGGCGGTGGGGCGCTCCGGGAGCATGGAGCCCGCTCGCGCGTTCGGGGCTTCTGCTCGCGGCGGTCGTGGTCGCGATCGTCGCGCTGGCCCGGCCGCAAGCGGGGCTTCGTCTCGTGAGCACGACGAGCACCGGCCCCGACGTGGTGATCGCGCTCGACCTCTCGGAGAGCATGCGCGCGCGCGACGTCCGCCCCGACCGTCTGGTGGCCGCGCAGCGCGAGATCGCGGCGCTCCTCGCGTCGCTCGAAGG
>Ga0315278_10003960_pt1 | contig 13327 bp, 10 predicted proteins | sample YL17G06_0_MG_FD_203880 | JGI IMG/M metagenome (GOLD analysis project Ga0315278, IMG submission 203880) | Sediment microbial communities from Yellowstone Lake, YNP, Wyoming, USA - YL17G06_0 | ecosystem: Environmental > Aquatic > Freshwater > Lake > Sediment | place: USA: Wyoming | collected...
ACGCACCAACCTGCGGGAGGGCCTGGCTTCTGAACGACGCACACTCCAGGCGATCGGTCTGGTGACGATCGCGCTTCTCGTCATCTTCGCTGTCAGGACCTGGGGATCGTGAGTATGGTCCGTCGGGTTATGATTATTGCCGGTGAAGCTTCGGGCGACCTCCATGGCGCGGGGATAGTGCGGGAATTACTTCGACGCGTCCCGGGAATCGACGTGTTCGGGATGGGCGGCGAAAAGATGCGCCATGAAGGAGCGGATATTCTCGTCCACATCAACGACATGGCGTTTATGGGGGTTGTCGAAGTGGTGCGCAATCTCCGCACCGTGATGCGTGTGGCAAAACGGTTGAAGGCCGTTGTACGCGACCGGCGGCCCGATGTAGTGCTCCTGATCGATTACCCGGGCTTCAACCTGCGGTTTGCGCGTGCCGTCAGGAGTGCCGGTATTCCCGTTCTGTATTATATCGGTCCGCAGGTCTGGGCCTGGCACAGGAATCGTGTCCACACAATGCGCCGGCTGGTGAACAAGATGTTTGTGATTTTCCCGTTCGAAGAGGAGATTTACCGGCGTGCCGGCGTCCCCGTGGAATTCGTGGGCCATCCCCTCGTGGAACACATGGGGGTAAGCTGCAGCCGGGACGAATTCCTGCAACGTGAGGGGATGGATGCCGGGACGAAGGTTCTCGGATTGTTTCCGGGCAGCCGTGCGCAGGAAATCGAACATATCTTTCCGGTGATGCTGGACGCCGCCCGGCTCTTGTACCGGTCCATGGGCGTTCGTGTGGCCGTCGGGGTCGCACCGAATCTCGGTGCCGCGTTCTTGCGGCGATATCTTCCCGCTGATGTTCCGGTGACGCTCGTCGAGCATGCGACCTATGATTTGATGGCATACGCCGATGCCGCTGTCGTCACATCGGGCACGGCAACACTGGAAACGGCATGGTTCGGAACGCCGTTTCTCGTGGTCTACCGGACGTCACACCTGACGTTTGCCATCGGCAGGGCGCTTGTCCGTGTCCCGGCGATCGGTCTGGTGAACATTGTTGCGGGGACGAAGATCGTCCCCGAGCTTCTCCAGAGCGAGCTCACGGCGGCGCGTGTGGCCGGAATCGCAGGGCGCCTGCTGGGAAATGCCGGCGCCGCGGCATCCATGCGGAAGGACCTGAGTATTGTCCGCGAACGGCTGGGCGGCCCCGGCGCATCGGCGCGCGTCGTTGCATCAATCCTCGCCTACGGAGAGGCGGCATGAGTATCCACGGAACACCCGAACGCGGAGCGATTCCCGCGCTGCGGCTCGTCCGCGGACGCATGCGTGCGAAGCGTCGAACAGCTCTCGCCGGCATTTTCTTCGCCGGGATTCTGGCCGGATGCGGGCCCTCTGCGGAAACACCCAAACCGGCACCCGCGCCCCTGTCGGCAACGCTCGATGAAGTCTACCGCACAGGACATCGCTACTACCTCGAACAACAGGCTGACAGCGCGGTTGTCTGGCTGCGGCGGGCGGAGGCGATGGACAGCACGTTTGCCGATCCGGTGCGCGACCTCGCGCAGTTGTACTACGAACAGGGACTCCGTGCAGGGGAGAACAGCCGGGAGCGCCAGGAGTACTTCCGCTCCGCCAGACGCGCATTTGCGCGACTCGAAACGCTTGGCAAACGCGAGCCGGAAGTCTATGAACGCCTGTGCGAACTGTCGATGGTGCTGAATGACGACCGTGGTTTTCTGCGCTACGCAAAAAGAAACGCCGAGCTCTACCCGTACGACCGGCAGCATTTTAATCTTACCCGGGCATACTTTGATGTCGAAGACTTCCAGAGTGTGATCAAAACCGCAAAGGATGGTATTGAGAAGTACAGTGGTTCGCCGTATCTCACCAGCTACTACCGGATTCTCGGCCGCGCGTACATGAAAATCGGACGGGATCAGACGGCGGAAAAGACCCTCAGCGCCGGTCTGAAAATCGCCGACGCGCGATTGGCCGGGCTGAAGAAGAACGGACCGGACTACAAAGCCGCCGATGGCTACCGGCGCGCCCATGACGACAAAGTGAACATGCTGTTGCTGCTCAAACAGTTGCATACGACCTACCGGGCAACCCAGAAACTGGAGCAGGTCGACCGGATGCTGAAGGAGGAGGGGTACGATAAGTAGGGTTTTCGTTCCGTTCTCCTGGATCTACGGTCTCGGGACCATGATCCGGAATGCGGCTTTTGACGCCGGAATGCTTCGGGCCGAATCGGCGGGAGTGCCGGTCATATCCGTCGGAAACCTGACAGCGGGCGGCACGGGAAAAACCCCGCTGGTGGAGTTTGTTCTCCAGTACCTGTCAGGACAGGGCATTCGTGCGGCAATGTTGAGCCGCGGCTACGGACGCCGGTCACGCGGAGTCCGTGTGGTTTCGGATGGACGCCGGGTGCTGCTCGATGCGCTCGAGGGGGGAGATGAACCCGTACAGGTTGCCCGCAGGTGCCCCGGCGTGCCGGTCATCGTCGCCGAGCGGCGGATAGAGGGGGCCCGGATGGCCGTACGGGAGTTCGGCGTCAAGGTCATCGTTCTCGACGACGGTTTCCAGCACAGGTCGCTGCGCCGGGATCTGGATATTGTAGTGCTGGACGCACAGCTGCCGATCGACAGGGAACCGATGCTGCCCGCGGGATTACGGCGGGAACAGCTTGTCTCCTTGCACCGCGCGCACATCATTGTGTATACCGGGGTCCGGGAAACAGACGATGGACCCCCGCCGTGGACCGACAGGGTCGGCCGGCGCGAGGGCCAGGCACACCTGGTATGCCACAGGTTCTGGCGGACGCTCCGCGACGCCTCTTCGTCTGTCGAAGTGCCCTTGAACGACTGCAGGGGCAAACGTGCGGTGGTGTTCAGCGGCATCGGAAACCAGGGCCGGTTTCTCGAAGACGCGACCGGCGCCGGAGTATCGGTGGTTGCGGCGTTCCGGTTCCGGGATCATCACCGGTACCACCGGAAAGAACTCGAGCTTCTCGCGGTGAGCTTCCGTGACGAAAAGGCGGACTTCATGCTCACCACCGAAAAAGATACGGTGCGGTTGGAATCGGATGCACCCCTGTTCAGGGACACCCTGGGCGGTCTGCCGGTCTGGTACCCGGAACTTGCCGTGCGGTGTGCGCCGGCGGGTGAACTGGAAGCAAGGATCATGCTGTGTTGCAGGAGGAGCGGATGGTGACGGCTGTTGCGCTTTTAGACCCCATGGGTTCTCCGGCCAAGGCGCTGCGCTACCCCGCGTGGCTGCGGCAGTGGATCCCCGATGCGGACGTCCGTGTGCTTTCCTGCACACAGCAGAATGCCGGGACGCTTGCAGAATGCCGGGGTCTGGTGCTTTCCGGCGGGTACGACATTGATCCGCGGCTCTATCACCGCCCCGATGTATTGCACCTGACACCGGATATAGATCAAAAGCGTGATACATTCGAACTCAAGATCCTTGAAGCTGCAATGCGTCGCGGCATGCCCATCCTGGGCATCTGCCGCGGGATGCAGCTCTGTAACGTGTTCCTGGGAGGATCCCTGATACCGGATATTGAGCTGGCGGGCTATCCGAGTCACAGCGGCGAAGGGGGAGACCGCAGGCATGGGATCACCATCGAGCCGGGTTCGCTCCTGCAGAAGCCCACCGGCCTGGACGCGGGAGAGGTGAACTCTTCCCATCATCAGGCTGTGGACATTGTCGGGAGGGGACTCCGCGTGGCCGCGCGCTCCACCGATGGCATCATTGAGTCGCTCGAATGGCAGGCACCGGCCGGCGAAGGATATCTCCGGCTGGTCCAGTGGCATCCCGAACGGATGGACGACACCGACAATCCATTGACACAGAATATCATCGTACAATTCACCGAAGCACTGCAACGAAACACCACAACTAAGGAACATGCATGAAAAAGTATGTGTATTTCTTTGGACACGGCAAGGCGGAAGGCCGCGCCGAGTTAAAAGGCTTGCTGGGCGGAAAAGGGGCGAACCTCGCCGAAATGACCAATATCGGTCTTCCGGTTCCCGCCGGCTTCACCATGTCAACCGAGGTCTGCACGTATTATTACGCCAACAAGAGGACCTATCCCAGATCCCTCACCACCGAAGTGAAGGCGGCATTGAAGAAGGTGGAGCGTTCGATGGGCGCGAAGTTCGGCGACCGGAAGAATCCCCTCCTGGTGTCCGTTCGCTCAGGCGCCCGCGCGTCGATGCCCGGCATGATGGATACCATCCTGAATCTGGGCTTGAATGACGCCGTGGCGGAAAGCCTTGTGGCGAAGACCAACAACCCGCGATTCGTGTACGATTCGTACCGCCGTTTTGTCCAGATGTACGGGGACGTCGTGCTCGGCCTGAAGCCGGTGCACAAGGACGAGATTGACCCGTTCGAGGTGATCATTGAGGCGAAGAAGAAGGAAAAAGGCGTCCACCTGGATACCGATCTTACCGCCGATGATATGAAGGAACTGGTGGGCGCATTCAAGACGGCGATTAAGAAGAGCACGGGTCATGATTTCCCGCAGGATCCTCTCAAGCAACTCTGGGGTGCAATCGGCGCGGTGTTTGGTTCGTGGAATAACGATCGCGCCATCGCCTACAGGAAAATGTATGACATCCCCGAGTCGTGGGGCACGGCGGTGAATATCCAGTCCATGGTGTTCGGGAACATGGGAGCCGATTCCGGCACGGGCGTGGCGTTCACGCGCGATGCGGCAACGGGTGAGAACATCTTCTACGGCGAATTCCTCATGAACGCGCAGGGCGAAGATGTGGTGGCCGGCACCCGTACGCCGCTGCCGATTGCCAAGCTTGCGGAAGACAATCCGCGCATTTACAAGCAGCTGGACGCGATCCGGAAGAAGCTCGAGAAGCACTACCGCGACATGATGGACGTGGAGTTCACTATCCAGCAGGACAAGCTGTACATGTTGCAATGCCGCGTCGGGAAGCGGACCGCTTTCGCCGCGATCAAGATCGCGGTGGACATGGTGTCCGAACGGCTGATCACGGACAAGGAAGCGCTGCAGCGTGTGGAGCCGGATCAGCTGAACCAGCTCCTCCGTCCGGTGTTCGACCTGAAAGAGAAGGAATTGGCGGTGAAGGGGGGCCGGCTGCTGGCCAAGGGCCTCAACGCTGGTCCGGGTGCTGCCAGCGGGCGCGTGGTGTTCAATGCTCCCGACGCCGAAGAGTGGAAGAGCCGCGGCGAGCAGGTGATTCTCACGCGCATCGAGACCTCGCCCGAAGATATCAAGGGGATGAACGCGGCCGAAGGTATTCTCACGGCACGCGGCGGCATGACGTCGCACGCGGCACTGGTCGCCCGCCAGATGGGCAAGGTGTGCGTTGCCGGCTGCTCGACTCTCGATATCGATTACCCCACCCATACGATGCGTGTGAAGGGGCATGTGATCAAGGAGGGGGACTGGATTTCCATCGACGGGACAACGGGTGAAGTGATTGAGGGCAAAGTGCCCACGAAGGCGTCGGAGGTTTTACAGGTGCTGATAGACAAGACGCTGGATCCGAAGGACGCGCCGATCTACCAGCAGTACGCCAGGGTGATGGCATGGGCGGACAAGTACCGCAGGCTGAAGATCCGCACAAATGCGGATCAACCGGATCAGTCCCGCAACGCCATCGCGTTCGGCGCCGAAGGGATCGGCCTCTGCCGGACGGAGCACATGTTCTTCGGCGACGGGAAAATCGGTCCGATGCGGGAAATGATTCTGGCCGACACGGTCGAGGATCGGAAAAAAGCGCTGGCACGACTCCTCCCGCTGCAGCGTGAAGATTTCGAGGGCATCTTCGAAGCGATGGCCGGTCGTCCGGTGACAATCCGGACAATCGATCCGCCCCTGCACGAATTTGTGCCGCACGACGAAAAGGCCCAGCGTGAGCTGGCAGGGCAGATGGGCATCTCCTACGAGAAGGTCCGCTCCCGCGTGGACGGGCTGCACGAATTCAACCCGATGCTCGGATTCCGCGGCTGCCGTCTGGGCATTATCTTCCCGGAAATCACCGAAATGCAGTCCCGGGCCATCTTCGAGGCGGCGGCCAATGTCAAGGCGCGCGGCATCAAAGTGGAACCCGAGATCATGATCCCGCTGGTGGGCAACGTGAAGGAGCTCGCGCACCAGGAGCGGATTGTCCGCCGCGTGGCGGGCGAAGTGATGAAGGAAAAGGGCGTGAAGTTCCCGTATCTGGTGGGCACGATGATCGAGATTCCGCGCGGCGCGTTGACCGCTGACGAGATCGCCACCGTGGCCGAGTTCTTCAGTTTCGGGACGAACGACCTGACGCAAACAACACTCGGCGTGAGCCGCGACGATGCGGCACGGTTTATCATCCCGTACGTCGAGCAGGAGATCTTCCCCAAGGATCCGTTTGAAGTCCTGGATCGGGTCGGCGTCGGCTCGCTGATGAAGATCGCGATCGAAAAAGGACGCGCGGTCCGGCCGGGCCTGAAGGTCGGCATTTGCGGCGAACACGGCGGTGAACCGTCGAGCGTCGAGTTCTGCCATCAGATCAACCTGAACTACGTGAGCTGCTCGCCGTTCCGCGTTCCTATCGCACGTCTGGCAGCCGCCCGCGCGGCACTGGCGGATGTAAAACCCGCCAAGGGTGCGCCGAAGCGGAAGAAGTAAGCACAGTCTCCTCCCATGACCGCGCGTCCCGGTTTTCCGGGACGCGCGGCGGGAGTATCCATCATCAAGGAGTGTACGCCGCATGAAACTCTCCGATTTCCGGTATCCTCTTCCAAGGAACCTGATAGCAAAATACCCGACCAGTCCCCGCGATGCCTCCCGCCTTATGGTGGTGAACCGGGCCGACGAATCCCTCACCTCCATAAAGTTCTCCGAAATCAGCCGGTTCTTCAAGAAAGGGGACTGCGTGGTCGTAAACGAAACGAAAGTCTTCCCGGCCCGCTTGTTCGGACGAAAAGAGAAGACGAACGCCCGGATCGAGGTCTTCCTCCTGCGCGAGCTGAACAAGGAGGAGAATATCTGGGACGTGATCGTGGATCCCGCGCGGAAAGTCCGCATCGGCAACAAGATCTTCTTCGACGAGGGTCGCCTGTGGTGTGAGGTGATCGACAATACCACGTCGCGGGGACGGACCGTACGATTCAACCTTCACGGGGACTTCTACAAGATCATCGACAGGATCGGGAAAATGCCGCTCCCGTATTACATCAAGCGGGAGCCGACCGAAAAGGACAAGGATACGTACCAGACCGTCTTCGCGCGCGTGATAGGGGCGGTGGCGGCCCCCACCGCGGGACTCCACTTCACCAAGCGCCTGCTGACAAACCTCAAGCGCAAGGGCGTGAAGGTCGTGCCCGTCGTCCTTCACGTGGGCCTGGGTTCCTTCCGGCCTGTGGAAGTCGAAGATCTCACGAAACACAAGATGGATTCCGAATATTATGAGATTCCGGAAAGCACCGTCGCGGTGGTCAACAAGACGATCGACAGCAAAGGGAATGTTTTTGTGGTCGGCACAAGTACCTGCCGCGCCCTCGAATCGAGCGTCACAACGGACGGCCATCTGAAATCCACACGCGGCTGGACAGACAAGTTCATTTTTCCGCCGTACGACTTCAAGATCACGGACCGGCTGGTCACGAACTTCCACATGCCCGAATCCACGTTGCTCATGCTGACGGCAGCGTTCGGCGGTCGCGATCTGATGATGAAGACCTACAAAAGGGCGATCAAGGAGGGGTTCCGCTTCTACAGCTACGGCGACGCCATGCTGTTGATGTGAGTACACCGGACCCTCGAAGAACCAAATGAAACTGCTCCTGCTCGGCCTCGTTAACCTCGCGGTGATCGGCGCCTTCGTGTGGATGTTCCGCAAGAAGGATCTCCTGTCCTACTTCAGCGGGGGGCGGTGGTGGCTGACATGGCTGTCCGTGGCGGTGATCACGCTCATGGACGAGCTGACCTCCATTTTTTACGCCCCCAGCGAGGCTTTCCGATTCATCGGGACGTACGCGATCCCCTTTATTGCCGTGACCTCGCTCCTCATGCGCTTCCTTTCCACCCGCATGACGGAAATCGCCGAAATCCTGGAACACCACAACATCCGCGGCGGCGGTGTCTATTCGTTTTCCTACCTGGTGCTGGGACCCACGTTCTCGTTCATCGCCGTGTCATCCATCATGGTGGACTACGTGCTGACGGCCTGTATCTCTACGGTCAGCGCCGTGGAGAATGGATTAACCTTCATCCAGCTCAGCCCGACCATGAAGCTGGTCCTGCAGTTCTCGATTGTCTGGGGCATTGCCGGCTTGAATATCCTGGGCATCAAAGAGAATGCGCGGGTTACCTTCGGCATCTTCTTCATTGTCGCCCTGGTGCTTATCACGCTTCTGGCATCGGCGCTGATCGGTACGTCCGCCTCATCCTGGAGCATGATCGGACAGAGCTACAGCGGATCCCTCGAAAGGATCGGCAGCCACGGGTTCGTCGGGGGTTTCACATTTCTGATTATCTGCATTTCCGGATGTATCCTGGCGTATTCCGGCATCGAATCGGTGGTCCAAACCGCCGGACTGACCCGCAGCTGGCGCGACACCGGCAAAGCCTATATCTTTCTCGCGCTGACCACCGGTATTTTTACGCCGCTCCTGTCAATGCTGGTCCTCAGTTCGGGCATCGACCCCGCAAAGCATGAGACGGACCTCATCACGCAATATGCCGCAGCGCTGAATGGTATTCCGTTCGGACTCATAGTCGGCGCCATCGCCAGCATCGCGCTGATTATGGCCGTGAACACGGCTTTTGTGGCTTCCAGCGAACTGATGGAACGCGTCGCGCACAGATACAATTTCACCTGGATCATCAATACCAACAACAGGCAGTCGTTGTACCGGATTCACATCCTTAACGCGATCTTCTACTCCATCATTATCGTGCTGACCGAAGGGAGCCAGAGAATCCTGGCGGAAATGTATGCCCTCGGCCTGGTGGCGAGCTTCACGATCAATATGGGAAGCCTCCTCTTCTACCGGTACTTTACGGGCACCAAAGAGATCCGTGCATTCCACACCTCCCGGTTTGGCACGCTGGTGCTGTTTGTCATCCTGCTCAGCGCCTTCGTGTACCTCGCCATGAGCAAACCCTACGGGATCGGGCTCTGGCTTCTGGCCACGGTGTTCTTTCTGGTGGTCGGCTTCCGGGTGGCACGGAAACGCGCTCCGGAGATCCAGCATGTCGCGCAGACCGACAGCCCGATGCAAATGGTGTTCGCACTGGCTGAAGCTCCCGAAGACCATATCGATCTCTACTTCAAGCGCCCGCTCGAAGGAGGCGACAGACCCGATCCGCATGTCGCGTTTGTGACGTTCTACTCCCCGCGTCAGGGAATTCCGGAGCGGGTCGCAATGAACCACTACCGTATCGTCCAGTCCGGTCAATCGCTCTTCGACAGCATGACCGAGCTGCTCTATGTGCTGAAGTACGAACTTCCCCATAAACAAATCACGGTACACATCGGCTGGCCCCGTTCGTCCTGGCTGGATCGTTTGTCGATCGGCGTCATGGTCTTCAGCATGATGAAGATGCCTGACATGTTCCCGGAATTCCACTTCGTTATCGAATATCTGCCCCGCAAACATGGTTAACGTGGCGGTGATCATTCCGGCCGGCGGGAGCGGCAAACGCCTGGGTGGCGTTCTCCCCAAGCAGTTTCTCCGCCTCGGTGATACGCCTATCCTGGTGGCCAGTGTCCGTGTCTTCGAACGACTGCCGGAAGTGCGGGAAGTCGTCGTCGTGGCGCCTGCGGCGTATGTGACACGAACCACACGGTTGCTCAAACGTGCACGGTTAAGGAAGGTCTCGTGCGTGATCGCCGGCGGCAGAGAACGCCAGGATTCGGTCCGTTTAGGCCTTGAGCATCTTTCGGCCGCTCCCGACGTTATCCTCGTGCACGATGCCGTCCGGCCGCTGGTGACCGCGCAGATGATCCGGGGGGTCATGATGGCCGCAAAGAAATACGGCGCCGCGGTCGTGGGTGTTCCCGTCAAAGACACCATAAAACTCGAGGGGAAGAAAGGGTTCTATACCAAAACCCTTCCCCGGCATCTGCTCTGGGCCGTACAAACTCCGCAGGGTTTTTTGTTCCCCCTTTTCCGCCATGCTCACGTGAAGGCGGCCGCTGCCGGTGTGATCGGAACCGACGACGCCGCCCTCGTTGAACGGCTGGGAGTTCCGGTTCGGATTGTGCAGGGGGAGCATCGAAACATGAAGATTACTACAAAAGCGGATCTGGCCCTCGCCAGAGCCTGGTGGAGGAAGAATCGGTAGGATTGTCCATTATTATGGACGATCTCGTCATACCCGTCCGTCATACCCTTTGCCCCGGCACTTGCAAATCATGAGGCGGATAAGTATATTATTTCCTTGAGACATTGAGTGAGGCGTCAAGCATATATGCTCCCAATCAGCATTATCGCCGTCCTGAGCTACCTGATCGGATCTATCCCGACCAGCATTATCGTTGCCCGGAAGGTCAAGGGCATCGATATCCGCCACTTTGGCAGCGGCAATGCGGGTGGGACGAATGTGATCCGTGTGCTGGGGTGGAAGGCCGGCTTTTTTGTTATCGCCATGGATATGGCGAAGGGGCTGGTGTCAACCATGTTCGTCGCCCGGCTGATGCAGGGGCCGATTCCTTTTGAGAATGCGACACCCTTTGACGACTTCACCGTGGTACAGATTATCGCCGGGTGCTCGGCAATCCTCGGCCACATTTGGACGGTGTTCGCGGGCTTCCGCGGCGGCAAAGGTATTGCCACCGCCGGCGGCATGCTTATCGGTGTGGCGCCGATTGAAGTGGCCGTTTCGTTTGGTGTCTTCGCCATGGTCTTCCTCCTTACGCATTACGTGTCCCTCGGGTCGCTCAGTGCGGCCGTAGCATTCCCGCTGACGATGTTTTTCCGCGAGAATGTCTTCATGGTGGACGTTGAGGGGTATGGCACTCTTATTTTCTTCAGTATTGGCATCTCCCTGTTGATCATCTACACCCACCGGACAAACATCAGGCGGTTGTTGCGGGGCACCGAAAGCAGAATCACGGGTCTCCGTCTCTTCAAGAAAAAAGAGACCGCCTCCACGGCCGGATAACATCGCCGGTATTCACCTATGCGTATAGCCGTTCTCGGTGCGGGCAGCTGGGGAACCACCCTGGCAATCGTCCTTGCTGAAAACTCTCATGATGTCTCGCTCTGGTCCTTCCTCGAAAAGGATGCGGAAGTCATCCGCACGACCCGCCGGAACCCGTTGTTCCTTCCCGGCATTCATATCCCTGAACATATTGCGGTTACGAGTAAGTTATCTGAGGCGGTTCGTGACGCCCGGATGATCGTCGCCGCCGTTCCCTCGCAATTCCTCCGTGGTGTGCTCGCCGGCATCAAAGACCGGGGGCGCGAGGACCTGCTGCTGGTGAACGTGGCAAAGGGGATTGAAAACGGGACGCTGATGACGATGTCGGAGATGATACATGATGTGCTCCCCGGCATCCCGCCCGAACGGATTGCCACGCTTTCCGGTCCGAGCCATGCCGAAGAGGTCAGCAAGAAAATTCCCACCACGGTGGTCGCAGCGTCGTCCGAAATCTCCACGGCACGAGCGGTTCAATCGGTTTTTATGCTCCCGTACTTCCGCGTGTATGTCAGCACAGACCTACCGGGTGTGGAGCTGGGCGGCGCCCTGAAGAATGTCATCGCCATCGCCGCCGGCATCATTGACGGGGCGGACCTGGGAGACAATACGAAGGCAGCCGTGATGACCCGCGGCATCGCCGAAATCGCGCGTGTGGGTGTCGCCCGCGGAGCCCATATTCAGACATTCGGCGGTCTTTCGGGAATCGGCGACCTGATGGTCACCTGTATGAGCCGCCACAGCCGCAACAGGCACATCGGCGTGGAGATCGGAAAGGGGCGCGCACTGCCGGACATACTTGCCGAGATGGTGATGGTGGCCGAAGGGGTGGAGACAACCCGTTCCGCCTACGCCCTGGCACGCAAACTTGGCGTAGAGGTGCCGATCATCGAACAGGTGCACCGGATCCTGTTCGAGGGGAAGGATCCACTGCGAGCGTGTCACGATCTGATGACGAGGGGGCCGAAGGGGGAAGTGTGGTAGGAAGAAAAATCCCGCTGACAAGAAAAGCCGGCGGGATTTGCGTTTCACAAAGAGCATGCCCGGCGTTCAGATGAACAGGGGCGCCAGGACCAGCGTGATGGTGCTCAGCAACTTGATAAGCACGTGGAGGGACGGGCCCGCCGTATCCTTGAACGGATCGCCCACGGTGTCCCCAACGACCGCGGCTTTGTGGGGGTCCGACCGCTTTCCACCGTAGGCGCCGGTCTCGATGTACTTCTTGGCATTGTCCCACGCCCCGCCGCCGTTGTTCATGAAGAGGGCCATCAAGACGCCCACGATCGTGCCCACCATCAGCAATCCGCCCACCACTTCCGCACCGCTCGCACCGTGCACCGGCTGGCCGGCTGCAACATACAGCCACTTGAAGATGAGTCCCACCGCGATCGGTAAACCCACGGCGAGGAGGCCCGGAGCAACCATTTCACGCAACGCCGACTTGGTGGCAATGTCCACACACTGCCCGTAGTCGGGTTTTGATGTTCCCAGCATGATGCCCGGATTGTTGCGGAACTGTTCCCGGACATTCTGGATGATTGCGCCCGCTGCTTTGCCGACTGCCTTGATTGCCAGCGAGGAGAAGAGGAACACGAGCACTGCACCCAGCATGGCCCCGACGAACACTTCCGGTTTGTTCAGATTGATGACGCCTTCGAACGAGGGCATATAGATCTTCACCTCGTCCATGTATGCGCTGAACAGCAGGAACGCCGCGAGCGCTGCTGATCCGACCGCGTACCCCTTCGTCAGCGCCTTCGTGGTGTTGCCGACCGAGTCCAGCCGGTCCGTGCGGTCACGCACTTCTTTCGGCTGCTGGCTCATTTCCACAATGCCCCCCGCGTTGTCGGTGATCGGGCCGAATGTGTCCATGGCCAGAATATACGCCGCCGTGGAGAGCATGCCCATGGTGGCGACGGCCGTGCCGAACAGGCCCGCATGCTGCAGTCCGGAACTTTCTCCCAGATAGTACGCGCCGATGATCGCGGCGGCGATCACCAGTACCGGGAATCCGGTGGACTCCATTCCGACGGCGATACCGCTGATGATATTGGTGGCCGGGCCCGTCTGCGATGCCTTGGCGATGGAGAGGACCGGTCGGTACCGGTAATCCGTATAATAGATCGTGATCAGCACGAAGGCGATCGACGTCAGGACGCCAAC
>Ga0315278_10003961_pt1 | contig 13326 bp, 14 predicted proteins | sample YL17G06_0_MG_FD_203880 | JGI IMG/M metagenome (GOLD analysis project Ga0315278, IMG submission 203880) | Sediment microbial communities from Yellowstone Lake, YNP, Wyoming, USA - YL17G06_0 | ecosystem: Environmental > Aquatic > Freshwater > Lake > Sediment | place: USA: Wyoming | collected...
CAATAACGCAATTGAAAATATTTGTCAAATTTTAAACGATACCGAAACAATTTATCCAGGCACTGATTTAAAACTAATTTACAAAACTGCGACAATATAGTCTGGCTCCGGATCAGGAGATCTGAAACTTAGATTCAATCAGTTTGAAAATTCGGATATCCTGACCATTCAGGAGCAGAAAACCAAGAAGACACGGCGGATAAAAATCAATCCTGATCTGAAAGAAATTGTTGAAAGGGTTAAAGGTAGAATGGGGGTGACAAACACAGATCAATACATGTTTCTTAACAAGTATGGGACTAAACCGATTGACAAGTCCTATGTGAATGTCAAGTTGAAAGAACTCTTGAAACAATATGATATAGTACTGGAAGGGAATGCCAGCAGTCATCTTTTTCGGAAAACCCTTGGCAACAGGGTTTTGAGGCTAAATAATTTTTCCAATGAGTCGATTGTGTTACTGATGGAGTTGTTTGGTCATAGTTCTCCAGCTATAACCAAAAAATACTTGGGCATCCGAGAACGAGAAATAATGGATGTTTACGATTCTGTTCGATTGTAGTACCAAAGGACTATCAAAAATAAATTAGTAAAAAACCTAAGGAAACAAGAATGAAAAAAGAGGCTAAATATTATGGTGATATCTTGTATTTGGATTTAAATGAGCTGATAGATATCAAATCTGCCATGCAGATAACACACATGTATTTTTATGAATATTATTGTTCAAAACTTGGCATCGATCCACAAGTAGATCCCATCTTGTTAATTTCTCCATTTGATACAGCGACATTGAGAGGTTTTCTTAGCGATATAATTAACGAATACGATAGTTTCAGTACAAAGTATATCTTGGGAATAGAAAACCCCAATTAAATTTCAGATCGTCTGACCGTATGGCTTAAATAGGGAGAAATGATTGAATATTCAGATGGTTTTTCCCTAAAGAACCAGGAAAAGGGTGTGACATAGAATTTGAAATCAGGTTCTCAAGATTATAAAAGTCAATCTGCAAAGGGGTTCTACTGATTGAGTTGATAGACTTGGATCCTCAGGTTCCCGGAGTGTTCATTTGATTTAAGAATATCAAAAAGAAGTTTCACTGCGGATTGATTTATGATATGCCCTCCTGGGCTCCCCTAGTATGGTACCCCTCCCGGACCAGCTTCCTACCGCCGTATCAAATATCATAGTAATGCGGGAAAAGTGATGTCCAAATATGGGGGACAATATCTAAAAAAAAATTCTGGCCAAAAAAAGAGAATACCGATAAGGCTCTATTCTATCTTATACCTTTTTGGAATAATATTACAGCGTACAATTAAAGTAACTTTGTAAAATTGAAGGGCAGTTATAAATTTAGAATGGTGTTAAATGCCACCTGCCTTTGTTTAAATTTAAACGGGTTGTTATCAAATCCATCAAAAACCAGTGAAGAACCTAGTTCAAAAGCCAGAGGTAGGAGGTAGCGACCCCATTTGTCCAGTCAGACGAAACTTAACATACATTTCAAAACAACAAGGATTTAACTCAGTTTGTGGTCATTTTATTTCCGACTAACTTTAGTCAGGGTTTATGGTGGACTTTATTAATTTAATAAAGTCTTTTATACATTAATTATCCAACTTGGAAAATTAAACTTGATTTTGATATTACAATAGCCTAACTTTACTTAAAACAAATAAGAATGGAGCTTGATAAATGTTAAACATTAAACACTTTCAGCAATGAAATCGTTTAGAATTTTAGCTATCCTTTACCTTCTGTCCGGTTTTTGTTTTGAGAGTACAAATGCACAGATACCTTATAAAATGAGGTATAATCCATTAAGCGAAAGTACAACTAAATACCTTGGTAACTGGGACACTTCTTTTAGTCAAAAAAATGGTTTATGTTTAATCAAGATGACAAGCTTGACATCACCCTGGGAATATATGACAGCAATACCAAATTCTGTTTTCTTTTCCACAAACAGAAATTACAATGATTTAATAAATATACCAATTTTATCCAATGATAATGGTATCAGATTAACAGGTAAGTTTAAATCCATGGCAGGTTCTGGTAATAGTGCTACTTTTAATGGCAAATTTGAAAGCTTAACCGGGAAACCAATTATTGACACATCAAGGGTATATTATTCCCCTTTAAAAAGAACAAATAATCCTGCTTTTTCTGATAATCACTTTTATCGTGCGACTGCAAATATGTTCAACTTTGTCATGAATTCAAAGTACCCTTCCCTTAATACGCATAAATAAGTCAATAAGATGCTTTTTGCATATTCATCTTAGGAATAGTCAAATTAATAGACAGTTAATAATTCTTACTTAGGAACAAACTTCCTGTCACCTGAAACGAAGTGTAAAATCCGTCCTTCTTTGACCACTATAAGACGGTCTGAAAACAATTAACATACATGAGTAAACAACAAGGAGTTAACTCTGGGTCTGAAAGACTTGTTGACTTGGATTATTAGTGGCAAGATGTGTGGCCCTGACAGTAACCATTCCTATTTGTACGGATTTACTTGACTTTGGTTTTTTATTGGCGTAACTTTCCTCATATAATTGACTTCCAGTTATTTTAGTTTTATTCATTAACCAAAACCCAATCACGTGAAAAAGGCTTGTTTAAACACAATGATTGCTGTAACCCTGTTATTCTGTTCTAATGGTATGCAGGCACAAACCACCCAAACCAAACAAAGAGAACGTGGTGCTGTGGTTTATGACTTGCCAAGAATGGATGATGTAATTATTAAAAAAGATATCCCATATCAAGATATTGCAGGTTCACCCTTGAGAATGGACATTTATTATCCCCCAGATTTTGATTTCCAGAGAAAAATCCCTGCAGTTATTATTGTATTGGGTTACCCTGATGCGGCTGGAAAGAAGTTGCTTGGCAGTGAATTTAAAAACTATATTCAATTAGTTTCATGGTGTAAGATAATTGCTGCTTCAGGAATGGCTGCAATTGCATATGAGTCAACCAATCCAGAACAGGATATAATCTCACTTTCAAATTATTTAAAAACAAATGAAGACAAATTAAAAATCGACAATAGTAAAATTGGTGCATATACATGTTCTGCGCACACTCCTACTACTATTTCAACTATACTAAATGGGTCAAATAATATTTTTAAATGTGCAGTTGTTTATTATGGTTTTTTCCTGACCAATGATTTCAAATATTTACCACAGATTGACACCCTATCGCAAAACATGGGATTTAAGACACCAAGATTAGCTGAACCAAGTACGTGGAAGAAAGATGTGCCAATAATGGTTATTAGAGCAGGAAAAGATAATGTCCCCTACATAAATCAAACCTTGGCAAGTTTTTATGAAAAGGCACTGAATCAAAATTTACCGATTACTCTGATAAATTATCCAGATGGAGCACATGGATTTGATGCCTATAACGACAATGAAACAAGCAGACAAATAATAAAGAACACTATTGATTTCTGGAAATTTAATTTAAACCAATAGAAAAATGAAAACACTAAACTTATTAATTATCGTCATGATATTCATTAGGTTATCAGGCTGAACCAATCCAATCCAAAAGTGAAAACTAAAGTCGTAATTATTTTTTCAGTAGCTATCTTAATTGCCTTTCAATCTACATTGAGTCAGCCTAAATCAGTAGCTAAGACGTTAGACATAAATCATCATTCAGTTGTAGCAATTCTCAGGGTCGACTCTTTAGGCAAAGCATATGTGCTTGCATCTGGTGTTTTAATTCATCCACAAGTAGTATTAACAGCAGGACATGTTAATTTCAACTCCGCCAAAACAGGAAAAGGTGGAGGTGAAACACAAGGATTTGTTTCTTTTGCTGAAAACGCTTTCAATCTTGATGATAGGCTCCCATTCGACTGGTTGAAAGACATTGAATCACACCCCGATACAGCAGATTTCCGAAAAAGTTTCTCAGATACAACAGGACGAACAGATCCTTCAATGTTCATTGACCTTGGTTTATTGTTTCTTAATCATCCTGTTTTAAACAGACCAGTCTCTCATCTTCCCAAACCAAATGCTCTTAATGACATTAAACCTGACAATGTTTTATTAGGTGTTGGTTTCGGCTATGACAAGATATTTGACTCTACATTCGTGGAATCTCTTGTCGATGGAAAGAGAAGACAATGGCAACCTCATGACCTTTCCTTATTCAATGATTTATGGCTATCAACACAATGCGATACTATAACTAATCTGCCATTTCTTAGTATTCATGACTCTGGTTCTCCACTCTTACTCGATGACAATACGGTTGTAGGTATTTGGTCAAGGTTAAATGAAGCTGCTGAGCCTTGTCTATACTCAAGTTGGGCAGTACGGATAGACAATTCAAAAGTTCTTAGATGGATTAAGGAATCCATCAAAAAACGTCTTGATATCGATATGAGATAAAAATCATTCTTAGTAAGTACATAATCGGATTAACTTACATATCAGTATTTAAATCATACTATTATGAAAACTAAAAGTGCCAACCGAATTTCACTACTTTTTACAATTGCAATTATCATTTTAAGTTGTTCTGAGCGAAGAAGCAAACCTTCTGACCAAATGACTAATAATTTGGATACTAATAAAATACAAAATATTCCATTTGCTGAAAAGAGATTAGTATATCATATCCCAGACATGAAAAATGTAATCAAACATAAAGGAATAATATATCATTCAGGGGAAGGAATAAAACTAAAATTGGATTTATATACTCCGCCTCATATTAATAAAAATAAAAGGCTACCAATTGTGATACTTATTAACGGACATCCAGACTCTGTCACTAATAATGACCTTGGTGTAAATCATAAGGATTTAGGATATGTTGTCTCATGGTCTGAATTAATTGCTGCTTCTGGAATGATTGCGGTTACTTATGAAACAGAAAAATCGCATTTTGAAACCGATACTTTAATTAGATACCTACAAAAAAATGCTGAGACCTACAATATTGATTTGAACCGTATGGCAATTTTTGGATGTTCTGCAAATACTCTAACTGCTTTATCCCTAATGCAGGAATCCAGTTATATGATTAAATGTGCAATTTTCTATTATGGTATACTATTAACTCCCGACCAAAAATATTTCAACAAAATTGACTCAGCGGCAAAAGAATATGGATGTTATTGGGCGGATTTGCGAGAAATAAATAAAATTCCTAACGAAATACCTTTATTTATTGTCAGAGCAGGTAAAGATAAATTTCAAATAGTCAAAGAAACAACAGATTATTTTGTTTCAGAAATTATTAAATTAAACATTCCATTTACTTTTATTAATTATGCTGAAGGGCAACATAATTTTGATATTCTTGATGATACCCCGACTTCACAAGAAATTATAAGACAAACTATAGATTTTCTGAAAATTCATTTACTAAATTCTAAATAGTATAGCAACTACCACGGTCAATTAAATGAAAACATTTTCTTTAACCACAATGATTATGGTATTCCTGTTTTTATGTACATCTGGAATACAATCACAAACCACGCAGACAAAACTCAATCAGGTTGAGTTGATGAAGCAGTTTTTAGGCTCATGGAAGTGTGATGTGGCTAAAGATACAACTGCTTATTGGTATACAGAATCTTATGGAACTGGACTTGAAAATAGATATAATTATATTACAAATGGGAAAATAGTAAAGGAAGGGAAGCAACTTTGGGGGTATGATAAAAAACTTGATAAATTCCTTGCTACCACTCTTCCGAAAGAAACGGATATTTATGTTGATGTATATTGTTTCATATCAAAATATAAATGTAAAATATTTACACTTTATGATATCGAAAATCCTGAAAAAGCACCCGTAAGGTGGGTAATAGAATTTAAATCACCAGATATTTTTATAGAAACCTATATATCAAATAATGAATCATTTAAAATTAGAACTTTTACACGAATGAAATAGTTATTCATAATAGAAATTCAGACATATGAAAACATTATTATTTAACACAGTGATTGTTGTATTCATGTTACTCTATTCAAATGGACTACAGGCACAAACTGCCAAACAGGTAAAACAAATGGCTTATGCCGACTCGTTACGACTTGTTGAAATTTTTAAAGACATCCATCAAAATCCAGAATTGGGATTTATGGAAGTGCGTACTTCGGGCATTGTAGCAAAGGAGTTGAAATCATTGGGTTATGAAGTGATTACGGGGATTGGGAAAACTGGTGTAGTGGGAATTTTAAAAAATGGAGAAGGACCAGTTGTCATGTACCGTGCCGATATGGATTGTATTCCTGTTAAGGAAATTACGGGACTTTCTTATGCAAGCAATAAAACCATGAGAAAAGAAGATGGCACTGAAGTACCTGTAATGCATGCCTGCGGTCACGATGCACATGTTACATGGATGCTGGGGGTTGCAAAAATAATGGTGGCACTGAAAAGTGAATGGAAAGGCACACTGGTGTTTGTGGCACAACCTGCTGAAGAATTAGGACAAGGAGCAAAGTCAATGATAGATGATAAAATGTATGAAAAAGGTGTCCCAATTCCTGATTACCTATTGGCATTGCACACTATTCCACTTCCTGTAGGTACAATACAAAACGGCATTGGAGAACGATTGTCAGGTGCTAACATATTAGATGTTACCTTTTTTGGAATAGGTGGGCATGGTGCTTTCCCAGAACTCACAAAAGACCCAATTATAATGGCAAGTTCTGCAGTTCTTCAATATCAGACTATTATCAGCCGAAATATTGCACCCCAAGATGCTGCGGTAATAACGGTAGGTGCATTTCAGGCGGGCGCAGCAGGAAACGTAATACCGCCCTCAGCGTTATTAATAATAACCACAAGATGGTTTAATGAAAAAACCAAAACTACAATAATGGATGGCATTAAAAATATTAATGATGGTATAGCCGTGGCTAATAATCTTCCAAAAGAATTATATCCAAAAATAACTATTCTGGGAAGTGTTAATGCAGTTGTTAATAATGAAGGTATGGTAAATAAAATCAATACAGCACTTACAAAAGTAATTGACCCCAACAGTATAATGTCAAATAAGCCTGCTATTATGGCTTCAGAAGACTTCTCTCTTTTATGTATTGAAAATTCAAAAACAGTTTATGATTATATATTTGTAGGTATTGCAAATATTGAAATGTCAACTAAAGCAAAACAAGAAGGTAAAGAATATCCATTTATTTATCACAATGGAAACTTTCAAGTTGATTTAACGGCTATCCCTTTAGGAACAGCAATTGGTACGATTGCTTTATTGGAAATGTTTAAAAAGTAAATGAATTAAAACCAATTACAGTTTCCCTCATCACTATTCGTCAGATGTGGCTATGATTTAAAATGTGGTGATAAACACTTTTTAAACTCACTATATCATTAAAACGTTATTAGGTTTTTAATTAATAACCTCTTTAAGTGTGCAATAACTCCGTGATTGGTTAAATATGTTTACCTTTAGTAGACGTATAAACAAGTGGCAAGCAAAAAACGACCATCTATGAAAAAATTAGTATATGGATTAATCATTTTCTTATCAATTTCCTGTAATGAAAATCCAAAAGCGAGATTTTCATTCATTGGTAACACAAACGGAATTGAAAACGGAACAATTCTATATTTAGAAAATACTTTAACCAATGAACTTATCGACTCGACAGTAGTTGAAAACAATCATTTTAAATTTCAAACCAGATTATCTAAAACACCATTGGAAGCAGTTTTAAGAACAAAAGATAACTCTCACTACAGATTTTTATGGTTGGAAAATAAACCAATGACTTTTGATGGAACTAAAATGGATTTTACAAATGCTATCGTAAAGGGTTCGAATTCAGAGAATTTAAGTCAAACTTTATATAATCGGATTGACACACTTTCGAGAACCGAAAGACTAAAACAGGAAATGGAATTTGTAAAAAACAATCCAAATAGCATTGTTAGTGCATCTATCCTTTCAGTTTATTTAACAACTTGGGGTAAAGAAAAAACAACTGAACTTTTTGAAAAATTCTCAACTGAAAACAAAAATTCTGAATATGGTAAAAAAATTGCAAATTATTTCAAAATAAACAAAGACCCGAAAATTGGAGAACAGTTTGCAGATTTTGAAATGTCCGATACAAATGGTAATTTAAAGAAACTTTCTGACCTCAAAGGTAAAACCATATTGTTAGAGTTTTGGGCTTCTTGGTGTAGACCTTGCAGACAGGAAAACCCAAACCTTGTAAAAACTTACAAAAAGTTTAGCCCAAATGGATTTGAAATCTTTGCCGTTTCATTAGACCAAGAAAAAAACAGTTGGCTTCAGGCAATCGAAAAAGACAGTTTGAATTGGGAACACGTAAGTGACTTGAAAGGAAACGATAATGAAGCATCACTTATTTATGGAATTATTGGTATTCCTGACAATTTTCTGATTGACAAAAATGGAGTAATAATTGGACGAGATTTAAGAGGCGACAAACTGAATGAAAAACTTGCGGAAATAATGCCAACCACTAACAAAAACCATATTCCATAAGGGACTCAGTGTTCGCAACAGTTTGTTCAGCATTGGGATTTTATCTCGGTAGATACATACGCAACAAAGCAATTCCTAACTGGTCAAAGCGCCAAATTTTGTGTGTAATTATTTATTGTGCCATTTTGACTAAAACCGAATCCTTTGATGGAGTAATATATTAATATACAATTGAATATAACATTTTACCTCATCATTCTTCGTCAGATTAGAATAAACGCCAGCATAGACCAGCTTTCTCCGGCACAGCCTGACCATTTCATTTAATTGATTGATAATAGTATAAGGTGGTCTCCCAAAACCGGCGGCAGGTGGTCTAGTGATCCGTTTTGTCCATAGAATTCGAAGGTTGTCCTGAAATATGTTTTAACGATTTTTGACAACAGATCATATGGGGCAAACATTTGCTTTACCAACACGAAAAAATGTCCCAGAATTGACCAGAATAACCCAGAATCGAATTGGTTATGTTTGGTAAGAATTACCAGCAATTCTGCTTTTAAAATCCGTCCTTCCTTGACCACTTCAAAAGAAGGTCTGAAAAGACTCTAACATGTATTTGGAAACAACAAGGATTTAACTCTTGGTTTGGGTGGTCGATTTGAGACGGTTACAGATGGGCAAGATCGCTAACCGTTCAAAATGTCCATGTTGGCAGGGCTTGTTTTTTAATAATATTTTTCAATTCCTCCGTAACCTTTAATAATTTTAATTTTTCGTGTTTTATCAATAAAACTGGAAAGTCGTTTTTTAAACTCATCAGGTCGGTTACGAGCACTGTCAATATAGGCAATACGAATTCTTTTATAAGAATCTGAAAAAAGTTGATAATTTTCCCATACAATTCTATCTTTTTTTATCGTTTCAATGATATCTGAAGGGGGGAGGAATTTGTAATCAATAGTTTGTCTTACAATTTTTTCAAATGAAGGATGGACCATATTTTTATCGTAAAGCCATTTTAATCTTTCTTTGTTGGCTTGTGAAAAATCACTTTTTGGATTTCTCGGAGTAAATCGTTGAATAGTATTGTTATTATCAAGTGCTTTGACAGTACTATCAATCCATCCAAAACAAAGAGCTTCCTCGACGATGTCGTTGTAGAGAATACGGATTTTCCCAGTATTTTTTTTGGGATAGATTAACCAAATTTCTGTTGTTTTGTTAAAGTTTTCATGAAGCCAGTCTCGCCACTCTTTTCTAGTTGTTACATAAAGAGTTTTGTTTATAGTCATGGCACTTTGATGTTTGTACTAAAGCTGGCCAATTACTGCCAACTTTTTTATGTTTATTAAAAGTAAACATAATTATTCACCTAATTTTCATCCAAAACCTGGCACCAACAAAATAGACACCCACAATTGGTCTTGTAAGTGTCTGATTTTTAAAAAATCCGTCCTTCTTTGACCACTTCAAAAGACGGTCTGAAAAGTATAATATACATGAATAAACAACAAGGATTTAACTCAAGGTTTGGTGGTCAATTTACTCTGGCCAGGCTATTGGCAAGGGCACTGGCTTTTCCAGAAAGGAATCTCTTATACACTGTAATAATGTTCAAAAATATAGTTTAATTCTGTCCGAAAAAGGAAAGATTTGCTTTACTTTATTATACTTCATATATTTGGATTAAGAAAAGATGAAGAATATCAACTCACTCTGGCAGTAAAAATGAGGAGAATTTATTCCATTGTAATAGCTGTTTTGATTACTAAGTGCTTATCAGCACAACAACCTCAGAATTTTAATAATAAGACAGACAGCGTAATTGTTTCTGAATCAACAGGTCATTGCACCACAACTTATGGTTTAGGAAATTCTCTTGATATATATCGTCCAAATAGTCGGTTAAAAGGTATGATAACTTTAAATCCGGATGTTCAGGTCTATACTGGAAAAAACGCCCACATTGACCAGCCTTCTCCGGCACAGCCTGACCATCTCATTTAATTGATTGAGAATAGTATAAGGTGGTCAACCAAAACCGGTGGCAGGTGGTCTGATGATCCGTTTTATCCACTACTGAGCAAAACTTAGGATGTCATTAATTATGAATGAAGGGATATTATTCATTTATAAATTATTCCTGGTATATTTTTTATTCAGTTAATGTAAAATATATTTGCATAATTGTACATTATGGCATACATTTGTTGCTACATACTTTACATAGCATGAATTTAGGTAATAATATAAGACGGTGCCGGTTTGATAAAAATGAAATGTCACAGGAGGATCTGGCTGATGCAATAGGTGTTACAAGGCAGACTATTCACTCAATTGAAAAAGGGAAATTCATACCGTCGACCTTATTGGCATTCAAAATTGCGAGATATTTTGAAAAAAATGTAGAAGAAATATTCTTTCTAGTTAATGATGAGACCAAAAGGTAACTAACTATAAAGCTAATAAGAAATCCCATGAAGACTGAAGTTTTACCATCGAAGCAAAATACGAAAACTCAGATCATATCACTTATAACATTGATCTTATTGTTGATTTCGTTTTTGTGGCTGTTTTACAAGATATATGCTTACCGTGAGATCAGTGAAAGTATATCATCCTTTGATTCTATATACACGGGAATTGCAGTAGGCAATTTCCTAAAGTTTATCCTGCTGATTTTCTTTGGGATCTTACTGTACCGGGCTCTTAAAAATAATGTAAGAATCAATGCATTAGCATATTTTGCCTTTATCACTGGATTTTTTACCATTCTTTGTATGTTTAGTGATTGGGCTGCTCTGCACGACATTTTTCAAGGAGAACCCAATACAAGTAATGAATGGTCGTTTCTCAAGATGGGCTTAATAATTAATTTCATATTCTATATCATTGGCTTTATTACAATTATTAAAATAAGACGGGAAGTCAGGACATCAGTTACAAAAAGAAAATCGGTAATAGATGAAACAATTTTTGAAGTTATCCAGTACATTGGAATAGTATGCAGTTCAATCGGATTAGGATTCATACTTTTTGTATGTCTTGTTTTAAGTCATAATCACCATGTCATATCCAAGTCCGACATTGTAATTATGAATTTATTTTGCCTTGTAATTTTCCTGCCCTATATATCCATTATCCTTTATTGGATAATCAAATTGATCCGAGAAGAAAATCCTGAACCCTATGACGAAAAGCAAAAACATGATCTGGCTATGGCAGGACTTATTACCTGGCTTCTGTCTATTCCCATTGTTATGATTTATTTCCTGATTGATAATGGGAGAATGGGAGAAATTTTTAAAATGGTTTATCTACCACTGTATTTATTTGCCACATTACTTATGTTTTCAATATCGGTCTTACATAATTTTAAAAAATCATGATCGGCGATTGAAAATCAAATACTAATTGAAAATCAATAACAAAAACTTAACGAGAATGAAAACACATGCAAAAACTCTGATCCGGATCTGTATGGTTTTGGCATTTGTAAGTCTTGTTTGGTTGGGATATAATTCCTCAATGTATCTTGAAATAACAAAATTATTTGTCAGGCCAAAAATTTATGTAAATCTGATGTCTATTGGACTATTGATTTTTTTCATTAGCCACCTTGTAATAATTCTGTCAACTATTCTTAGCTTGAAAAAATCACCAGGTATGTCATTAGCAGGAATTGTATTAATAGTTCTGGGAGTTATTTCACTTATTTTTTTACTTTTTCATTTTGTGGCATTAGATCAACTTGAAGAAGATTTTCAATATGGCGATCCATATAACAACTCGTTAAAGTTAGCCTGGACTACGCAATTAGTACTATTCTCATTCTTTCTATATTCCTTTATTTATTTTATTGTACTAGGCAAAATCGAGGACAAATATGTAACAACTAAAAGTATATCCAGGGAACAAATTTTTGTTGCCATGAACATTATTGGAATTGTTTGTGGTGTTGTGGGAATTTTTTTGGTTTTACTTTTTTCACAGGCGTATAATGTTGTCCGACTGAGTATAGTCTATAAGATTGTCCCTTACTGTTTTGTTCTTTTACCATATCTGATTTCATTGGCCGGATGGGGGATAAGATATTTTATAGACAGAAGATCAGGATGGTATGATGAGAAACAAAATTCCAATATTAACAGATCAGGAATGGTTGCATTGTTGGTCTCGCTTGGATTGACAATAGGTCTGGCTATCTTCTATTTTCATAAAATTCCGGATATACTAGGTAAAATTGACATATCAGGAGTAATTACAGTTTTGTTATTGCCGTTTTATTGTTTTGTAGTTCTTTTTGTATTCTCGGTCACTGCATTGTATAATTTTAAGAATAATTGATAGTTTGTAGCTAATGTTTATCGAAATTTCCAGTGAGATCACGTGTAAAAATGACAGGGTTTTTGGCTAAAATGTGAAATAGGATTGGATCACTATAATATAGGGATCTGGTAACTTCGGTTATAATATGTCAATCATAAATACATAAAAACATGAGACGAATTTTGTTTATTATCGGGGTAAGTATTACTGCCTTAATTATTTGTTTATTTCTTACTATGCGTATTTGGATTGCACATGGTATAAAGGAAAGAATCAATATTGCAGAAAAGCAATATCCTGGCATTGCAGAAGATGCCTTAATTGCATATTTGTCAGACACATCTCATTCACCACGAGATCGTTCAGATGTGGCTATCTGGACATTGGGCCAGATTCGATCAAAAAAGGCATTGCCAATTCTAAAAGATCTTTATAAAAATGATCCTGAAGGCAAGACGTGTAGAGGTTTCCATAACTCAGTTCTTTGTCAATATGAGATTCATAAAGCT
>Ga0315278_10003963_pt1 | contig 13325 bp, 8 predicted proteins | sample YL17G06_0_MG_FD_203880 | JGI IMG/M metagenome (GOLD analysis project Ga0315278, IMG submission 203880) | Sediment microbial communities from Yellowstone Lake, YNP, Wyoming, USA - YL17G06_0 | ecosystem: Environmental > Aquatic > Freshwater > Lake > Sediment | place: USA: Wyoming | collected...
GCACAACCTTTTTCAAAACTTCCTTAACAGATTATCAGCAAAATCGAACGCCCTTCTCATACATATATCTATGTCCATATACATAAATTCGCCGCATCGGCCGAGCGTGGCGATAGACCTGCGCTTCTTAATATAATTCAGGAGACAATCCAAGTGTTTTGCATAATCCTTTCGATAAATCGGGTATGCAGTAGGCGCTTTCACAAGAAACAATTTTTCGACGTCGCCAGGACCAAGAAAACCGTCTTCCGCGAGGCTGCTGATACACATATCGAAAAGCTCTTCTTTCGATGCCTTCCAGGCGGCGCTGTTATACAGGCACGGTATTTCAACCGCAATTATATTTTCTCCCGACGGACTTGTTCGTGTGCTGAACTCGTTCATTTCTGAAATCCGGTTGTAGGGACGGTCGAGCAGATATATGTATCCGCAGCCCAGAACATTTTGCTTCTCAGTGGCCATTCCAAGGACCACCAATGAGCGAAAATCCAGCTTATCCGTTGACGCCAGCACATCCGCAGGCGGCCGCGGACTAATAATTTTAACCAAAGAAGGCAGAGGTATCGTTGAAACTACATAATCGGCATTTATTTTTTCTCGTCGTCCGTTTCTTTCATAAACCACACATACCCGCCCTTCCCCAAGCTCCTCAATGCCGATGACCCTGCAATTCAAATGAATGTTGCCTCCGCGGCTTTTTATGGCGTCGGCTATTTTTTCTGCAATCTCCCCGAAACCTGTTCTGGGATAGTAAGTGGGCAATGTCTCCCGCTCAATAAGCGATTCGCCGGTTTTCGTGGCCCTGCAATGCAGCAGCACTCTTAGAGTGTTTAGAAAACTCATTCGCGTGTGAGTCGGAATGGAACGTGAAGACAATTCCGAACAAGGCACTTTCCAGAACTGCTCGGTATATTGCTTAAAAAATGTTCTGTATAAATGTTCTCCAAAACTGGCTATTGCCCAGTCCTCGACGGTCTCTTCGGTTGTTCCCAATGTGGCGCTGCGGCGGGGAAATAGCTTTTCCTTCAGATAGCTTAACGCCACTCTGATGCCGGAAAACAGACCCATCTGGAGCAGAACACCCTGAGGCGTCAGAGGATAATCGAGATATTTATCTTTGTAAAAAAACTTCACCGTTCTCGGCATAGGCTCCAGCTTATAATCAAACAAATCAAGAACGGTCTTTATAATCTGATTGTCTTCTGAAAAGAACGAGTGCGGCCCTACATCGAGGCAATATCCGTTTTCTCTTGCCGTCTTTGCCAGTCCTCCCACGCAGTCATCAGCCTCAAGAACATCTGCGGCCACTCCCTGCGAGACTAATCGCCACGCTGCGCTTAAGCCCGAAACACCCGCACCCAAAACTACCACGTTCTTGTCCAAAGCAACACCACTCAATCTCTTAGGTATCAATACCGCAGATTCATTGCGGCTAATATCTCATTAAATATCTGCTCACCTTTTTCTTTAAGCCGGTCGGTAACACACTCATAATACCGCACCATCGACAAATGTCTTGATGTTTCATCGTCAAAATCGATATTTATTAACGCACGCATCCACCGCTCATCTATGCCGTATTTGACAAAAAGAGTCGCCAGCTTGCAAATATTGCGCAGTTGTTTTGTTACGTCCGGCGCAAATGAAATGTTGGGAATGGCGGCGTTCGTGTCACCGATACATTCGTCATTCAGTTTTATATTCCGCTGTCGGCAATATTGCTCCATCGCCGTTCCCGGATATACCATCAGCGGATAGCAGGAGCAAACGCTGCCCGGTCCTATTCGCTGCATCCCTTTAATAGTGTCCATAGCATCCTCAACAGGGTCATTCACCGGCAGCCCCACTATACATTGCAGGTTGACTGCATATCCGAAAGACCGCAGCCGGTCATAAGCCTTTTTCATTTTTTCCTCGTTGTCCCATGCCCGGTTAAACAGCTTAAGCGACGCCGGACGAATTGCCTGCACACCCATACCCACAACGTTGACGATGCGTTTAAGAGTTGATAATACATTGTCGGAAACCTTCAGCACCAGAGCGGATGTGGTCGATACATACATCGGCAAACCGAGTTCCTTCTCCCATACTTTCACAAATTCAGGCAGCCACTGCTCTATATCGCTGCCGGCAAAAACATCGTCATCCACCCACTCAATTTCATACGTCCTGTATTGGATAATTTCCTTGGCCTCGTCTATCACCGTGGAAATCGGCCGGCGGGTAAGATAATATCGCTTATGCACATCAGCCCCGAATATTTCCCGTATATGGCCGGATGATGAGCTGCAATATGAGCAGTTCCACGGGCAGCCTATCATCGACAGCATAAATTTGCGGTATCGGTTCGCCATTCGGGGGACGTCCCTGTAATATTCCCTTCGTGCCGGCTTAGGCAAATCCGCAGGTGTCGTCGGTATCGTCTGTATTACGCCCTTCTCACCGCCGAGGATTCGCTCGACGGCGCCTCGCACAGGCCCTACCACGACAATGTCTATGCCGTCCGATTCGACAGCCTGAGGACACGCCATAGCGTGATGTCCCCCAAAAACAGACACAACCTTCGGCAGTTGATTTTTTATGCCCTTTGTCATTCTCAACGCTGCCAGATAAAAGGTCGTCATCGGAGAAAACATAATAAACTGCGGCCCCCATTCTACAACCTGGCTCACAACATCATTCATTTCGGCATCGAAGAAGCGGATTTCCTGCTTATGCTCCAGCAATTCTCCACCTACAAACAGAAGTCCGTAACTTTCCTCATTTCCGAATGTAATAAGGGCTGTTTTCATTCCTTGTTTTTCTTGCTTACGTTTTTCCGATTCAATTTTTTAGACAGACTTGTATTATATCAAAAATTTACCTTTTAGTCTATCGAAGATGCTGATATGTCCGCACACAAACCAAGCTATAGACCGATAATAACTACATTGTTTTTCAAACGCCCCCCGTTCCGCAATTCCGGGACAATTTTCCGGTAAATAAGACAAATCAAGATATTCTTGACAGTTATCCGATGTGGTTTTATTATGCCTCGTTTACTGCTTATATGTTTCCTTGAGGATTTATAGATGTCGGAAAAAGACAAGAAAAGCTATCAGGACACCATCAACCTGCCGAAAACCACCTTCTCTATGAAGGCCAATCTGGTGCAGCGTGAACCGCAACTGCGCAAGGAATGGGACAAGACTAACCTGTATGCCAAAATCAGGCAGGCCCGCAAAGGCGCACCGCTGTATATACTTCACGATGGCCCGCCTTATGCCAACGGCGATATTCATATGGGACACGTCATAAACAAAGTCCTCAAGGATTTCGTCGTTAAATACAAAACTATGACCGGACATGACGCCCCGTATGTGCCGGGCTGGGATTGCCACGGCCTGCCCATCGAAGCCAAAGTTATAGCGGAACTCGGCGACAAGGCTCGACAGATGAGCAAACCGGACATCCGCAAAAAGTGTATGAAATATGCGAGCAAATACGTCGCAATTCAAAGCGAACAGTTTCAGAAACTCGGCATATTCGGCGATTTTGACAACCCCTACCTGACGTTTAAACCACAATACGAGACCGGTATTCTGGAGGTATTCGCCGAACTGGTCGACAAGGGACTCGTCCATAAACAATTAAAGCCAATCCACTGGTCGGTCGAATGCGAAACCGCTCTTGCGGAAGCGGAGCTGGAATACAAAGACATTTCGTCCCCAAGCATATTTGTGAACTTTCCCGCCTCACAGGAAAGCATAAATAAGTTAATTAAACTTGGTCTGGTCGGAGGCGATGATGCAAAGACCGCAAAAGTCTGCTTTATGATTTGGACGACCACACCCTGGACTCTGGCGGCCAACCTGGCAATTGCAGTCCATCCGCATCTGGATTATACCGCTATAAGCTACCAGACACCCGCTGGAAAAGTTATTTCCATATTGGCATCAGAACGGCTTGAAGCTGTTGTTCAGGCAGGAAATTTTAACACCGGTCAATACAGCGTCAGCCAAAAAACCGTAAAAGGCAGCGACCTTGAAGGATTGCGGTATATTCATCCATACATTGATAAAAACCCGACCGACAAAGATGCTTATATGATAATCCTCGCCGACTACGTTACTACCACCGACGGCACGGGTCTTGTTCATACTGCGCCGGGCCACGGCATTGAAGACTATATGTCTGGACGACAGTATGGCCTCGCTATCTATTCGCCTGTTGGTAATGACGGACGCTACGATGATACCGTCCCCGTCTGGCTGAAGGGAAAATCTGTTTTGGAGGTCGACGACCTCGTAATAAATCATCTGCAGGAAAAAGGCGTGCTTTTCGCACAAAGCAAAATTGTTCACAGCTACCCCCATTGCTGGCGCAGCAAGGAGCCGGTCATATTCAGAGCGACCGAGCAGTGGTTTATCAGCGTTGACAAGGAACTGCCCGGCACAGGCAAAAGCCTGCGCAACTTGGCACTTGAGCGAATTAAAGAGGTGAAATGGATTCCCGCCTGGGGACAGAATCGCATTGAAGGTATGCTGCAATCGAGGCCTGACTGGTGCATCAGCAGGCAGCGAAGCTGGGGACTGCCTATTCCCGTATTCGTAAATTCAAAAGGCCAAACCCTAATTACTAAAGAATCCGTATCGGCAGTCGCCTCGCACATTGCCAAAAAAGGCTCGGACTGCTGGTTTACCGATTCACCCTGCGAGATTTTAGGCGAAAATTTCAAACTGCCCCCCGATTTTTCTTTCGATGACCTGAAAAAAGAAGAGGACATCTTTGACGTATGGTTCGAGTCGGGCTGTAGCTGGCATAGTGTTATTCAGAAAGCCGGCCTGCCCGTCCCCGTCGATTTATATCTGGAAGGCTCAGACCAGCACCGCGGATGGTTTCAGTTGTCCCTGCTGCCGGCGCTCGGCTCTATTGGCAAAGAGCCGTTCAAAAACGTCCTGACGCACGGCTTCACCGTTGATGAAAAAGGAATGAAACAGTCAAAATCACTCGGCAATTACGTCAACGCTCAGGATGAGATTGTAAAATACGGCGCAGACATCCTGCGACTGTGGGTGGCAAGTGTAAATTATCAGGAGGATATTCGCTGCAACGATGAGCTTATAGGCAGAACGCAGGACGCTTACAGAAAAATAAGAAATACCCTCAAATACCTGCTCGGCAATATCGATGATTTTGACCCAAATAAACACACTGTGCCTTATGAAAAAATGACCGAAATCGACCGATGGGCCATACAGCAATTGCAAAAGCTGATTGTCGAAGTAACCGAAAGCTATGCGAGTTTTGCCTTTCACAGAGTATTTTCATTGCTGTATAACTTCTGCTCGGTCGAGATAAGCAGCATTTATATAGACGTCCTCAAGGACAGAATGTATTGCGACAGCGCCGACAGCCCGTCGCGGCGAAGCGGACAAACCGTAATGCACAAAATTCTCGATTCTCTTGTGCGGATGCTGGCGCCGATATTAGTGCATACCGCTGAAGAGGCCTGGTCTGCCCTTAAATTTAAACCGCAAAATGCCGATAGCGTTCATCTCGCTGAAATGCCCAAGCTCGACAGTTCAATTGACTGGCAGAGCGAAAAACCGAAATGGGACAAGTTAATGGAGCTGCGCAATGAGGTTTTGCGGGTCCTCGAAGGACTCAGGCAGCAGCAAACAATCGGCAGCAACCAGCAGGCCTGTGTAACCATACATTCAAAAGATGAACAATTAAACGATGTGCTTAACAAATTCGGCACCAAACAATTCGCTGCTCTTTGCATTGCCAGTGAAGTAAAACTATTGAACGACACTGATGAAATAAAGATAGTGGCTGAAAAAAGCAGCCATCAGAAATGCCAGCGATGCTGGAACTACTGGCCAAGCGTCGGAACTAATAAAGAACATCCCGACTTATGCGAGCGATGTATTTCCGTGATTGGTTAGCCCCCAACTTTACGTTGGGGGTTACTTATCGGAATTATAAAAATAATATCAATTAAACCCTCAGCATAAAGCTGAGGGCTAACCGTACCTTATGATTCAAAATACGGACAAAAAACTCGTAGGTTATATGTTGACGTGGACGACTTACGGAACGTGGCTTCAGGGTAATAAAAAGGGGTACGTCAAAGAAGGGGTGATTCTTGAACCATCCGAAGCGCTGGAAAAAGATAATTTGTCACGACTCAAATGCTCGCCGGTCAGACTAAAACCTAACTATAAAATGATTGTTGAGACGGCGATTAAGAAAAAGGCTTCGGAATTAAATCAAAATATATTGGCCATAATTGTGTATTCAAATCACGTGCACGTTGTTGTCGAAAAAGACTCACTGACAATCGAAGAGACGGTCAGCTACTACAAGAACGCTGCCAGAGTCGCCTTGCGTAATGTAGGTTTCAATACAAGGTTATGGTCACGAGGTTTCGACAAGCAGTTTTGTTTCAGTCAGAAGAAACTGGAGCAAAAAATCGCCTACGTAAAAAAACATTAATTGGTTAGCCCCCAACTTTATGTTGGGGGTTTACTTTCGGTTAGCCCACAACTTTATGTTGTGGGTTTGCTCGTGTTGCCTTTCGCTTGGATACTTATTTTCTTTATGTGCCTTCGACAATATTTCGCACAGAGGCAGTTGCAAAAATCAATCAAATGCGCAGCTACTTGCACACCCAAAACGGTTAATTTGAAAATTTTTCCTATCCCTTTAGTTCTAAGTACTTAGCCAAAACCGCACCCCCAAAAAACCCATATTTTTCGCATCAAACGCGCAGGTTCGTTTAATTGTAGAGAGAAAGTCTCTTTTGAAAAGAGTCCCTTTAGTGAAATAACTATCAACTAACTATTAACTAGCGACGAGCGACTTGCGACTAATTTGTCCGCCTTCGGCGGATGCGGAGATTTTCTATCAACTACAAACAATGAACAATGAACAAACAAAATTATGCAAAACAAACCCAATTTTTTGATATACCTGAAAATGTCCAAATGGCTATAAAGTTAGCAAAAACAAAGAATTATGACAACGAACAACAAACCATAAACTACGAACTATTATTCAAAACAAAGCCAAAACAAACCCAATCAAACCCAATTTATGGTGAGCAAGCGCAGCGCGTCGAACCCATTTCGTCACGAGCCACGAGTCCCAAGCGACGAGTCCCGATTAAGCTGCTCGCATACCTTTTGATAAACCTCATCAACGGTTATAAATTTGACGCTGTATTTCGGGTCGGCACTGTTTGCCTCAAACCCCCTGCCGTCAGGTTCAATCGCTGCGACACAATAGCTTCTTCCATAAGGCGCAATTCTGGCTGGATTAGACCGTCCGAATATCATAACTATCGGCACACCCAGCGCAGCGGCAATATGTCCCGGGCCGGTATCATTGCTCACCACCAGCCGGGCGCCCCTTAACAAAGCCGTCAGTTCGCCTATATCGGTATCGCCGGCAAAATTGGTTATGGGAACGCTGGCCAGTTTTTTTATCTGTTCGACAATATCTTTTTCTCCTGCCGTCCCTGTTGCAACTATGGAAAAACCGAATTGTAATGAAATCCTGCCGGCTAATTCGGCGAAATATTCTACAGGCCAGCACTTGTCATTGTGCGCAGAACCCGGTATGAAAACCGCGTAATTTTCAGGATTAACGTTGCTGCCGTTCAGCAATCCGGTAATCGAATTATCTGCTTCGGCGTTTTGCGGCAATATAAACTCAACCGCGATATCGGAAGTGCCGGCGGCTTTCACTATCTTCAGATAATAGTCAACCACATGAATGCAGTCTTTGTCCTGAACAATTTTGTCGGTATAAAAAACAGGGGCAAACTCTCGCGCGCAGGCCTGGCCGATACGCTTCCTGCAGCCCGTCAGTCGGCTTAAGGCCGCAGTCCTAAAAAGTCCCTGAAAATCAATCACCAAATCAAACTCAGACCGGCGCAGTTTGCGTATAAGCGACACAAGAGCAGCAAATGCGCGAGGATTGAACCACGCCTTGCCGAAGAGCCGCCGCTCGAAAAGTATTATCTCATCTAAATGCGGATGGCCTTTCAAAAGACCGGCAAAATCATCGTTCACGAGCCAGCTTATTTTCGCATCGGGGAAATTCCTGCGTAGTGCCGACAACGCCGGCAAAGCAAGAACAATATCCCCCAGCGAGCTGGGCTTGATTATAAGAATGTTTTTGTATGTAGTGAGCATAGTCGAACTATAGCCTTCTGCTATAATCGAGGGTATTGTAGGAAACAAAAAGGCTTTGAACAACTGATTATTGATTGTAAAACATCAAATTATTGAATTACAATTTGTCAGAACACAATAAACAGGAGATATGCCGTATGAACAAAATGGTTCGACTTCGTTCACCACTAAAAGGTAAATACGTTTACGACTGGCATAGGCCGATGGTTACCGTCGACGCCGCCGTTTTTGCTTTCTTCGGGAATAAACCGAAGTTGCTGCTAATCAGGCGGGGCAATGAACCCTTCAAAGGCAAATGGGCCCTGCCCGGCGGATTCATAGGAATCGACGAGGAGCTGGAAGACGCTGTTGTAAGAGAATTAGCGGAAGAAACCGGTTTAATAAATGTCCCCCTGCAGCAGATGCACACCTTTGGTAAATGCGGCAGAGACCCGAGAGGCAGACAAATTACCATCGTATTCATCGGGATAGCCGACAAAAATAAAAACAAAATAAAAGCCGGCGATGATGCGGCAAAGGCACAGTGGTTCGATATAGAAAAATTGCCTGAAAATATGGCGTTCGACCACGATAAAGTGGCCGCTTTTGCCATAAGAAAATTAAAGAGAACTAAGGCATATCGGTTGATTGCAAAGAAGAATCACCGGCGGCCTTCTTCAGCCTTGCGTTGACCATACGCAGTTGCATTCCAATGGTGCTGACCGCCCAGTCGATATAGTGCAGTTTATGCGCGGGGTGATGGTGCCTTTCATTCATTAAGCCATTTTTGATAATGTTGACAAACTTGCTTATCGTCGCCGAACTAACCTGCGTCGGCTCAATCGCCCACTTCTTCAGCTCCTCGTATTCACCCCGCAGTCCACCGCTGCTTTTCAACTGGTCGACACTTAAATAATCCGCCGGATTATAAGCCAGCTGGAGACCTTTGAGACACATAATCAGCGGCTCATAATTGGTATGCCCTTCAAGGCGGATAAACTTGTATTGTTGAGTATCGGTTGTTACCTGTGCAGGTATTTTGTCGGCAATTTCATCGACGCCAAGATACCATCTGCGTTTGCTCGTCCTTGCAAAGACAAGCTCCTCGCCGTATTCCCGTTGAATTATTTCATCGTTGGCGATTCTGGAAATCCACAATCCGCCGTTGTCTTTCGGTCCGAGTCCGCCGCCGAGTAAAAGAAGGCATTTAACAAAACCTAAAGGCAAAATCCTTTGTTTGCCCACCTGGTTTTTCAGAAGCTGGAATGAAAGATGCAGACTGTGCGGGCCGATATTATAGAACGCAACTATTTCACGTATCAACTGGCTCATCAGCCAGGGGTCGGCCGTTGCGGGCCTCGACAATTCGCCCTCAATATTCAGTCTGCCCGGCGCCAGTTCCAGAAATCCGCACCGCCGCCCGCGCTCTGTTTCGCCGCTGTGGTCGTCGATATATCCGCCGAGTTTCCACGTAAAAACATCCAGATGAAAATCATAAAAATACCTGAAACCGTCATATACAGGGTCGGATTTTTTCTCAATGCTTCTTAGCGGCTCAACCGCCGCAGCACTGAGATTGCTCAATTCGAGCTCTGCTCCTAACGGTATAAGGCCGGGATGAAAATTCGAATGTATCCTCTCAAGGTTCGCCCTCGCAACACGTGTGTCAAAAATACTTCTGGCGGCACGCACCGAATATTTAACATAATCAATCAGGTCATTTTTCTCATAAGGCAGCGTTTTCAGACAACGCTCGACAATCATATCCACCGCCGGACTATTTGTATTTATCATCTGAAGCGCAACGAGAAGACTGACCGAACGCTTAAAATATCTCTCCGATGTTCGTATATGTTCAAGCTCAAAACGGTATCGCATCTGAATCATCTCGTCTAACTGGTTGAGCAGGACTTGTTTTATAACCAGCGAAAGATAATTTTCAATAAAAGGCTTTGCCTCAGGCTCGCTGTATAAATGTTTTATACTTGGTCTCGGCCTGTTAAGCTCGTGCTCGATGTAGTAATCGCTGACGGCATCTGTGCGATAATGGCTTATAATAAGGTCTCGCTCCGTCGTGGCAAGCAGTTCTCTGTCGGCCAGCCGCTCAATTTCAGCGTCAGGCGTTTGTTCACCGGGACGAACACGTTTTTTCAAAAATTTATCAATCCTTTTGCGAAGCCACAACTCGTGTATCAGGTTTACGTGGAATCGGTCGCCGAAATGTTTTTGCATCGATTCGTGGCTTGCAAGATACGCCCTCGCTTCAACGAAACCATTGGCGGTGTTTACTCGCACGTTTTCTTTATCATATCGCTTGCCTTCGTATTTATCTATCTCGGCCATCGCAGAGTCAGGGACGTCGTAAATCACAAATCCCTCGACTTTCGATAAGGTGTCTGCCACGGCATAAAAATAGACGTTGTCCGGACTTACTCTGCGGTAATGCGCAAGAAACGCCGATTCCGCCAAAAGGTTTTCGTTGTCCGCCTGCGCAGGATTGAGCGTAAAACTCAGCCCGCAGACCGATTTGAATATCTCAGGGTCAAGCAGCGACCCGTAAATAAACAAATTTGCTTTTTTTTCGCTCATACCTTGAAGTATATAAACGTCCCTTTGGACACCGTTACGGAACACAGGAAATGAACTGATATTCTTGTCGGCAGTTTTTCAATTTCCCTTTCGGATTTGGTCGTATAGTCTGAATAACTCTCTAAATGCGCGGAGAACCACTTTAAGGTTCGCACCAGTTTGTGCGCCGGCCGTTCGCGGATAATGGTGAACACCTTTCTGGGTAATAGTATAGCCTTTGCGAATTGCTCGTGCCAACACTTCCGTGTCTATCAGGGCGCCGGTGCTTACCATTTTGATGTTGTCAAAAATCTCCCGCTTGTATAACTTGAATGCACAATCAATATCGCGGACTTTCATTCTAAACAGCAGACACACCAGTTTTGTCCAGCACCACGCATTTATTCTTCTCATCAGATTGTCCTGACGGTTAATCCGATAGCAGCTTACAATATCATACTGTTTAATTAACGGCAGCAGTGCAGGCATCTCGTTCATATCGAACTGCCCGTCCCCGTCGGTATAGAAAACAAGTTTCTTGGCGGCCGCTCTGAAACCCGACTGCAACGCTGCGCCATAACCGCGATTGGTGGGGTGATGGACCACTTTTACTTTGCTTTCCCTGCGGGCTATCTCATCGGCAATTCTGCCCGTGCCGTCTTTACTGCCGTCGTTTACTATTATTACCTCGTAGTCGGCATTAAGTCTTTTTAGCACCGCAAGAGCCTGTTCGGTAGTGCGGGCTACGTTCCCCTCCTCGTTATAGCAGGGGAAAAAAACACTTATGGAAACAGCTTCTTTTTGACCGGAATCATTCTTCCCGTCTGCCGCCGGATTATCTGTCGTCATATGTCACCACCTCTTACTTTTGGCTAATTCCCCTTGTTCATTCGCATATTCTGCTCTGCGAGCAGCATACAACTCCGCGAGCTTGGTGTTCTTTTGTCTTCTCGCAATCTCCTGTAAATAGTTGCACGCTATATACGCACTCCAGATTCGCTGAAAGTAACCGCTCTGCTCCGCATACAGACCCTTATTCTTTACAAAATCATCGACAAAATTTGCGCAAAACTCGTTAACAGTCTGCGCCTGTTCCGAAACATTTGCCGCCATCAATATCTTCTGCAGCGAAATTTGCGAAGGATATGCCTCAAATGCCTTGACGGCGTAGTCAAGTCCGCTTTTCTCAGCCGTTTTTTCTTTACCGAACAAAAACATATTATGAGCTTTAACTAAATTTTCAGAAAACCTGCTCGGATAAACGGTTTTCCCGTTGTATATGCCCTCAAACAGTTCTTTGCCCCGAGGTGTTGTTACGTCAACAAACATTTTCTGATAGGCATCCATATAAACAACAGGCCAGTTTGGATTATATTCGAGACCTCTTACAAAAACTGAATTGAACTGGTCTGATGGCATCAGCGTAACCCAGACATTGCGCTTTTTCAATTCATCATTTATCCACTGACTGATTTTGATATAGTCATCGACCTTCAACGCCCTCCTTCTTACCGCTGCATCCTGCGCAATCGGACCGCCGGACATAATATCTGCCCACATTTGATAAACTTCCGGCTCGTATGCCGCCTGCGCCCGCCCGTCCATAAACAACTGCAAAGGCGTTCTGCCCGTATTCACATCTGGGACTTGTCCCCACGCAATAAAACCGCCTTCTGTCCAGTAATTGAACATATTGCCTTTCAGCTTATTGTCCCTGATAAAAGAGCAGGCATAGAACGGCTTGACATCCGAAGCAGTCATCCGCATAAAAATAGAATTTAATCGCGGCTCATTCGGCCACGGGTCAAGATAAATACTCTTGAACTTAACTCCCCACCATATCCCGAAAAACAATACTGCCGCAGTGCCGCCATTTATGAAAAACACCTGCACCCATTTATGCATAGATGGAACAACAAATCCTCTGCCTTTGCGAAAACCGACCGTCGCCGAAATCATACGAATCGTCTGGTCGATAAGCATTGCTATAAGAGGGCACGCCACGATACCGGCAATGGGAATAAATCGCCGCGAACAAATCGCCATATAAATAGTAAGGCACGCAATAACCATAACCGCCAAATCCACTTTCGGCACCTGATATTCACCGACGATATTAGTAGATTTCCGTTTAGGCATACGACCTTTCACTAATCGGGAAGCAGCCGCCAGACTGATAATCCAGACCAGAAAAACCACCCACGCAATAATATACATTATCAGGAATGGTATTTCATCGCCCACAGGATTGTTCCATTCAAAAGCGGGATGCCATTCATTAACGCTCCGCCACAATTCAGCGTGCTTGCTGAAACTGATAACGAATGTGTGGGTCAAATTCGTCAGATGAAACGGGTTAAATATTACCATAGCCAGAAACGCAACGATACCGGCGGCAATACTGTGTTTGACACCTCTTAAGCCGATGGTAATAAATCCGTTCTTAAAAGGACTCACCAGAAGATGTAAAATTATAAACGGCGCAAGCATTATGAATAGATATATATATCCCCCGTGGACGTTGCCCCAGAAAACCGCCAGCGGCACAATCAGCCAGATATACAGCACATTTCGATAAGTAGTCAGCGCAAGTAT
>Ga0315278_10003965_pt1 | contig 13324 bp, 16 predicted proteins | sample YL17G06_0_MG_FD_203880 | JGI IMG/M metagenome (GOLD analysis project Ga0315278, IMG submission 203880) | Sediment microbial communities from Yellowstone Lake, YNP, Wyoming, USA - YL17G06_0 | ecosystem: Environmental > Aquatic > Freshwater > Lake > Sediment | place: USA: Wyoming | collected...
CGTGATCGAGACGCTCGAGGTCGCCCTGCGCCGATTTGCCGATGTCGGTCTCCAGTTCGCGATCGACGAGGGCGAGGGCTTCGAGACGGTCGCTGCCTGGCGAGAGGCCCACGTCCGCTTCTTCACCTCACCGGAGATGATCGCTGCCCTCGGAGAGCCGCCCGTACCGATTGACGACGACACGATCGTCGTCTGCGAGACGTTCCGGCTCGTCGAGATCGTCGGCTAGACCGCGGGCCGAGGTCACGTCGATTCGGCTTGCCGGCGGCATCGCACGGCGGCGTGAGATCGAAGCTTCTGCTCTTGACTCCACGAAGTAAGATGGTATCTTACGTAACGTGAAGACGAAGCTTTCGACCAAAGGCCAGATCGTGCTGCCCGCCGAGTTCCGCCATCAGGATGGGGTCGAACCCGGTCAGGAGTTCGAGGTCGAGCGCATCGACCGCGGCGAGTACCGGTTGGTGCAACTCGGGCCTCGACCGAACCAGGGCCTTGTTGAGTGGCTGCTCGCATGCCCCGAGAAGGGATTCTTCGTTCCCATCGAGTCGGAGTCCACGGACACGATTTGATGTACCTCGTGGACGCCAATGTCCTCAGCGAGGCGACCAGGCCGTCGCCGGATCCAGCCGTGTTGGAGTGGCTGCAACGGAACGAACGGGAGATTGCAGTCGATCCATTCATCCTCGGTGAGATTCAGTTCGGCATTCTCCTTCTTCCCGCCGGCAAACGACGGCAGCGTCTGGAGCATTGGTTCGGGGAAGGCGTCGCGAGACTCTCCTGCGTGCCATGGGATGGAGCCACCGGATTGCGTTGGGCGAGGCTCCTTGCCGACCTTCGGGCCGCGGGGCAATCCATGCCGATCAAGGACAGCCTGATAGCTGCGACGGCTCTGCTACACGGGTTCGTCCTCGTGACCCGGAACGCGCGCGATTTCGTCAAGGCCGGCGTCGAGATGGTTGACCCCTTCTCTCGCTGACAAGAAGCCATGAGACCTCACGTGGTTGTGGTTGTCACATGGTAACCTGCGTGAGATGGCCGCGAACGAGTTCGTGAGCGTCGCGCAGGCTGCCGAGTTGCTCGGGGTCACGAGGCAGGCCGTGCTGAAGCGCATCCGCACCGGGCGCCTGCGGGCGACGAAGGTCGGGCGGAACTACATCGTGCCCCGGGAGGCGCTCCTGCCTTCTCCGGCCGCCGGCGATCCGGTTCTGGCCGAGATCGCGCGTCGCCTGGTGGCAGCCTACGACCCGGAGGCGATGTACCTGTTCGGCTCGGCGGCGCGGGGCGAGCGGGGGCCAGGGAGCGACTACGACGTTCTCCTTGTCGTTCCCGACGATGCGTCGGCCGAGCGTCTTCGGGCTCGGCGAGCGTACGAGGCGCTGTGGGGAATCGGCGTTGCGGTTGACGTGCTCGTCTGGCGCCGGCGCGCCTTCGACGAGGGAGCCGGCGTGCCGACGTCGTTGCCGGCAGCCGTGCTCAGGGAAGGCATCCTCCTGCATGCCGCGTGATGCTCGCGCGAAGGACGTGGCGGCCTGGCTGTCTCGTGCGCAGCTGGACCTGCGAGCAGCGGAAGTGGATCTGGCCGCAAGCCCACCTCTCCTGGCCGACGCGGCATTCCACTGTCAGCAGGCGGTGGAGAAGGCGCTGAAGGCGCTTCTCACCCACCACGACCATCTCTTCCGCAGAACGCATGACATCGGCGAGTTGGCTCTCGCATGTCTGCAGCACGAGCCGTCGCTCGAGCCCTTGCTCCGGGAAGCAGCTCCGCTCACCGAGTACGCGTGGCCGTTCCGGTATCCGGGTGAAGTCTTCGAGCCGGATCGGCACGAAGTCGAGGCCGCCCTCCAGCTTGCGCATCGCGTCGTTGCCGACGTGCGGCCGACAGTCGGGCAGATGCCCGCGTGAGGGCAAGCCCTGACCATTCCGTCCAGCGATCGAGCTCTGGTCAGCTGGCTCTTCCTTGCGCGTCGCACGGAGGCGCGAGCTCGAGACGTACCGCCCTGGCCGCCAGGTCGAGCTGCTCGAGCGTCCGCTCCATCGCCGCCGGACGAAGGCCGCCGGCACCGGAGTGGTACGGGTTGTCGAGGAACCAGAGCAGGAGAAGCATCGACGAGATGGTGACCACGACCCCGCCCATCATCGTCGCCTGGACGAACGCGCGCTCGGCGCTGTCGGCGAAGAGGAGCATGAAGGCGAAGATGATTCCGGCCAGGAGGAACAGCACGATCCAGAGAGGGGCAGGAATCACTCCTTCGGCTCCATGCGTGCGATCCATCCGGCCGAGCTGGCGGTCGGATTGCTGGTCGAGCCACTTCCCGTACGCCGTCTGCTCCGAGGCCTTTCGGGGCTCGATCGTCTGCAGGGTGCGGAACATGGCGATGCTCCACGGATTGACGAGGGCGGCGCCTGCGCCCGAGGTCAGCTGCGGCCACTCCTCGTACACGACAGCGCGGGCGTAGCAGACCAGGTCCTCCGAGAGCGGCTGGCGCGCGGCCGCCGGTAGGAGTTGCGCCGTCTGGAACTGCTGGGCGACGATCTGCGCCTCCACCTCGGCCCCGGAACGTGCCGTGTCGTAGCTCGTAAAGGCCAGGAAGACGACGAATCCGAGCAGGATCGCGAATCCGGTCGAGAGCACGCCGAAGACGCCGGCAGCGCGGTCGCCGTCCTCGAAGTAGCTCCCGGCGGGCGCCGTTCGCCGCACGAACAGCATCGCGCCGATCGCGACGGCGGCGACGCCGCCGATGATGACGCCGGCCCAGACGAGACTCATGTAGTGGATCGATCGGTCACGGGCCTGAGCCTACTCACCGAGGATGCCGTGCGGCGAGATCAGAAATCGAGAAGGAATCCGAGGGTGCGGGAAAGAGCGAACATGGCCTCGTCTCCGGCCACGCCGAGGCGGGTGGCCAGGCGACGTTCCGAAATCGACTTGACGTCCTCGCATTTCGCATAGCTCGTCTCGTCGAGCCCGGACTCGCCGGGCTCGATCTCGACGTGGGACGGAAGGTTGCGCCGTGTCGTTGTGCAGGGCACGACGATGACGACGCCGGCTGGACTCTCGTTCAGACGATCCGCGGAGACCACTACACCCGGCCGTCGGCCTGCCTGCTCTGAGCCGATCGGCTCACCGAAATCGATCAGCCAGACCTCGCCGCGACGGGCGGTCATGCCGAACGATCACCGAGCGCATGGCTCTCGACGTTTCGCTCGGTCTCGATCTGCGCCCAGGTTTCAGCCTCTCCCCGCAGTTCGTGGTAGCGGGCGGACAGCCGATCAAAGAACAGCCGCCGCTCGAGCGCGTCCACCGCCTCGTCGAGCAGTTGTGTCATCGGCCGGCCCGTTGTGTCGGCCAACCTGGCGAATCGTTGCCGGGTCTCGTCACTCACTCGCATTGTCGTACTCATAGGCACAAGTATACCAAGATGTAGGCTTATTCGTCTACATCTGGCGCCTTGGCTTCAGACCAGGCGCACCGAGTCCCGTTGAATGCGTGCCTGCATTCATATGCTATCATGCAGGCATGGCAAAGCAGCTGACGATTCGGGGTGTTTCGGACGAGGTGAGCCGTCAACTGGCTCGCCTGAGCCACGATCGGGGGCAGAGCCTCAATGCCACGGCTCTGCAGATCCTCGAGGACGCGCTCGGCATCGACGCGCGCCGTGAGCGCCTGCGGCGCTACGCGACGTGGTCATCGGCCGATCTCGTCGAGTTCGAGGAGGCCCTTGCAGGACAACGCGTGATCGACGATGGCCTCTGGCGCTGACGCCGCTCCGCGGCTCACCCTGGACACCTCGGCGTATTCCCATCTCCGCGCCGGCAATGCGCGTGTCTTCGACCTGGTGGCCGCAGCCGAGACGATCTCCGTTCCCGTCACGGTGCTGGGGGAATTGCAGGGTGCATTCGAGCTCGGCTCGCGCGTCCAGGAAAATCTTGTTGCCCTCACCGAGTTCCTCGCGGAGCCGTTCGTGACGGTGATTCCTACGACCCCGAGCGTCGCGCGTCACTACGGCCGTATCTATGCGGCGCTCAGGCGGGCGGGTACACCCATTCCCGCGAACGACATGTGGATCGCGGCGGCCACGTTCGAGACCGGCGCCTCTCTTGTCACCTTCGACGCGGACTTCGCTCGCGTGCAGGGCCTCGACTGCATCGTGCTCGAGGTGTGATCTCCGCACCGGCCCCTCGCAGCCACCGTGAGTCCCGGCCCGCTGCTACCAGCTGGATCGCTGAGACCCGGGCGACCGGCTGAAGGTGGCCACCGGGCCGCTCGCAGACTCCGTGAGGTCCCCAGGGACGCCGGGGCCCGAGGGTGATCGTCACGAATCCGCTCTGGCGTGCGTGCCGGCCATCAGCTCCGCGAGGGACGGGATGTCCGCGCCACCCCCGCGCCGGATCATGTCGGCGACGATTCCCGTCCAGCCCGTCTGATGCGACGCTCCGAGCCCCGTACCGTTGTCGCCGTGGAAATACTCGCTGAACAGGATGTTGTCCTTCCACGCCGGGTCGGTCTGCATCTTCTCGACCCGGCCGAAGCAGGGTCGCCTGCCGTCCTCCCCGACGAGGAAGAGAGAGATGAGCCGCCGGCGGATGTCGTCGCCGATGACGGCGAGCGTCTGTTGCTGCCCCGAGCCGGTCGGATACTCGAGCTTGACGTCGTCGCCGAAGTAGCGCGCGTAGCGGAGCAGGGCACTCACGATGAGGTAGTTGACGGGGAACCAGATCGGGCCGCGCCAGTTCGAGTTTCCGCCGAACATGCCGGTCGTCGACTCTGCGGGCTCGTAGTCGATCGTCGCGTCAATGCCGTCGAGATCGAGGTGATACGGGTGCTCGAGGTGCCAACGGGAGACTGCGCGGAGCCCATAGGGCGAGAGGAACGCCTCCTCGTCGAACAGCCGGGTGAAGATCCGCAGCAGGTGCTCGACCTCGACGACGCCGAGCAGGAGCCGCCGGTTGCCGGGCTCGCCCACGAGATGGCCTTCGGCCGCGTGCCGGTCGAGGCCGAGGTTCCGCTCGTCGATCATGCGCGCGAACCGCTTCCCCAACGTCTGTGCGCGCTGAAGCACGGGCTCGTCGATCACTGCGAAGGCGGTGAGTGGCAGGATGCCGACCATCGACCGGACCCGCACCGGCACGACGGTGCCGTCCGGACGGCGCAGCTGGTCGTAGTAGAAGCCGTCCTCGTCGTCCCAGAGACCCTTCTCCCGGATCGCGTCGGAGATCAGCGCAAAATGCTCGAGAAACTTGACCACGAGATCCGTCGTCGGTCGGCCGTGCCTGTTCAGGATCCCCGCAATCGCGGCCATGCTGAGCGCGTAGGACGCCATCCAGCCGGTCGCGTCGGACTGCTCGAGCGTGTAGCCGGGCGGCAGGTGGGAGCGGTCGATCGGCCCGATGTTGTCGAGCCCGAGAAAACCCCCCTCGAAGACGTTCGAGCCGTCGGCGTCCTGACGGTTCACCCACCAGGTGAAGTTGACGAGCAGCTTGTCGAAGATGCGGCCCAGGAAGTCGATGTCGCGGCCGCCGTCGATGGCGAACACCTCGAGTGCGGCAAGGGCCTGCACCGGAGGGTTGACGTCGTCGAAGGCCCACTCGTACGCCGGCATCGCCCCGTTCGGATGCTGGAACCACTCGCGGCAGAGCAGCGTCAGCTGGTACTTCGCGAACGCCGGGTCGACGTGGGCGAGCGCGATGCAGTGGAAGGCCATGTCCCAGGCTGCGAACCACGGGTACTCCCACGTGTCGGGCATCGACATGATGTCGAACGCCTCGAAGTTCCTCCAGCGCGCGTTGCGGCCGTCGAGGCGGGAGTCGGGCGGGCGGGGTTGGGTCGGGTCGCCGTCGAGCCATCGTTCGACGTCGTAGTAGTACAGCTGCTTGCTCCACAGCATTCCGGCGAAGGCCTGGCGCATCACGTTTGCCTCGTCGACGGACACGCGCGGCGGATTCAGCTCGGCATAGAACTCGTCGGCCTCCTGCCGGCGCCTTGCGATCACGTCGTCGAAGTCCGCCCATGGCGATCTCTTCTTGCCGGCGGAGCGCAGCCGCAGCCGCAGCTCGACGATCGCCCCGGGTGCGACGTCGACCCGGTACCAGTACGCGGCCTTCGTGCCGCGCGCGTCGGGATCGACCGAGGCAGCGCCGGAGACGACGTGATCGTTGATCCCGTCCTTCGGGTAGGCGGGGCCAGGCGTACCGAAGATGCGTTCGCCGTTCGTCTCGTTCTCGCAGAAGAGGAGCGACGGAGCGTTCCCGTCGGGCCCCGCGTCGGCGTGGAGCTCGAGTGCCCCGAGGAATGGATGCTCCGTTGTGACGACTCCCTCGGCAGCGGTGAGCCCGGGCTTCTCGCAGCCGAGATCCCACGACCAGGTGTTGCGGTACCAGACCGTCGGCAACACGTGCAGCGTGTCGACATCGGGGCCCTGGTTCGTCACCCGGATCGTGAGCAGCAGGTCGTGTGGGCCGGCCTTCGCATAGTCGGCCTCGACGATCCAGTAGCGGTCGTCGTCGAAGATCCCCGTGTCGAGCAGCTCGAACTCCGGGTCATCCCTGCCGCGGGCGGCGTTCTCCGCGACGAGCTCCTCGTAGGGAAACGCGCCCTGCGGGTAGTGGTAGCGCCACCGGTTCCAGGAATGCGTCGGTGTGGCATCGACGTACCACCAGTACTCCTTGGCGTCCTCGCCGTGGTCCCCCTGGTTGCCGGTCAGCCCGAAGATCCGCTCCTTCAGGATCGGGTCGCGTCCGTTCCAGAGTGCGAGCCCGAGGCAGAGGAGCTGCTCGACGTCCGAGAAGCCGGCGAGCCCGTCCTCTCCCCAGCGATAGGCCCGCGAGCGCGCATGGTCGTGGGGTAGGTACTCCCACGCCTCCCCGTCGGGGCTGTAGTCCTCGCGCACGGTGCCCCACTGGCGCTCGCTCAGGTACGGCCCCCAGTGGTACCAGTCCCCGCCCTGCCGCAGCCCGTTCTCGAGCCGGCCGAGGCTCGCCGCTCGGCGCGCCTCGGCGCCCACGCCCTCAGGGCGCTCGTCCTCGATCTTCCGTTTCTTCTTTCCCATCCTCGATGCACTCTATGGGCGACACCGCGGGTAGCGTTCCACGGCACGCCGAGCTGGTGCCAGGTGACGACGGAGGAGGCGGAGGGATGGCGAGAGACACTGAGCAGAAGGCCGACGTCCTGGTGGTGTTCGGGATCACAGGCGACCTCGCGAGGGTGATGACGTTTCGATCCCTCTACCGGCTCGAGGCGCGCGGGCTCCTCTCGTGCCCGATCGTTGGAGTCGCTGTCGACGACTGGACGGTTGATCGGCTCGTCGAGCGCGCTCGAGCGTCGATCGTGGCAACGGGAGAGCCGCTCGACGAGGGGGTCTTCGAACGGTTTGCCGCACGCCTCTCGTACGTCAGCGGCGACTTCGCAGACACCGAGACGTACCAGCGAGTCGGCGCTGCGATCGGGGACGTTACCCATCCGGTCTTCTACCTCGAGATCCCGCCGTTCCTCTTCGGCCGCACCGTCGAGGGGCTCGCCGGGGCCGACCTCGTCCGGGCCGGTCGCGTCGTCGTCGAGAAGCCGTTCGGCCACGACCTCGATTCCGCGCGGGCGCTCGCCGCCGAGCTCCATCGGTACGTCGACGAGGCTCAGCTGCTGCGGATCGACCATTACCTCGGGAAGATGGGCCTCGAGGAGATCCTCTTCCTCCGGTTTGCGAACACGATGCTCGAGCCGATCTGGAACCGGAATCACGTCGCCTCGGTGCAGATCACGATGGCGGAGGCATTCGGTGTCGAGGACAGGGGGCACTTCTACGACCCTGTCGGGGCCTTGCGCGACGTCGTCGTCAACCACCTGATGCAGGTCGTCGCCGCGGTCGCGATGGAGGCCCCCGCGGGAGGTGATCCGCAGACGATGAAGGACGCACAGGTCGCGCTCTTCCGGGCGGTCGAGACGGCCGACCCCGCGCACTACGTGCCCGGCCAGCACGACGGCTACCGCTCGATCGCCGGCGTCGCTCCCCACTCGGAGACCGAGACCTTCGCGGCTCTGCGCCTCGACATCGAGAACTGGCGCTGGTCGGGCGTGCCGTTCTTCATCCGCACGGGAAAGCACCTTCCCGTGACGCAGACGGAGGTGCGGCTCGTCTTCAAGCAGCCGCCGAGGCTCGGCTTCCATCTGCGTGACCCGAAGAGTGACCCGAACCAGATCGTCGTTCGTCTCGATCCGGCGACGGGAGTCCAGGTCACGCTCGACGCACATCGCGCGGACACGCCAAGGCCGGCTCCGATCACGCTCGACATGACGTTCGCGGCCGAGGGCGGCGAGGGGCCGACACCCTACGAAGTGCTGCTCCACGCGGCGATGGTCGGGCAGACGGTTCGCTTCACGCGGCAGGACGGCGTCGAGGAGGCATGGCGGATCATGCAGCCGCTGCTGGATTCGCCCCCGCCGGTGGTCCCGTACGTCAAGGGCTCCTGGGGTCCGGACGCCGCGAACGCACTCGTCGCGGGGCACGGCCGCTGGCACGAGCCGTGGACCGAAGCCTGAGCCGGGCTCCGAGGCTACGTGCCCCGGGCCGGCTTCGGCGAGCTCGAGCCTTCGGGTAGGAGTAGCGCGGCTCCGACGAGGAAGCCGATCGCCCCGAGGAAGGTGCCGCCGTTCGCAAGCGCAGGCAACCCACCCCAGCGTCGGTTGTGCGGCCTCAGTGGTGGAACCCGGACGAGTTCGAGGCGTCCCGCACCGGCGCCGGCTGTGCCTGCAGGTGCGGCAACTGGCGCTCGATGTCCTTGACGAGCAGGTCGGCCATGTCGTGGGTGAAGCCCATCTTGAGAATGTTGACGCAGCGCATCTCGAGCTCCGCCGTCTGCGGGTACTCGTCCTTGTCGATCATGTTCTTGTCGAGGCACTCGGCCATCAGCTTCTCGGCCTGCGGCTCCATCCAGGTGCTGACGAACGTGGCGAGGTTCATGCGGGCGTTGCCGTCGAGCATCAGCTCGTCGTGGATGATCTGGTAGGCCACCTCGGCGGGAAGCTCGGCCTCGCGCAGTGTGTGCCGCGGGATGTCGTCGCCCTCGAGGGTGAAGACCGTCGAGAGATCGGCTGTAGGGCCTGCTGTTGCCTTCGGATGCTTCAGTGCCATCAGGATCTGCCTCCTGTCTCGTAGCTCGCGCTCATAGTGTCCCACTCGCACGTTCCGCTCGGGTGAGCCGGTGGTGACGATCCGGTGGCGGCGACGGCAACCGGCGGGTCTCGTACGCTTGCACCGTATGAGCTGGGGCCTGGCCTTTCGCGTTCGGCAGACCCTGAAGGGCAGCCTGTGGGTCGTGCCGCTGATCGGTGGGATCGCCGGGTACGTCCTCAGCGAGGCGAGTGTCCGATTCGAGAACTCGACGCATGTCCCGTCGGGGTGGGACTACACGCCACAGACCGCGCTGACGGTCCTGACGACGGTCGTCGGAGCTTCGGTCGGCCTGATCGGGTTCGTCGTCACGGTGAGCGTGCTCGTCGTGCAGATGGCGACCGGGACGTTCTCTGCCCGGTACATGCGGCTCTGGTACAGGGACAGCATCCTCAAGGCGACGCTCGCGGTGCTGATGGGCACGCTGGTGTTCTCGTACACGTTGATCCGCCGGATCGACGAAGCGGTCCCGAGCCTTGGCGTCACGATCGCCGGGTTCCTGCTCAGCGCCGGCCTCGTGCTGTTCCTCGTCTTTCTCGACCGCGTTCTCCACCGTCTCAGGCCCGTCAAGGTGGCCTCGATCGCCGCGCACTCGGGCCGCGAGTCGCTTCGGGCCACGGTCGAGCTCGCAAGCACCCGACGTCGCTCCGGCGCAGATGCCGAGCTCCAGGGAATCCTCGAGCACGAGCCGACGCTCGTTCTCCGCAACACGGAGTCGGGCGCGCTGCAGGCGATCGATGACGAAGGCCTGCTCGCCTGGGCGACGCACCACGACGCGGTGATCGTGATGCGCCACGGGGTCGGCGATTTCGTCTCCTCGGACGCTGTGCTGCTCGAGGTGTACGGGAAGGCCGCCTTCCCGAGGGTCGCCGCGCGCCGGCTCGCCGGCAGGCTCGCCCTCGGGATCGAGCGCACGATCGACCAGGACCCGGCGTTCGCCCTGCGGATCCTCGTCGACGTCGCGATCCGGGCGCTCTCACCCGCCGTCAACGACCCGACGACGGCCGTGCAGGTGATCGATCATCTCGAGGATACGCTCGGGTTGATCGGGCGGACGGCGGGCCTCGACGGGCGCTGGGAGTACCGCGACGACGGGGGCAGGCTCCGACTCGTGATGCCCGCCCACCGCTTCGAGGACTACCTCTCGCTCGGGATGACCGAGATCCGGATCTACGGGAGCTCGTCGATCCAGGTGATGCGGCGGCTCCGGTCGGCGTTGCTCGCGCTCGAATCGTCGGTGCTCCCCGAGTACGCTCCTGCCGTCACGGCCGAGCTCGAACAGCTCGACCTCACGGCGGCGTCCGCGTTCGGCGACACCCCCGATGCGAAGCGGGCGTTGCGCGGAGACCGGCAGGGAATCGGCGGCCCGCCCCGGCTCAACGATCCAGCGACCGTTGCCAACGACCGGCGCGTGTCGTAGTCTGCACGCGTGGCGGACGTCCTTGCGCTCATCGCGGCCTTCCTCTTCGCAGTGGCGGCAACGCTGCAGCAGAAGGGAGCGCTGAATCTCCCCAAGATCTCGCTCGCCGACCCGAAGTCGCTCGTGCGTCTCGTCGGGCAGACGTGGTGGCTGTTCGGGACGCTCGCACTCCTCGCCGGCTACGTCTTTCAGGCGGCCGCACTCGATCGCGGGCGGCTCTCGATCATTCAGCCGCTGCTCGTCACCACGGTCATCTTCGCGCTGCCGCTCGGCTACTTCCTGACCAGCCAGCACGTCGGCCGCCGCGAGGTCATCGGCGCCATCGTGATCGTGATCGGGCTCGGCCTCTACGCCTACTTTGGCGACCCGGCCGGAGGAAACGACAGCGCCCCGAACAACGAGTGGGCGATCGCGATCGGCATCGTCGTCGCGGTTTCCGTGATCCTGCTCATCCTCGGCCGGGGCGGCAGCCTCAGCGTGACCGCGGCTGCCTACGGCACCGTCGCGGGCATGCTCTTCGGGGTTTCGGCCGCCCTGACGCCGTCGACCCTCGACTACCTCCACGAGAGCGTCGGCACGATGCTCTCGCACTGGGAGTGCTACGTCCTTGCGGTCGCCGGGGTTCTCGGCTTCGTGCTCCAGCAGGTCTCGCTCGGCACGGGGCGCCTCGCTCCGTCCGTGGCGACGGTGTCCGTGGCGAATCCGGTCGTCAGCATCCTGATCGGCGTCCTCCTGCTCAACGAGACGCTCAGTCGGCCGACGTGGCATATCGTGGTCGCCGTGATCGGGCTCGGGTTGGCACTCGCCGGCGCCGTCGTGATCTCGCTCGCCCATGAGGCGGCAAAGGACGAGGCACCGGCCGCCGACGCCGCAGATGCCGTTGCGACCGCGTGACGGAGAAGTCTAGTGACCGATGACAGCCGAGGCGCACCTGCCAAGGCCCTGACGGCCGCTCGTCGCGATCTTGCCGCACCGCGCGCGGCCGGAGTCGCCGGCCTCCTCTTCGCGGCCCTGTTCATCGGCTCGATCCTCCTCGTCCGGGGGCAGCCTGCCGCGGAAAGCACGACCGCCGAGGTCGCCGAGTGGTACCTCCGCGACGATTCCAAACGTGTTGCGTTCGTCGGCCTCTACCTCGCCCCGTTCGCGGGCATCGCGTTCCTCTGGTTCATCGCCGTGATCCGGAGCCACCTCGGCGACCGGGAGGATCGGTTCTTCGCGACCGTCTTCCTCGGCAGCGGCCTGCTCTTCGTGGCGATGCTGTTCGGGGCCGCGGCCGCCGCCGGAGCGCCACTCGCGGCGGTGAAGTTCCAGGGGGCGCCACTCCCGAGCCCCGACGCGATCGGGCTCGCGCGCGCACTCGCCTACACGTTCCTCTACGTCTACGGCGTGCGTGCGGCGGCCGTGTTCATGATCGCCGTCTCGACGCTCGCGCTGCGCACCGCGAGCCTCCCGCGCTGGCTCGTGATCGTCGGCTACGTGGTCGCGGTGATCATGCTGTTCAGCGTCTCGTTCTTCAAGATCGTGGTCCTGCTCTTCCCGCTCTGGGTGGCCGCGGTGAGCATCGTGATCCTGCTCACGGCCCGCCCGCCGATCATCGGGCAAGCCGCCCCGCCGGCCGGCGACTGAGCGCAGGCCGGCGGTGCACCCCAGAGGGAACGGACCGGCTACCGGGTCGCGGTCATGTCGGCCGTGCTCTCGTCCCACCGCGCCGTCAGCGCGTAGAGCACGATCACGTTGAGCGTCAGTGCCGTCAGGGCCCAGAGCGGGTAGTTGCTGTTGCCGAGGAAGCCGAGCTGGGTGAAGAAGTTCGCGCCGACGAGGATGATCGTGAACCAGCGCGCCCAGCCCTGGCCGCCGAGCAGTCCGAGGCCCGCGAGCACGAGCAGCACGCCCCAGAACATCAGGATCCAGCTCCACGTCGTCAGGTTGACCGCGAGGTAGCCGGAGGCGGTGACGACGTAGTAGTCGTCTTTGAACAGGCCGATCAGACCCTGGAAGAAGTCGATCATGCCGATGATCAGCATCAGGATCCCGGCGAAGCCGATCCAGCCTGCCATGCTCTTCGAGTTCATCCCTGCCTCCCGTTGTGGACGCCGCGGATAGTGACTGTTGTTCCGAGGTTTTGCCCGAAGCTCCGGATTCCTGCCCTGGATCGAATATGCTTCGCCAGGGCGCCACTCGAGAGTCGATGCGTGAGCCGCTGTGGCGGAATGCCCGAGTTTTTCTGCATCGCAATGGCGTTGTATCGGTTGTGCTGACGAAAGGAACGGTTGACCAATGAGCTCGAACGACGAGGATCTGACGATGGGTACGACCGGCACCGACAACGAGGAGAACGCCGAGCACCAGGAGGATGGTCACGGCGACGAGGGAGCGCCGGCGAAGCGATCCGCAGTCGGAGGCCGCGTCGAGCACTTCACGGTCGAGGAGCGCACTGCGCGTGGCAAGGCGACCCGCGCCGAGGTCTCGCGTGCCTCACACGGCGACTGGGAGCCGGCGGCCCATCGCCCCGACCCGGTCGAGCTGCTCGAGGAGCAGGCGCAGACCCGCGTGCCCGAGCTCGTGCCGATTCGCTACGGCCGGATGCTCGTCTCGCCGTTCACGTTCTACCGCGGTGCCGCGTACCTGATGGCGTCCGACCTCGCAGCGGGACCCCGGACGTCGCTCCACACCCAGCTCTGCGGCGATGCGCACCTCTCGAACTTCGGCGGGTATGCCGCACCGGATCGCAAGGTCGTCTTCA
>Ga0315278_10003966_pt1 | contig 13324 bp, 12 predicted proteins | sample YL17G06_0_MG_FD_203880 | JGI IMG/M metagenome (GOLD analysis project Ga0315278, IMG submission 203880) | Sediment microbial communities from Yellowstone Lake, YNP, Wyoming, USA - YL17G06_0 | ecosystem: Environmental > Aquatic > Freshwater > Lake > Sediment | place: USA: Wyoming | collected...
ACTGCTCGGGCGGCACGCCCGTCTCGTCGGCGATGAGCCCCGCCTGCGTCCGGAAGAACCAGCGGATCGGCTCGCGCAGGTCTTCGCGCGCCTGCTTCGACGAATCCGCCACGTGGATGATCTTGTTGAGGCAGATGTCCGCGCCCACGTCGGTGCCCTGCGCTTCCCGCCAGGCCTGCCGGTAGGCGTCGTAGTTCTTCCGCAGGATGTCGAAGGGCGTGAAGGCGGGCGAGGTCAGGATCTTGAGCCCGCGCTTGGCGGCCAGCGTGTAGGTGTCGGGTGAGACGGCAGCGGTCCAGAGCGGCGGGTGAGGCCTCTGGACGGGCTTCGGCAGCACGCAGAGATCGCGCACCTGGTAGAACTCGCCCTCGAAGCTACAGCGCTCGTCCGTCCACGCGCGGCGGATAACCTCCAGGATCTCGTCGAAGCGCTCGCGTGTTCTCTCCATCGAGATGGCGAGCCCGCGGAACTCGGCGGGCTGGTAGCCGCGCCCGATGCCGAAATCGAGGCGCCCGCCCGAGAGAATGTCCACCATCGCCCACTCTTCCGCGATGCGCACCGGGTGGGCAAAGGGCGCGACGACCACAGCCGTGCCGATGCGCACGCGGCGGGTCTCGCGCGCCACGGCCGCCGCCAGCACGGCCAGCGACGGTGCGATGCCGTACGAGGAGAAGTGGTGCTCGGCGAGCCAGACCGTGTGGAAGCCCAGCTCCTCGGCCAGGCGGCACTCGTCGAGCGTATTGGCGTAGACCTCGGCGTGGCTCTGGCCTTCGCGAAGGGACAAAAGGTTCTGGGTCGAAAATCGCATCGGGCTACCTCCCACGCGGCACCGTAAACCGGGATGCGGGTCAAGTCAAACGCGCGGGCGGCTAGCGAACGCTGAGCCCGCTTTCTTCCGAGAACTCGACGAGGAGCGCCCGGCCGGGCGCGATGTCCACCTCTTCCTTGAGGTGCCACCGCCGGCCCGAGCCTTCCGGCGCGCCTTCAGGCTGCCGGTCGGCCAGCGTCACCTCGACGAGCCGGCGCCCCGGCGGCATCGCCAGCTCCTCGTAGGCGAAGGTCGGGCCGTCGTGGCGGAGTCCCCCGGGGCGATAGCGGTGCTCGAGGAGCACCCGTCCATTCACGGCCACCGTGAGCTGGGTGTCCACGCGGCGGCCCGTCTGCGCGCGCTCCGGGCTCGTCGGGCGCATGTGCCGCGGAAGCTTGTCGATCTCCTCCTGTGAGCGCGCGAGACCGGCGTGCTCGAATGCCGCCACGTGCTTGAAGGCGATGCGCACCACGGCCGCGCCGGGGTCCGAGCCTGTCCAGGGGAAGGCCGAGAAGACGCAGAGCCCCAGCGACACGGCGGTCAACAACAGCGCGAAGCCCACGAGCCTGCCCACGGACGGACGGCGGCTCTCGAGGACGGGCGCGCTCATCGCGGCAGCTCCTGCTGGAAGGCGCGCACGTCGTTGACAAAGCGCGCCGTCTCCACCGGCGAGTACCAGCGCACGCGCAGGCGATCTGCGGGCAAGTCCTTGGCCGCAGGCATTCGCGCGCCGCCCAGCCGCTCGGCGAGCCAGAGGCTGCCCTCCCGGTACGGACAGTCTTCGGGGACGCAGCCCGCCACGAAGACGCCGCCCGCGCCGGCCTCGAGCGACTTCGCGATCATGTCCGGGTGGAGCGTGCCCACGCAGGGCAGGCCCATGAGGGCCACACCCGGCAATTCCGGGAGCGAGCCGTCGGGGCCGAGACGGTCGGCGAACTGGCGCATCAGCCTGCACGCGTAGACCAGCACGGGCGCGTCCGCGCCCGGCGCGGCCACGGCCTTGAGCCGCGCCGTCACGGCATGGCCGAGCAGGCTCACCGGCTGGTCGCCGAGGAGGATCCCGGCCGAGTCGCAGGCGCCGACGCAGATGCCGCAGCCGACGCACTTGGCCGGGTTGACGACGGCCGTCTGCTTGTAGCGGGTGCCGTCGTGGCGCGGCACCATGATGATGGCCTCGTAGGGGCAGTCCTTCCAGCAGCGCGTGCAGCCCGTACATGCGATGTTCTCGACCCGCGCGCGCGCCGGCGGCGCGCCCCGAAGCACCCACGGGAGCACCAAGAGGACGGCGCCCACGCCCAGCGTCACGGCCCAGCCCCAGCGCGGGTCGAGATCGGTCAGCGGGAAGTAGAAGAAATAGAACCAGTCGATGGCGACCACGCCGGGCAGCCGGCTGAGATCGGCGGGCGGGCCCGAGAGCGCGGGGCGCACGATGCTCGCGATGAGGAGCGCGGCGCCGGTGACCCAGAGGACGACCCGGGGCGGCATGAAGCGCGCGCGGCTGAGCCGCATGATGTGCAGCCAGTACATCGCGCCGAGCAGCAGCGGGATCGTGATGTGGATGAACAGGATCAGGAAGAAGAGGAAGTTCTGGATGCGCGAGGAGTCGAGGAAGGTGCGCACCAGCGGTTCGCCGAAGACCGGCAGCACGTCGAGGAGCTTGGCCCCGGTCAGCGAGAGGACCTGCGCCTGCACGTCCCAGACGAGCCAGTAGCCCGTCGCGCTCGTGATCCAGACGAGCGCCAGGAGCCCGAGCCCGGAGACCCAGCCGATCCAGCGCGCCCCCCAGAAGCGGTCGTTGAGGAACATCTTGCACGCGTGAAGGACGGCCGCCAGCATGGCCGCGTCCGAGGAGTAGCGATGGAGCGAGCGCGTGAGCGAGCCGATCCCCCACGGCTGGGCCATGATGCCTTCGATCGAGCGGTGCGCGGCGTCCGTGCCCACCCGGTAGAAGAGGAAGAGGTAGATCCCGGTCACGAGAGCGACGGCCAGCGAGAACATCGCGATCGTGCCCGTGTGGTAGAGCGGGTTGAGCGGCGGGGAGACGAGCCGGTCGAGCGCCACCTCGGCCCACTGCCACGCGGCGCCCGCGCGGAAGAGCCACCGGCGTCGCAAGGGCTCCTTCGGTCGCGCCGGCGTGGGAAAGACGGCGAAGGGCAGCGTTAGCGGCGGCACGGGTACCAGCCCCAGCGGCGACGCGCGCGAGTCCGGCTTGGCCGGCGCGTTGCCGGCCTCGTGGGCGTCGGGCTCGTACACGGCGCTACCCGCGCTCAGCCGAGAGACGCGCGAGGTCGGCGGCCTGCCGGTCCTCCGGATGCGCGAGTCCCCGGTACGTGAAGGCGAGGCGGCCTCGGCGGTCAACGATCAGCACGAGGTTCTCGTGGGCGATCTCGCCGTCGGGCAGCGGCGCGTACTGGACACCGTAGGCGCTGAGCGTGTCCTTCACCGATGCCGGCGCCCCGCTCAAGAGGTGCCAGCGCGGGCCGAGCTCCCATCGCACCGCCGCGCCCGCGAGCGAGGCCGGTGTGTCGCGCTGGGGATCGAGGCTGATCGCGATGAAGGCGACGTCAGGGGCGCTCCGCGCTTCGAGGGCCTTAAGCCGGGCGATGAGGAGCGGACAGGAGGCGTGGCAGTCCGCATACACGAAGGTTACCACCACCGGACGCCCGTGGAGCGCGGCGAGAGAAACGGGCTGGCCGCGATGGTCGGTGAGCGCGAACTCGGGCGCTGGACGGCCCTGGCGGAGCGGGCTCATGAGATCGGCCGGTGTCGGCGCGGCGCCGGACGCCGAGATCTCGCCCGTGACCAGCAGGGAGGCCGCCAGCGCCACGAAGACCGCCGGCGCCGTCACGGCCACGACCCTGCCGCCGCGCCGGGCGAGGAAGGCCCGCAGCTCGTCCGCGTAGAAGGCCCAGAGCACGACGGCGAAGAGCGGCGGCTGCAGCAGCGTCAGGATGAGCGCGTCGAGCCGGTAGCGGCGCGTGTCGGCGTTCCAGCCGAAGCAGGCGGTCAGGAGCGTGTCGGCCCACGGGGCTAACCCAGGTCCAAAGAGCAGGAAGGCGACCGTCGCCGCCCCGAGACTGAAAATGGCCACCATCAGCGTCGGGGCGAAGAGCGGACCGGTGAAAAGGCGCTTCACCACGCGCGCACCCAGGCGTCCGCGACCACGCCCACGAAGAGCAGCAGGAGGAAAAGGTTCGAGGCGTGGAAGTTGGCCATGGCGAGCTTTCGGTCCTTCGGCGCGTCCACGAGCAGGAAATTGCGGCGCAGCAGGTTGGTTCCACCCGGAAGAACACCGACGAGGACATAGGTCCAGCCCGCGAGTCCGAGGATGAAGGGCAGCACGCTCGCGACGAGGAGAGCGACGGTGTTGAACAGGATGCTGCACGCCGTGTGCGCTTCGCCCTTGACCGAGGGCAGCATGGGGATCCGCGCTCCCGCGTACTCCTGCTTGTAGGCGATCGCCAGCGACCAGAAGTGGGACGGGCTCCAGAAGAAAAGCACCGTGGCGAAGAGCACGGGGGGCAGGCACAGCTCCGGCCGCGCCAGGGCGCCGCCGGCCATCACGGCGAAGGAGCCCGCGAGGCCGCCGATGACCACGTTGAGCCACGAGCGCCGCTTGAGCCAGATCGTGTATACGACGACATACGTGAAGGCGCCCAGAAAGAGGTGCAGCGCCACCAGGCGGTTGAGCCGCCAGAGGGCGACGCTGACCGCGAGGGCGACCATGCCGAGCCCGAGCGCCACCACGTTCCACCCGCCGATGCGGCCGGAGGGCAGCGGGCGCTTGGCGGTGCGCGGCATGAGCGCATCGAGGTCGCGGTCGAGGAAGTGGTTCAGCGCGCCCGCGCCGCCCGCGGCCATCACGGTGACGACGAAGAGGAGACCGAGCGAAGCGGGCGACAGCCCGCCCGGCGCCGTGCCGACGTAGCCGAGCACGGCCGCCATCCCGATGAAGGTCCCGACGCGGAGCTTGAGTGATTCGACGTAGGCGGCGATCATGGCGCGGTCTCTCTCCGGCGCACGAGCGGCAGGCCCATGTTGATCACGAAGGCGAGCCCGCCCGCAATGGCCAGCGCCGATCCCAGCCCCATGAGGTTCAACCCGATCAGCGCTTGGGCATTGGCCCAGGTGAAGCCGAAGGTCTTGCGCGGCGCTCCGTGGCCGCCGGCCCAGTGCATGCCGGCCATGATGCCGAGGAGGCCCACGCCGTACAGCCACGGCTGCCAGCGCATCCAGCGCTGCCGCCAGGGCTGCCGGCCGCAGATCTCGAGGAGGAGCGGCGTCAGCCCCATGTAGGCGAGCGTGACGGCGCCGACCATGCCGTGGTAGTGCGCCGGCACGCGGGTGTCCTGGGTGAAGCCGATCAGCCCCATGATCCCGCCGATCGCGAAGAGCGCGAAGGACACGGTCATGCCGGAGAAGAGCGGGCTCGACCAGGGCAGCGGGCGCTTCGCCCGGAAGGCCGCGGAGGCCGTCATCAGCAGCACCGGCACCGCCGCGGCGCCGAGGCCGCCGAACGTGAGCAGCGTGATCCACCGGTTGATCAGGAGCGTCTCGGGCCGCTCGACTATATAAACAGCCCCGGCGGCGGCCATGAAGGGCAGGAGCGCCCAGAGCAGCCCGCGAAGAACGCGCCGTGCCGGCAGCACGACGGCGACGGAGAGCGCGATGGACACGAACCACGCCGCGGCCATGCCGGCCACGTGCAGGAACTGGAGGATGTGCCCGCCGCCCCAGGCGAAGGCGCGGAGCCGGTAGCCGAAGGGCACCGAGGGATCGAGTCGCAGGAGTGCGAGAGCGAAGGCGCCCGTGGCGATGACGGTCGCCGCCGCGCCCACGGCCATGGCCAGCGCCTCGGGCGAGTCGTCGGCGGCGCGGGCGCCGCCCCTTCTCAAGAGCACCGGCAGTGACGCGGCGAGATAGGCCCCTGCCTGGAGGCTCATCCCGGCGCCCAGGAGCACCAGCCCCGCCCAGAAGAATGGATGGTCGATGATCGGCAGATAGTCGTTGAGGTAGGGCTTGCCCGAGGCCGAGAGCGCCGGCACCGCGAGACCCGCCGACCCCGCGACGGCCAGCCACAGCGCCGTCCACGAGGCCCACCAGGAGAGGCGGTAGTTGGCGCGCCACGCCGCGTAGATCCACAATGCGCCGGCGAAGGTGACGAACCAGACCGTGAAGGCGAAGGTCACGTGCGAGGTCAGCGAGAGATGGAAGAGCTCCGCCGTCGGCAGGATCTGGACGGCCGGCGTCCGCGCGAAGGCAGCCAGCATCGCGAAGAAGCCGGCGATGACGAGGGAAGCCAGTGCTAAGCCCAGCCAGCCGACGAGCAGCCGCCGGGTGTCGGTGGGGACGAGCGCCGCCGGGGCGGGGCGCGCGACGGCGGGTAAGGCCGGCGCGGCGTCCGACCCACGGCGGAGGATTGCCGGACCGCTTCCTAGCACCGGCATGATCGCCTCGGGAGTCACGGCGCGCCTCACTTCACCAGCCAGATGTCCGCCAGCCACTTCCAGTTCAGGAAGTAGTAGATGATGAAGGACGCCAGGAAGACGAAGACCAGCACGAGCGTGCCGGAGATCGGCACGTGCTGCCCCTTGTCTTGAGGAAGCGCCGCCAGCGGCACCGCGCCCGGCGTGTCGGGCACGCGCCGGCCGAAGAGCACCGTGCCCACGGTGAGCACGACGTAGAGCGCGCCGCCCGCGAGGGCGAAGAGCCCGCCCACACCCATGATGCCGAGGAACAGGAACGCCGCCGCCTCGACCGGCGGCTGGAACTGCGAGGTCGCGAACTGCACGTCCCAGTAGCGGCGCGGGATCGCGTAGGAGCCGGCGGTCGTCATGCCGCCGATGAAGATGATCATGCCGGTGGCGAAGAGATAGATCTGCGCCGTCGCCAGCTTCTGCGAGATGACGTAGCGGCGGAAGATCAGCGGCAGCACGTAGTACGTCAGCGCCATGAAGGCGATCGTCGTGCCGGCGACCACGGTCGCGTGGAAGTGGCCCGTGATCCTGAGCGTGTTGTGGGAGATGATGTTGATCTGCTCCGCCCCGAAGGTGACGCCGGTGATCCCGCCGATGAAGCCGAAGAGAACGAGCGACAGCGCCATCCCGGCGAAGCCCGGGTTGCCCCAGGGCGCTTTCGCCAGCCATTCGAAGAGCCCCTTGGTCAGCCCCTTGCGCCGTTGCGCGACCTCGATCGACGCGGGCACCGTCATGCCGTGGATCATGCTGGCGAGCACGGCCAGGTACATGCCGTAGCTCGTGTTCCAGATCTTCCACGCCGGGGACAGCTGCGGATCCACCAGCAGGTGGTGGGCCGAGGCGAGGTTGATGAAGAGGATGTAGAGCAGGAAAGCCGAGCGGCAGACCTTTTCGTTGACCGGCGTGGCGCCCACCGTGAGTGTGGCGAGGAGATACCAGATGGTGACCATGGCGCTGACGTTGATCTGCTGCGAGGCATGGCCGAGCCCCCACCATACGAGGCGGTAGATGCCCGGGTCGATATTGCTGATGATGCCGAGCGACCAGAGCCAGGTCGGGATGTAGATGATGGCGCCGTGGGCCAGCGTGAAGACGGCGATGATGCCGGCCGTGGCCGCGCCGAAGGTGACGAGCGGGATCGAGCCCACGTACGTCCGCTCGGCGCGGGCGACCACGAGCGTCGCGAAGAAGTTGCACACGCCGATCAGCGCGCCCACCGCGAAGAAGATCCATCCGAGGTAGAAGTACGACACGGCCTGGAGCGGCGCGTAGGAGGTCATCATCACGTCCGCCCGGCCGGCGAGGATCGCGATATTGATCAGGAGCGAGCCCGCCACCATGAGGCCGAAGCCCACCCAGCCGAGGCGGGGCCAGGCGAGGCGGCAGCTGAGCACGATGGGGCCCGCGAAGTAGAGGACGGCGATCTCGAAGAAGATGATCCAGAAGATCAGCATATTGATGCCGTGGAAGGTCAGCGCCCGGTAGAAGCTCGTGGGGTCCAGCAGATGCACGGCCGGCCATCGCGTCAGCAGCACGAGGACGGCCGCGATCCCGCCGAACAGGATCGCGAAGACGCCGGCCACGGCGTGGACCTTGATGAGGCGCTCGGCCTGGTTGTGGATCTTGAGGCCCGTCTGCGCGCAGGTTCTGAACACGGCTTCCATGGTGTTCCCCCTATTCCACGGTGATCTTGCCGACCATCTGATGGTGGCCGATCCCGCAGAATTCGTTGCAGATGACGAAGACCTCGCCCGTGGTGGTCGGCGTGATGGTCAGCACGTACTCGTAGCCGGGCAGGACCATGAAGTTGAGATTGAGGGGAAAGAGCGAGAAGCCGTGGACGAGGTCCATCGAGGACAGGTGCAGGCGGTACGTCTGGCCCTTCTTGAGCTTGAGCGCCGGGTACCACTGCCACAGGCGCCCCAGCATGTAGACCTCCTTCTCCGGGTCGGGGGCGATCACCGGCAGGCCCTTGTCGTCGGCGACCTTGGGCCCGGCCTCGACGAAGGCCTCGACCTTCTTCATGAAGGCGTCGGGGGTCGTGCGGAACGTGTTGAACGACGGGTTCTGCCCGCCCTTGAGATGCCAGAGCGGCATCATGGCGAACAGGATCAGGCACCAGACGAGCGCGATGCCGAGCCAGACCTTCTCGCTGCTGTCGACCTTCTTCCACCAGATTCCGGTGAGCGGCTGGAGACTCATGGCGCCCTCCTACTTGCCAACGGGGATGCTCGCGATCTCGAACAGCCCCCAGATCGTGTAGAAGATCACGGGGACCGCGATACCGAGCACCAGCAGAAGGAAGATGTTGTCGAAGAACGCCTGCGCCAGCGGAATCTTCTCACCCGGGCGCTGCTCCTTGTCGGCCATGGCCTGCCCTCCCATGCGGAATCGTTTGAGGCCAGTTCGAACCTGGGCCGAGGGTAGGGCGCGGGCGCGCATGGGGTGTATGACCTGCGTCATAGAAAGCAAAAGCCCCCGCCTCCGGGAAAAGGGTGGGGGTGCTTGGCGGGGGCTCGTGCCCGCCGAATCGGTTGCTCGTCTCCGTATGATGCCGATCATAGGGACTCTCTTGGATCGCTTGTACTAATATGCGCAAGGGGGCTCCGGCGCCGATTCGGCGCCGGCACGAACCTCCCGAGTCCGGCGGGTGGCGTTCGGATGTTCTTGCGAGGCAACGAGAGAGGGGGAGGATATGGCGCGTCGGTCCATCGTTCCGAGTCTCCTGGGCATCGTGGCAGTTGTCACAGGCTTTGGGTTGCTGCTGACGTCGACGCACGAGGCGTCCTCACAGAACCGGTCCCCCGCCAAGACGACGGCGGCCGCCACGGCCCAGGCGGGGGCCCCCATCGAGGCAATGTTGACCAGCGCGCCGGACGTGCCGCCGCCGATCACCCGGCGTGATCCGGCCAAGGTGGTCGTCCACCTGGAAGTCCGCGAGGTGAACCTGCCCATCTCGGACGGCGTCGAGTACACCTTCTGGACGTTCGGGGGCCAGGTGCCCGGCAAGTTCATCCGGGTGCGCCAGGGCGACACCGTCGAGTTCCACCTGCAGAACCATCCGGACAGCAAGATGCCGCACAACATCGACCTGCACGCCGTGACGGGGCCCGGGGGCGGCGCCACCAGCAGCTTCACGGCTCCCGGCCACGAGTCGCAGTTCACCTTCAAGGCGCTCAACCCGGGTCTGTACGTCTATCACTGCGCCACGGCCCCGGTCGGCATGCACATCGCCAACGGCATGTACGGCCTGATCCTGGTCGAGCCGCCCCAGGGCCTGTCGAAGGTCGACCGAGAGTTCTACGTCATGCAGGGCGACTTCTACACCGTCGGCGCGTACCGCGAGAAGGGCGTCCAGCCCTTCGACATGCAGAAGGCCATCGACGAGCGGGCCACCTACGTGCTCTTCAACGGCGCGGAGGGCGCCCTGGTGGGCGACAAGGCGCTCAAGGCCAAGGTCGGCGAGCGCGTCCGGATGTTCGTGGGCAACGGCGGCCCGAACCTCGTGAGTAGCTTCCACGTCATCGGCGAGATCTTCGACCGCGTCTACTACGAAGGCGGCTCCCGCTATCAGGAGAACGTGCAGACGACGCTGATCCCGGCGGGCGGCTCCGCCATCGTGGAGTTCAAGGTCGAGGTGCCGGGGACGTACATCATCGTGGACCACTCCATCTTCCGGACCTTCAACAAGGGCGCGCTCGGCATGCTCAAGGTCGACGGCCCCGAGAACAAGCTCGTGTACTCCGGCAAGGAGGTCGACGTCGAGTACATCAGCGAAAAGGCCGGGCCCCAATCGGCCGCCATCGCGTCCGCCGCCAGCGCGCTCGAGAAGGGCACGCTCGACATCAAGACGCAGATCGCGGCGGGAGAACAGCTCTTCAAGGGCACTTGCTCGGTCTGTCACCAGCCGACCGGTCAGGGGCTCCCGAACGTATTCCCACCGCTGGCGAAGTCCGACTACCTGATGGCGGACAAGCAGCGGGCGATCGAGGTCGTGCTCAAGGGGCTTAGCGGCCCGGTCACCGTCAACGGCAAGCAGTTCAACTCGGTCATGCCGCCGATGAGCCAGCTCCGGGACGACGAAGTCGCCAATATTCTGACGTACGTGCGCAACGCCTGGGGCAACCAGGGGGACCAGGTGACCGCCGCCGACGTGACGGCGACCCGCGCCAAGATCAAGCTGCCCCCGGGGGCAGCCCGCTAAGCCATGCGGCACCTGGCCCTCGTCACGCTGGCGCTCGTCCTCGCGGGCGCCGGCGTGCCGGGGGCATCGCCCACGGACATGGCGCGTGTGGGCCCGGGAGTGCTCCGTCCGGTCTACACGCCCGCACCCGGCGTGACGACGGTCGACGTCGCGGCCTTTGCGCTGGACCGGCTGCCCGTGACCAACGGGGAGTTTCTGAGCTTTGTCACCGCACACCCGAGCTGGCGGCGCGACCGCGTGGCCCGTGTGTTCGCCGACGACGGCTACCTGGCGCACTGGGCGGGGCCGGTGGAGCTGGGGCCCGACGCCCGTCCCGATCAGCCGGTGACGCGCGTGAGCTGGTTCGCCGCCAAGGCCTACTGCAGTGCCCGGGGCAAGCGGCTGCCGACGGAGGCCGAGTGGGAGCTCGCGGGGGCCGCCGGAGACAAGGGCCCGGATGGCGCGGCCGAGCCGGGGTTCCGGGAACGCATCCTGGCCTGGTACGCCAGGCCGGCGACGGCAGAGCTGCCCGCGGTGGGCAGCCGGCAACCCAACTTCTGGGGGATCCGCGACCTCCACGGACTCGTGTGGGAGTGGGTCCTCGATTACAACAGCACGCTGGTCTCGGGCGACAGCCGGAGCGGCAAGAGCGCCGACCGCCTCCCGTTCTGCGGGACGGGCGCCTTCACCGCCGGGGACAACGAGGACTACGCGAGCTTCATGCGGCTGGCCTTCCGCAGCTCACTGGAGGCGCGGTACACGACACGCGCGCTCGGGTTCCGCTGCGCGGGCGACGCCGGGGTCGCTTCACGATGACGGTCATGGCGATCGCCGTCGTCGCGGGCCTCCTGGCCGCCGGCATCGCCGCCGCGCCGCCGGCAGCGGCCCAGGATCACCGCCACAAGGCTATGGAGGCGGCCCCGACGCGAGGAGATTCCATCTACGCGCTCTCGGCGTCGCTCGTTGACCAGCGCGGGCGGCCGGTCGGCTTGGACCTCTTCCGCGGCCATCCCGTGTTGATCAGCATGTTCTACGCGACCTGTCCGGACGCGTGCCCGCTTCTGATCGCCGACTTGCAGCGGATCGAGCGGGAGCTGTCCCCCCGTATCAAGGCCGATCTCCGGATCGTCCTCGTGAGCCTCGATCCGGAGCGCGACACGCCGGACGCCCTCCGGGCGCTGGCTCGGACCCGTCACGTGGACGAGTCCCGCTGGCGGCTGCTGCGCGCGCCGGAGGACACGGTCCGCGAGATCGCCGCGCTGCTCGGCATCAAGTACCGCAGGCTGCCCGACGGCAGCTTCAACCACTCCTCCGTCATCACGCTGCTCGATCCCAAGGGCGTCATCCTCGCGCGCGACGAGGCGGTCGGGGGTCCGCACACGGCTCTCCTGCGGAGTCTGCAGTCCGCGCAGTTGGCCCCGAGCCGCTGAGGCCGGTCGCCGGCCGCGGGACGGGCCCGGGCTAACCGAGGAGACCGCGGTTCCGCGGGCTGAGCTTTATTCGCTCGGAAGTCCAGGGAGGATCGAAGGTGATGCGGACGTCCACGCCCAGGACGCCCGGCACCGCAGTGACCGCCTGGCGGATCCAGCCCGGCATCACGTCGTGGACGGGGCAGCCGGGCGCCGTCAGCGTCATGGTGATGGTGACCGCGCCGTTGACGATGTCGATGTCGTAGATCAGCCCCAGCTCGACCACCGACATGCCGAGCTCGGGATCGAGCACGCCGCCGAGCGCCTCGAGCACCTGCTCGCGCGTCGGCGCGTCCGAGGAGCCGGCGATGGCGGGCGCGCGGTCGAAGGCGCTCATGCCGTGCGCGCTCCCGCCGTGGCGGCGGGGTGCCGTCCGCACGGCGCCATGTGGTAAAGGACACGCGCGATCGCGGCGGCGAAGCAGACCGCGCCCGCGGCGAGTATCACGCCCGCAGCGCCGATGAGGCGCGGGTGGCCGACGGCGAGCGCCGCGGCCAGGGCCGCGACGCCACCCGTGAGGAGCCCGAACGCGAGCCTCTCGGCCGCGGGCCAGCCCAGCTGCGCCAGGGTCGGCACGGGGGCGCGGCCCGCCTGGGGGCTGTAGATCCGGTACCAGACCAGGAACGGAATGATCTTCAGCATCATCCCCACGATGGTGAGCGAGACCCAGCCTCCCAGCGCGAGGACCGCGTAGGCCAGCGCGGCGCGCGGCCCCGAGAGGAGGTCGAAGGCCAACGCGAGCCCCACGGTCCCGGCCGCGATCAAGAATGCCGAGCCCGTCAGCACGAAGCGCAGGCCCCAGTCGAGCGCGGGACGCTTGCGGTCACGGGCCATGCGAGACACCCACGTGAGATGCGCCGCCGCGGCGGCGGCGACCGCGATCGCGCCGGGCGCGACGAGCGCGGGGACACCGAACAGGCCCGTGACGACCGCGGGCACGCCGAGCGCCAGTCCCCAGAACTGGACCCGCTCGGGCCAGCCGCTGGGCTCAGGCGCCAGCAGGAACATCGGGTAGACCCGCGCCGCGACCCCGATGACCATGGGCGCGACCAAGCCCAGGAGCGCCAGGTGGAAGTGGGAGTGGAGCGTCGGGAAGAAGCCTCCCGGTACGAACTTCCAGATCCTGTCCGCAGCGAGCAGCAGGCCGAAAAGGATAGTCAACCCGAGTCCCGTGAAGGCCATGGTGATGAGACGCGCCGTGATGTTCCACCGCTCGACGCCGCGCAGTGTCAGTGCCACGTTGACGAGATGCATCACCGCTCCCGCTCCCACCATGACGGCGGCCATAAGGAGTCCGGGCCACCGGCCGATGTAGAAGTGCGCCACCATGCCCGCGATGCCGACCGCCAGGATCCAGAACTGCCAGCGGGCCAGCCGCTCGCTCCAC
>Ga0315278_10003967_pt1 | contig 13324 bp, 15 predicted proteins | sample YL17G06_0_MG_FD_203880 | JGI IMG/M metagenome (GOLD analysis project Ga0315278, IMG submission 203880) | Sediment microbial communities from Yellowstone Lake, YNP, Wyoming, USA - YL17G06_0 | ecosystem: Environmental > Aquatic > Freshwater > Lake > Sediment | place: USA: Wyoming | collected...
GTTGCTCGAGAATCGCGACGAGACGCTGTCTTGCTCCAGGCGCGAGGTTGAACCTGTCTGCCCAGAACTCCAGAAGACGAAACTCCTCCATGGTCGACAACAAGTCGAGGGTGGAAGGGCCGTCGAATCCCAGCTCTCTCAGCTCCCCGTAAAGCTCGTCAATGCCCACAGCATCTCCGGGACATTCGGGGCACTCACCGACGGCGTTGCGGACGGCCGTGACCAGCTCAAGGATTTGCTTCATGTCATCGAGCCGGACTTCCCACGACGGGCTTCCGAGCTTCCTGGCCATCTCATGAATGGCCGCCACTGCAGTGATGATTTCGTAGACCTCTCGCGGAGAACGGGGCTCTCCTTCCTTGGTGCAATCCAGGACGACCAGCGGGACATGCACTGTTTCGTCCGCTCCGGTGTCGTAGTTGTGGACTGTGAATGGAACCGTATACGCGCCAGTCCCGTCGAATCCGACGCCCTCAGGCATGGACTCGCACCCAAGAAGCCATGTGTTGTAGCGCCTGTCCAGCCCCTGGAAATACTTGAGAGGAATGCCACCTCCGACTGCCTCTTGCTTTCGATTTCGAAGGATCTCTCGGGCGTGGCACACCTCAGGCGTGGCCCACGGATAGACGACAGCTTCAGGGACGACCCCCAGGCGGGGCAGCATGAAATCCCAGAACGCCTGCAAGACTGCCTCTATGGGAAGCTTGATCACTCCAGACTCCCTGAAGTTCATGGAGAAGACATGCTTGTCGCAGAACACCGTCCTGTCGAAAAGCACCCATAGAGGACTGCCATCGTGATCAGCGAGCGAATGTTCCACTGCCCGAAGACGCGTCACGAACGTCATCACCTGGAACATCGCTGAGATGGTTTGCTCGTCTATCTCCAATTCGGTCTGATAGTCCCGGTCGTAAAGGAGCCTGAGCATGTCAACGCCGGCGAAGTACCAATCGCCAGTAGGCTCCTCCACGAACATCATCGGGCCATGGTCCCCGAATTCCTCGGCTATGAGCCGCCCTATTGTGCTCTTGCCAACAGCGATGTTGCCGACCCAGTGAACGACATGGACGCCCTTTGGCGTCCTGATGAGACCTTGGACGCCATCCGGCGTCTTGTCTAGAGACATCTCTCACCCCTTTCAGCGCTCAGAATGCTTACGCTAAGAACGAGCCATTGGTGTCACAGCGCATTGGTTAAGCGCATGCATCATACCAAAGGCATTACCTATAGTCAGCCAATAGGCCATGCGTCAGCACCCAGAAAATGGATGCTTCATGCCGCATTGAGTTGTTTTTTTGAGCATGACGAATAAGGTGAGAAGAAGCGTTCTGGACTGGCATAGCCTTAATTGCCGGGGACTCTTTTATTTATTCTGGCGTCACACCACGGATGCATGCCGTGTGCATTCTTTGTGCGCCTCGGGGGGTTTGTTTCTTTTCGACGAAAATAGAAATAACGTCCAGAAAGGAAGCGAATACTCTCGCTCCCTTTCCAGCCATGCAGCCTCCCACAGCGTGGTCTACTCCATGCTCTCCCAGAACCTCGCGACGTTGCGGATGAACTCCGTGAGCAGGTCGATCGTCGCCTCGACATCGCCAGCGTGGACTGTCTCCACGATGGAATGCACGTAGCGGCAGGGAAGCGACAGCGTCACAGCGGCTGCGCCCTCTCCGGCACGCTGAAGAGCACTGGCATCCGTCCCGCCAGCCGTCGCGACTTCCAACTGGTACTTGATGCCGCGCTCTTCGGCGATGCGCTGCATGAACTCGACGAGTCCCTGATGGGAGACCGTGCCTTTGTCCAGGAGGGCGATTGCGACGCCCTCGCCGAACTTCGCCGGAGTCTCGTCCGCCTTCATGTCCGGCATCCCGGCAATCGTGACATCGATCGCGATGGCTATGTCGGGCTGGATCCTGTTCCCGGCCACGGTCGCCCCGCGGACGCCGACTTCCTCCTGCACCGTGAACACGACGTAGAGGTCGCAGTCCAGTTCGACGTCATGCAGCCGCCTGACCAACTCGATGCCAGCGTACACACCGATGCGGTCGTCCAGGCACTTGCCGCAGATGACATCCCCGACCTGGATGAGCGACTGGACGAGGCAGACGGAGGCCCCGAGACTGATGAGGTCCTTGACGGTCTTCCCCTTGTCGGGGACGCCGCTGAAGCCCAGCACGTCGACGAAGAGACCCTCAATCTCGACCGGCTTCTTCCTGTCCTCTTCCTTCATCACGTGGATAGGCTTGGTGCCGATGCAGCCACCGTACCTCGTCCCATCTTTCCCCGTGATGACCACCCTGGCCGCGACGACGGTCTTCGGATCGAAGCCGCCGACCGGGGCGATGCGCAAGAATCCATCGTCGTCGATGTGCTTGACGAGGAATCCGATCTCGTCCATGTGCGCGGCCACGGCCACAGTGGGGCCCTTTCCCGGAAGATGGACGATCACGTTTCCGAGAATGTCGCGGCTGACGTTCCCTTGGGGAACTCCGATTTCCGCCACGGCCCATTTGATGAGGTCGGCCACGGCGCTTTCACGTCCAGTGATGCCGTGTATCTCGCTCAGTGGTCTGAGCAGACTGATATTCAAATCTCCCATGCGCTACTCCTTTCACGGACTTGCTTCGAAACATCCCGTCTACGCGCCAACACCATCATGATGGCGGGCTTCTCGGTCTCTCGTTCATGCTCACACTCCTCGCGCTTCCTCCTGCTTGCTGATGCAACGCTCGAGCCAGCTGGCAATCGTCCCGGGGTTGGAGCGTCGGTGCAGCGTCTTGGCTCGCGGCCTCTTCTTCGACCATCTGCTGAAGAAGACCGCTCCAGGCGCACCGCAATCGAACGCTGAAGAGAACACAGCACCCAAGGCGCTCGCTGTGTTCTCGCCCATAAGTCCCATGTGGACGTCGTCTTTCTTGCGTCCAATCACCGCCGCCTCCATGGCCTTCCTGAAGTCGTCGCAATTGCCGTCGTCGTCACATCTGCGGACGTCACAGACCACGACCACCACGACGTTCTTTCCGGCCGCCAGCCTCCCGCCTACTTGTTTGGCGAAGTTCGCATCTGAGATGCGAAAGAAATAGGAAGACAAGTCCGCTTTCTCGCCATAGTCACAAGGTTCCATGACTTCCCTCCTTACCTGCTTTTCACCAGTAGACTCGCTACCTCCTCCCTGCCGTCACACCGCTTTCCTATCTGCCGTCATCCCCGCATGTGACCTGCGTGCTTCCTTCGCGCCCATCACGGCCTTGCGAACTTCCGTTTCGTGAAACCCTTCCAAGACCTTGATGGTTTCGCCGTCCGTGACGACGATCACAGGGAAACGGATCGTGCCGACGGTTCTTCCGAGAATGCGACCCAGCTCCTCGCGTTTGCTCGTGTCCTTCGAGACGTCGATGACTGTCGGCGTCACGCCAAGACCGACGACAAACGCAAGCGCGACGCTGAAGAGGGTGCATTCCGGAACCGTGTACATCGTCACCGCCTTCTTCGGAACCATCGCGTCGCCTGAATGATGCCCATGCGCGTGATCCATCATGCACCTCCAGCTTCTGCTGCCTTTGCGTCAATGCCGTCTAGCCACGTCTTCACAGCCGTGGTGTTCGCGAAATCCTCCGGTGAGGCAGGCACGACTGTGATATTCCCCTTCCGCATCACCTTCGTTGAGAACCCATTCGTGATCGCGTCTTCTGCAGCATGTGGCCAGTACTGCTCAGCGAGGGTGAATCGCCCGCTGGGCGCCAGGCTCCGCAGCGCACTCCTGCATCGGTCCCATTCACCGCTGCTGACATCGAGGGCCATTGACAGGATGATGACAGGACGCACATGCGACTCAGCATAGAGCGTTTCCGGATACCCTCTGTAAGGGTCTATGCGCCTTATCGGTCGCATATTCTCGAACTCGCTCACGATGACGTAGCAGATCCAGCCGCCAAGAGCCAGGATGGCCGTGCTGTTCAAAACGCCGGCCCACGACGCCTTACCGAACGCCTTCTTTGTGACCCACATGACGTGGCTCACGTCCAGCAGCTTCGTCGTGAAGAGGACCATGACGGTCAGGCCGAGGAAGATCAGCGTCCACCGCAGCTTCTCGTTATGCAGGTAGTGCCGCTGGAAGTAGAACGACGCCAAGATCAGCACAGGCTCGATGCTGAGCAGCACCGGATCCAGCGTCGCCTTGGTCACGCCCGAACCTGGAATGCCCATGGCCACGTAGCTCAGCCCGGCCAGCATCCAGAAGCCGCAGAACAGGCCGATGACGCAGGCAGCAACCGTATGGCCTTGCTTGATGAGGACGACGACGGTCGTGATGTGGAAGAAGAACGGAAACGCCAATACTGCCAGGCCCGCAGTGAGCGGCGACAGCAACCCGAATCCCATCATGCCCAGGATGGCACACCCTGCGACGATTCCGGTGAGTACGAACAGAGTCCCGACGATCTCATGTTTCTCAGTTCCGACGCTCATTGCTTGCTCCTTCTCGGTTAGTCTGATCACACCCTCAGACGTTACTCACGGAACTACAGCACGCCGAAGCTCACCAGACCGAACAGGACGCAACCGACGATGATTACACTCAGCACGACGAACGGCGTCCCGAAGGTCCTGGATCCGTGTTTCTCTTCACCCATCATGCACTCTCCTTAACGCTTACGGACGGCCACGCACTCACGCGGCTACTGGCTCTCGTTTTCTGTGAGGGACACCGACGATCCCTTCCAGACCCATACAGTTCTTGATGACGAGACAGTATCGCCATTTCGTGATGAGGCCTTCCCTTTCCATCCGGCCCAACGCCAGCGTCACGCTCTCGCGCCTCGCTCCGATCATGTCCGCCAAGGCCTTGTGTGTCAGCCACGGGATATCGATCAACGTCCCGTCATGAACCTTGGTGCCATACTTGCTGGCTAGACGCAGAAGTATCAGAGCCACTCGCGGCCTGATGGGACGGAAAGCCAGGCTCTCGGCCAGCTGTTCGTATTCGCGTGCGGTTTCTGCGAAGTGCAGCATCAGCAGCCTTGTGGCATCTATGTCGGAGAAGACGATGCGGACGAAGTCCTTCCGGCTGATGCATCTCAGGACCGTGCCGTCAATCGCCGTCGCAAGATGGCGCCTGAACTTCTCACCGATGGCACCGAACTCGCCGATGATGTCTTCTGGACCGCGGATAGCGAGGGTCAACTTTTCCCCGCTTTCGTCAAGATAGGCAACCGTGACGAGCCCTTCTACGATCAGGAATACGGAAGAGCTTGGCGACCCAGGATGGTAAATCGTTTCGCCAGCTTCCACATGCATCAGGTCACCAATCCCATTCAAGAGACTGGCGAATGAAACGGTACCCATAACCCCCTCCTCACGCCCCTACAGGCTTCGCATCTGCACCCTCCGTATCGCTTGGAGATCGCTCGAGAGAAGCATAAGTTCCGTCCCGTCAACGAGAGTGACGAGATAGTGACCTTTCTCGTCAGGCTTCGTGTCCACATCCTGTACGTCTTCCACGGAGATGGTTCTCGCGTTGTAAGTTCGTCTGCCAGTTCCCCAGCTGAAGTCTGTGACAGTAATTTCCAATCGTTCCCCTCTCACCGTTTTCCAAGTGACTGCCAATACCCCGCATCCATTACTGCATGTTGAACGCCCCCCGGCGGACTGGCCGCTCAGGTCAAGCCTGACGCCTTTTTCTCCCACAGAGGCCCTGACATCGGAGCCACCGTCAGAAGATAGGGGCTGCGGGGGGATCTGTCGTTTCTTGCCTGCCACAACATCAGAAGCTGGAAGACGGACCCAAATCGCCATCGTCCACGCCGCCCGACAGCACCGGCGTGACGTCCAGCCATGACGGCGGCCTTCCGAGCGCCACGCGCAACCAGGCCGCTCCCCAGTGAATGGTGTATGCCGCAGCTGCAACGAGCGCAAGCAGGAAGAGCACACGACCGGCAATGCTCGGGCCGAGGATGACGTTGAACTTCAGAGACCCGACGACGATCATGGTCCAGAACACTGCGTTCGCGGCCAAGTGCAGGACGATGTTCAGCTTCCTTCCTGCTGTCAGACGGAGCTTCTCTTCTCTCCTGTTGCCGACACCAATGATGACAGCGAGCACGACGACACCGGCCCAGAAGATGGTGCCGTAGAAGAGGCTCACGTCGTTGCCGGTGTGAAGCTTCAAGTAGTAGACACCCGGCAAGCAGAGAAATGGCAACACCATCAACAAGAACTTCTTGGCTTCCGACACTTCAACCTCCTCTCTACGCCTTCACGATGGCTGCGAGATCCCTCATCAAACGCTTCTTGAAAGCATCGGTCCAGCGTTCTTCTCCCTGTTTCTCAGTACATCCTTCCTGACACTGTCGCCAGGTTCACTTGGCATCGAAGGGAACCAGGAAGAATGTTCTCCATCTCTTGCAGTCGTCATGCACCCCCCTCGTTTTCAGCAGTCTCCCTTACTGCCTCTACCTCTGGAAGCGTTCTGTGAACACGTGCGCTGAACCAGACTTCGAGGCTGCCGTCGCTGATCATCTCTTTCCTGACAGCCAGCGCCGCTGACGGCAGCAACAACGCAGGCACGCCAGGCCCGCGTCCCGTGAAATGCACGACTCCCCTGGCGCCCACGGCGTAGTTGGTCAGGAAAAACCCGACGCCTTTCGTTCCAGGACGCCACATGGTGGTGCCGACATCAATCAGTCCCAGTGCAGCTCCTCTTCCCAGGTTTTCGAACGCGTCCATCGCGGCCTTCACGAACGCCCTCTCCAGCGCGGAGATAGCAGCGGGGCCATGGAAGACGGCAAGGAAGACGTCCATGCCATGAGCCAGCCGCGGCACGATCTCATCGAAAAAGGCCTGGTCGCCTTCCCTGAGAACAACCTCAAACAGCATCGGCTTGCCATCGTGGCCAAGCCCGAACCTCTCTACGTCAGCATCGTTCATGTTGACTTTGCTCACTGACCACCGCCTTTCTTCCCCATCTGGACCTACCCCCTTGCGACCTTGATGAGGTGCGACGACGTATCAGGATCGAGCAGCAGCGTCGAGAGAAGCAGAAGCGTTCTGCGTGCGGCCGCCTTCTTGATGGACATGGACGCAGTGTGGATGTTCAGCGATGGGGTGGACACGGAAACGGTTGCCACACCGCCGCCCGTTATGGCCACTTTGCTGCCGTCGGTGCCGCCGAAGGGCGTGGCCCGAATGTAGTGAACGATCGCCAACTCACTCGCGACGTCGATCACATCTTCGACCAACGGCCTCGTGTAGACCATGCCACCATCGGCGAACGTGATCACCGGACCGTCAAGGCCGATGTCGCCGGCGACGTCCTTGGAGACTCCTGGAATTGCCGTGCTCGCCGTCGTGTCCACGACGATCGCCAAATCAGGACTGTACCTCTGAATCAGATGGTGAACAGCGCGCTCTGCGCCTCTTGCGCCCGTCTCCTCCTCCGTGGTGAAGCAGACGATGATCGTCGGATGCTGTTCTCCGTTGAGTTTGGGGTATAGCTCTTCCGCGATCCTGAGAATGTTGCACCCTTGCCAGACGCCCAAGCCATCGTCAAGCGCGAGGCTTCTGAGGCAAACCGGAGAATGCGTATCCAACGGCGAGAAGATGCTGATAGGGTCGCCGACCCGGATGGAGGCGTTCTCTTCGAAGGCCCCTTGCGGGATGACGAAGAGATCCTCAGGCTTGAGCGGCTTCTTCTCGTCGGCGCCCTTCTGGAAATGGACAGGCGTGCAGCCGATGACGCCGGGCACAGGGCCGAGCTTGGTGTGTATCTCGACGTAGTTGGTGAGAACGGCCGCCGGATCGATCCCGCCCATGGCCCTCACGCGAAGGGCTCCCGTCTCCTTGTCGATGCGGGAGACGAGGAATCCGACCCTGTCGATGTGGACGATGAACAGCACGCATCCCCTGTCAGTTGCGCCGCGACGTATAGCGAAGAGGTTGCCTTGGTGCTTGCCGAACTCCGTGACCAGCCCGGCAAGAGTGGTACGCAGGAAATGCTGCATTCCCAGCTGTGCCCCGCTCACGCTAGGCACCCCGCAGATGTCGGCGAGCAGCTCCAATCCGAACGGCCCTCTGAAGATGTCGTTGGGCCACAATCCTTCGATCATGTCTCTTATAACCCCTTTCATGTTCATTCCCCTTCCCACCAGTTTGGTGGACTGCTTGCACTTCATGTGACGCGCAATCATGCAGCCTTCGCTTCCTCCACGGCCGGCATGGGGAAGCCCAGCTTCTCCGCCAGCCACGCTTCGATGCTGGCTTCGTCCATGGTGCGCAGATCAATCGAGTCACGACTGATCTGATCGACAGCATTGCCGCCAGAGATGATGGCGAGCCCCGCGCCTTTCTTGATACCCAAACGGAGAAGCGTAGCCAGATGGTCAGCCTCGCGGACTGTCACGACGTGGAACCGTCCGAGATGTCTGTTGGCGACACTTCTGAGCGTGGACACGACGTCGTCGTCAGGGATTCTTTCGTAAACACAGACGACGAACGGCGTCTTCAGAAGAGCCTCGCTGGGCATGTGGCCATCGCGCGCGACGTGGATGACCGCTTCCTTCCTCTGGTCGTCCAGCATCTTCATGCGTCTTCCAACTTCGTCCAGCAGCGCTAGGCGTTTCATTGCCGGCCCGTCGGTGTCGTCCAAATCGACGACTGTTGCCGCCTGCCAGTCCACGAGCGCGCCGATAGCGACGAGCCTCCGGCAGACATCGAGCACCAGTTCAGGCTCGGTGCCGTCGCACTGCTCGAGAATCGCGCTGGTCTGGCCATCTCCCTTGTTGAACCAGTGAGGGCCGCTGATGGTCGGTGGGGCGAAACACTCCATGACCGTGTCCAGCGTGTCCAACGCCTCCCGCTCACGTTCGCTGTTCGCTCTCCATCCGGGGCGCACGGCGTCGCACAGGCTGTCGATACAGACGCTGGCTGACCTGATGAGATGGATGCGACCCTCAAGCAGCTCGACGAGATCCATGGTGCACTGCTCGTGCATGAGCCAGTAGTCGTTACCTTCGTCCGCTAGTCGCTGCACGATGTGCGCTTCCTCGATAACTTCCATGAATCGCCGAGCATGCTCGACATCGAGGCCCGCATTCAACAAAGCTCCGTGGACGGCGTCCTTGCTGGTCGCTTTCACTCCGGCTCCAGATTCGAGCAAGCCCCGGAACGCCTTGAGGGCGCTCTCCGCCTTTTCCAGAGACATGGCTGTCAGCCAGTCTGGCCCGTCAGCGGCTACGGCCATGATGAATCGGTCCGCCAACTCGACTTCCATCCACCGCCCGTCGAACCGGATCCAGCCGTCCTCCATGATGGCCAACTTGGATATGGCCAGAGCGAGAAATGCGCGTGCCACATCTGCGCGTGCCGCATCTCCTCTTGAAGTCCTGTACCTACGTTTCATCTCGTCAGGAATGGGCCTGATGTTGATCTTGCTGCAGCGCGAATCCACAAGCCCTTCTGCGCATTCCAAGAAACGCCTTCCGACAATGTCGTTCCCGAACTCGATAGCCAGGACAGCATTGGCATGCGCCTTCAGAATACTGTCGAAGGCCGTTCTGGCCATGTCTGAACCCCTAAGCGTCTGTTCGCTCGTAGGCATTCGTGTTCCTCCAATCTCGCATGATTGATGTACGTCAGGCCTCAACCTCCGTCGCCCCTCACCATCCTTGAAGGTCCCAACCCATCGGGAACGTACGAGTTGCCGTCGGATCCCGTGCCATGTCGAAGAACGTCATGGTATATGCAACTGTCGCACTCGCGGCCCCCGGGGCGAGACTTGCTGCATCCATTCTCCCCAAGCCTGCAGATGTCTGTTGTTGTCCATGTTATCTCGACACCGTCTCCACCGCCCATCGGCATGTCTGCTCCTTTCGTTTCGCGATCTGAATAAAACTGCAGCAGCTTACGCTGCGTCAACAGATTGGAAAGCATTGCGTTCATCGACAAAGATACAACTACACGGGTGCTCGAAGCACAGTCTCGTCTACGATACCGCGTAAGCCATCACCTGTAGGTGAAGACCTCATGCCACGGCACAGCGTATAGTTGTTAGCATGACTATGCCACACACTACGCCTGTAGTGCTCGGTTTAGCGCAGGCATGGCTGACTACTCTGTGTTAGGAGTTAGCTTCTTATTGGTATCTCGGGAGCGACCGCACAACGTCCGGAGAGACCAATCTGGTTATTACATATTTCGGCGAAAATGGAAATAATTTGACAAAAGGAAAGGGACGGTCTCAGTCTCCCGAGGCCGTCCCCTTCCGTCACCTGAGCTAGTCGGTGCTGCCGAAACCGCCGATGTGGCCGGTCTCGCCTGCACTCTGACTGCCGCCGCTGAGGCAGCAGATCTCCAGGGCAGTCCAGATGTCGCTGAACTGCGGCCCCTGTCCGAGTTGTCCGTCGTCAGCCCTGACGACGATCTCGCCGGCAAGAAGTCCGCCGAGAAGATGTCCGGCCGTCTCGTCGTCAAGACCGCCAACACGTAGGATCGACTTCATGCCGTCGTCGCCTCTCCTGGCTGTCGCGTGATCGAGCGTGTTGTGAAGGGCGGCAACAGCGCCGATGAACATGCCGTCGTGGCCCGTCGCTTCCATCGGACTCATCACTCTTCGCGCTCGCCGAACCGACTCCGGCAGTTCGCTCCATGGGATCGTCCTCGAAAACCTTCCCGGTGCGTCAGTTACGCTCTTATTCATTGCACTCCTTTCACTACCCGTTGCTGCTATACCCCTGAAACTTCTGCTTCCTTCCCTCCGTCAAGCCGTCCGCACGCCTGCCACTGGATACCCGAGGCACATCTCGGTGAACCAGGGAGTAGCCTCGAGCGTACCATGCGGCGTGACGAAGAGATGTCCATGCTCCACAAGCGGAACTGCCCAGCTAGGAATGGCCACAATGTGGTCGTCCTTCCGCCGCCTGGTTAGCTCCCTATCCGCAACGCCTTTTGCCAGCCTCTCGGCAAGGTTCCCCTGCACGTCCCTGACGCACGTCGCCACAGTCGCTGCTCGTTCCTCCGTGAGCTGGACATGTGTCAGTTCGCAGAACCTGCTGTGCCCACTACCTCCGTTCATTGCATCCTCCCCCATCTTTCGTGCTGCTGCTGTTGAAGTTCGTGATGTTCATGTGTGCCGTCACCGATCCCTCACAGGCCATCAGTTGCGGCCAGGCTGCTGCTCCTGCCTGGTCTCAACCCAGACAAAGCCACGTTGGCTGCGACTCCGGTTGTCCCCTTCCTCGTCGCCGCTCATCCGTGTGGGAACGTACCACCTTCTCTTCTTCGGTGTCCTGTGTTCCCTGTCTGCACTCCGACCACGGTCATGGTGACCCTGCACCGCATGCGATCCACCACCACATCCGTTTTTCGTCACAGTTGTGCCCCTCCAAGGCACGGACTGCTCCGGACTGTTTCTGGCAAGATAGCCAGACCACACCGCAAATCGCAGAGCCCTTTTCCCAACTCACTCTCCTTCCTTTCCGTGGCTCTGTGACCGTTGCTCTGAACCTGGCGACTGGACTCGAACCAGCGACCTCTCGGGTTTTTGAGCCGAGTGCTCTAGCCAACTGAGCTACGCCAGGGTTGGGTCCTGTCACAGCACGGCTGGACAAGACCCACGGGTGGTGAAAAAGATGAGGGGGTTTCTCTAGGAGCCCCTGGAGGATTCGAACCTCGTGAGCAGATGACGCTACTGCCTTTTGGCTCCGCTTCGGAAGGAATGCACGCCGCCTTGTAAGTGCTGGTATAGAGCACATAGGCGCGCAACCTGCGAAGAAACCTCAGGGGCTTTCCAAGCGCCTTTGGTGTTTGCTACGGTGGCAACGGACGCCTACCACCATCATTCCGCATTCCGGTTGAAACTTCCGGAAGCTGGGCCCCGGCAAGGGACCCTATCATGTAAACGGTTGGTTCGATCTTTGCAGAAGGCTCGCACCCTCTACAAAGGAGCCAGAGAAACGCGTTTCCGGCGCATCCAGCTCCTTGACTTCACTAGCATTGCGGTCCAGCCATTCCCGCAAGAGAGGCATATCCCTGTTCATGGGAAACTCCCTGTTGCTCCCGTGTCCCGTTCAATGCCGTAAAGGCGCGGGCAATCTTGACGGAGCCTATGGGAGTAGTGTATGTGCCTCGCTGGATGTCAGAGTTCCAGATAGTCAGAGAAAGCGATTCCGGGTCATGGCGTCTCCCTCCCTCCTTGCACTCGATAGGCATCACGGCTAGCCACCAGACCGTGAGCCTAAGCCCAGGAATCCGGACGAATAAAGCGATTACGTGTCATCGTCCTCCTCCCGTTTCCTGTCTGCAGCGGCCGCCTGTGCAGCCGGTGCGCTGTTCAAGCCGGACTCGTGTAGCCGGCGGAATCGTCGGAGTGGTTCGCACTGGCTTTTGTCTTGGCAGATTGGCCTAGACCAGCACGCACCCCGTCTTGCTGACAATCAACACGCGGCGCTTCATGATCCGCTCCTTTCACGTTTCCAATGCTATGTCTCTGCCTTCGCGTTTTAACTGACGCCGCCGACAGAATGCTCTTCGATTCTGCTCTGCCAGTCCCGTCTTCGGGAAAGAAGAGAAACTGCCCGCACCAGAGGTTCCGCATCCTCTTTGGGCTCCTATAACTATGGACAAGAAGAGGCAAAGCACGTTGGTTCTGTCCTCGTCCAGTCAGGAGCTACGTAGTCGTCATTCCCGACCTCCTTCTCTTGCCGAGATATGTCAACCGTTCCTCCGTAGAGGAACGGATTGATCGCGCGGGCCGTCCACGATTGAACGGCCCACCGGGTGGTGAAAAGATGAGGGGGTTCTCACTCAACTGCTTGTATACCGACCGTCTCTGCTTGTGTGCAAGGGACGGATTGCAATCGAAGGGCCTCGTCGAACACAGAGGCCCTCGGTCCGGGTGGTGAGGGTGGCGCGGAGGCTCTCACGCCACACACTTAATCTAGACCATCTCTGCGCATGTGCGCCAGGATGGATTGTGATCGAAGGGCCCTCCAGCTTGCGCCAGAAGGCCCTCTCCGGGTGGTGAAAAGATGAGGGGGTTCTGTGGTGGTCGCAAGAGGATTTGAACCTCTGACCTTCACCTTACCAAGGGGCTGCTCTGCCAGACTGAGCTATGGGACCATCTTTTATGGAGGGGCGTCACGGCTGAGACCGTGAGGGTGTTCGTGCTGCTGTCGTGACGTGTCTGGCTGTCCAGTCAAGGAGTGATCTGGTTGGTGCCGATGAACAGAAGCCGCCACCTCCACCGCTTCAGCTAACGACACGCTTTAGACCCGCGGGGACTCGAACCCCGAATCTCCTGGGTTTTCACGCCAAGCGCTCTTCCAGTTGAGCT
>Ga0315278_10003969_pt1 | contig 13321 bp, 13 predicted proteins | sample YL17G06_0_MG_FD_203880 | JGI IMG/M metagenome (GOLD analysis project Ga0315278, IMG submission 203880) | Sediment microbial communities from Yellowstone Lake, YNP, Wyoming, USA - YL17G06_0 | ecosystem: Environmental > Aquatic > Freshwater > Lake > Sediment | place: USA: Wyoming | collected...
TTTCATTGGCGTCGGCGAGGGTCGAGCGGCGAACCTCAGTCGTACCGATACAGTGATAGAGTAGAGGCCTCTTTGTCTCGAGGGCGAGAACCAGGTCACGCAGGCTATGTTGGCGGCTGAGCTGTGCGTAAACGAGGCAGGCGAACTGGCTCCAGCAGGGGAAGGAGCGGGCGCGATTTCCGCCTCCATGTCCGCGGGCGAGCTTTTCGAACTCGCCTCTCGGAACCATGCGTAGGATCTGCGCCAGAACGGTTTGTGCCTCGGGCATGCTGGTCTCTCCTGGGGCTGCGAAGACCCAGCTTCGCAAACCCGTGTGGATTCAGCATCTCCCGAGCAGCACTCTCAACGATGGAGGCGAACAGGGGGCGAAGACGGGGCTTTTGACAAACCTGTCTCCTCAAATCCAGACTGCTCTCAAACCCGCTCCCCACAACGGTTTCCCGCGTTTCCGTCAGATCTCAACCGGACAGCAGTGGCTCTGGCCAAACGGATCGAGGTCAGTCTGTTCGATCGTGTGGACCTTCGATCCCTGCTCGCCAAGCACATCGCGCGCCCGCACGAACTCACGACATTGCACCAGCCGGTTCAGTTGGCTTTCAGATGGGACGGCTCTACTACAAGGCTACCGCCGGCCATTCGGCGCATACAAAACGCAACCCAAATGTCGGGAACCCTTGCCGGACAAGGGTCATAGACCGGACACTAGTGAAGATACGGGCAAAGAATCTATCCCCTCACGGAGGAGCGCGACATTTTAAAAAAAGCCGCCAGGTACTTTGCACGAGAGTCCCTGTGAGATATGCATTTATCCGGACACAGAAATCGGTGCATCGCGTGACGCGCTTGTGCGCGGCGCTGGCCGTGAGCCGGAGTGGCCACCGTAAGACGGGTGGCGGGAAGGAGGAAGGGAGAGTCCGCGGTGTCCGAGATCGAGGCTTACGTCAACTTCGGGCGCTAATACCACCTATCCCCATGAGTTCCGCCGCCATGAACCCGCCCGTCCTGCCCCAGCCGCCAACCAGCGCCCCGGGCGTCGAGTCGCTCAAGCCGGTCCAGCGCCCTGCCAAGGGCGCGTTTCAACTTCTGCGCGAAGTGCTCACCCACGGCGGGCCGGGCTACCTCCAGTTCACCATCACCAACCTTTGCAACGCGGATTGTGGTTTCTGCGGGTTTGCCCGCTCGAAGTTCGATCCCAAGGCGCGGCGCAGCGTTACCTTGCAGGAAGCGCGCGACGTCATCGACCTTGCTCTGAAAAACCACATCGGCTACCTGCTCTTCGTGGGCGGCGAACCGATGGTGCATCGCGACCTGCGGGCGATGGTGCGCTACGCCGCCGAGCGCGGGATTCATCCGATGATTTGCACCAATGGCGCCTTGTGGACCGAGGAGAACATGCGCGGCCTGGTCAACGACGGCTTGAGCAGCGTCATCATGTCCGTCGACGCGCACGATGTGGCGAAGCACGAAGCCAATCGTGGTCTGCCCGATGTCTGCCGGAAAATCAAACGGGCCAACGAATTCTTTCATGCGGCGGGCGTGCAGACGACGGCGAGCATCACCGCCAGCCGCCTCATCGACGACTACGACAAGCTGCCCGCGTTTCTCGAAACGCTCGGCTTCAAGAGCTGCACGTTCAGCTATCCGCTCACGTCGCTGGCCAGCAGCTATCTCAGCTTCAGCGACAGCGGGCTGGTGAATTTCTCGAAGGATGAACTCATCGAATTGTTCGAGAAAATCAAGACGATGAAGCGGCGCAGCGGCTATCCGGTGGTCAACCCGACGGAGTCGCTCACAGAAATGCAGCGGCATCTGCGCGGCGAGAAGGAGAAGTTCGGCTGCCTCGGCGGACACAAGTATTTCTACCTCGACTGGCACCTGAACCTGTATCGCTGCCATTTCTGGGAGACGCCCATGTGCAACGTGTACGACTGGGATGATTCAAAGCTTATCCGTGACGGTTGCACCCGCTGCATGATCGATTGCTACCGTGATGCCAGCGTGCTCCAGTTCGTGGCCATCAGCGCCAGCGACGCGTGGAACAATCTGAAGCGAGGCCGGCTCGGCTCGGCGGCGAGGAATGTCTTCGACGCGCGCAATCTCACTTCGCTCAAGGCCGTCTGGGAGGATCGGAAGTGGATTGGGAAGGTGTGACGAGGGGAGGCAAGCCGGCTGTCGGGGTTTCCAGGCGCCGTCGTGCAAACTACTACAATCTCCCGCAACTTTAGCACTTTCCACCGGGTTCTATCGGCGTAACTTCAACGCACTCTGAAAAAGCTGTTTTGGCCGTGTCCCGCCCTGTTGTTGTGCGTCGCGCTCCTGTTCAGCGGCGCGGCCCAAGCCGCGGACTCCGGCAGTAACCCGTCTTCGAGCAAGTCTGCCTCTGGACTCGAAGCGGCGCAGGCCATCTCGACCATCACGGGCGTGGCCATCTCGCCGTTGCTCGGGGTGAGCGGCATCGGCGTGTGGAAGTATTTCAAGACCGCACCGGAGAAGCGCGCGAAGCTGCCGTGGTATGCGCAGCCGTGGTTCTGGGGGCCGGCGTTGCTGCTGGTCGTGCTGGCATTTGTGAAGGACACCTTTGGCACCGCGCTGCCCACGGTGGTCAAGAAGCCGCTCGATGTCGCTGAGGCCATCGAAAACAAAATCAGCGGCCTGGTTGCGGCGGGCGCGTTCGTGCCGTTGATCGCCGCCATCTTCGCCGCCACAGGTGATGACCGCGCGCTCTACGGCGACGCCGGTCTGGCGATGATGAACCTGACTCCGCTGCTCAACTTGCTGACCGTGCCGCTGGCCATCGCGGCGTTCGTCGTGGTGTGGATGGTGTCGCGCGTCGTCCACGTGCTCATTCTGATCAGCCCGTTCACGACCGTGGACGCGGCGCTGAAGTCAGTCCGGCCTTTCGTCCTGTCCACTGTGGCCGGCACTGCGTTCGTGAACCCTTACGTGGGCGCGGCCTGGTCGCTCGTCATCATCCTCATCTGCTTCCTGCTCGCAGGCTGGTCGTTTCGACTGATGATATTCGGCACCGTGTTTACCTGGGACCTGGTCACGTTCCGCAAGAACCGCTTCAAGGTGGAGCCGGACTCCAACTGGATGTTCACCGCGTGCGAGGTCAACAAGACGCCGATTCGCACCTACGGCAAGTTGAGCCGCGGCCGTAAGACGGGTGGCGGGAAGGAGGAAGGGAGAGTCCGCGGTGTCCGAGATCGAGGCTTACGTCAACTTCGGGCGCTAATACCACCTATCCCCTGCGCTGGCTGGTGCGACGGTCGTCAATTACGTGCCCTTCATCCGCGATTTCCTCACGGGTCGGCTCGGCAACGGACGGGTCGGGCTCTCGCGCCTGTGCGCCAGCGACGTCGTGCGATTTGTCCAGCGCCACGCCCCGCGCCTGCATCTCAAACGCGCGAAGCTCCTGACCTCCGCGCTGCGTTCCTTCCTGCGATACGCGCGTCATCGCGGGGACATCGCGCTCGATTTGGCCGCTGCCGTTCCATCCGTGGCCAACTGGTCGATGACGTCCATCCCTCGAGCGATTCCGGCGGAGTCGGTGCGCCAGTTGTTGGCCTCCATCAGTCGGCGTACCGCGGTCGGGCGTCGCGACTACGCGATCGTGCTCTTGCTCGCACGCCTGGGGTTGCGTTCGAGCGAAGTGGCCTTTCTCGAGCTCGAGGACATCGACTGGGAAGCCGGGCATGTAAGCGTACGAGGGAAAGGGGGTCACCGGACCGCGCTCCCCCTGGCCACGGATGTCGGCGACGCGATCGCTGCGTATCTGCGGCACGGACGACCGCGCAGCACGAGTCGCCGCGTCTTCTTACGGGCCAAAGCTCCCACCCGCGGCTTTCTGGCCAGAGCGCCATCGGATCACTCGTGCGACATAGCCTCACGCGCGCGGGCATCAAGGCGCCCACGACCGGCGCGCATCAATTTCGCCACGCCTTGGCCACTCAGATGCTGCGCCACGGCGCCTCGCTGACCGAAATCGGCGAGGTGTTGAGGCATCGCAGTCCCGAGACCACGAAGATCTACACCAAGGTCGACCTCGACGCGCTACGGACTCTCGCGTTGCCGTGGCCGGGAGGTCTGCGATGACCACGCTACGTGAGGCCGTGCAAGAGTACCTGACCATGCGGCGCAGCTTGGGATTCAAGCTGCGTGAGGCAGGCAAGGGGTTGCTCGACTTCGCCACGTTCATGGAGCAGCACCGCGCCTCCTACATCACGCTCCAGTTGGCGCTTGCCTGGGCTCAACAACCATCGGGCGTTCAACCGGCGGAATGGGCGCGCCGACTGAGCGTCGTGCGTGCCTTTGCGCGCCATCGCAGCGCCACCGACCCGCTCACACGCAGATTCCGCCGGAGGGTTTACTGCCCTACCGGCCAAAGCGGGCGTGATCGACGTCAATTACTCTTGCCGGTCGCATTGCGTCGCTGATCACGGGCGCGACCCTACCTCTACTCGGACGCTGAGATCCGACGCTTGCTGCGAGCGGCGCTCAGGCTGCCCAGTAACGGCGGACTGCGGCCCTGGACCTACCATTGTCTGTTCGGCCTCCTGAGCGTCTCGGGCCTGCGCCTCGGAGAAGCACGCAACCTCGAACTCCAAGACGTCGATCTCAGGGGCGCGGCGCTGACAGTCCGAAGCGGCAAATTCGGCAAGGCTCGCCTGCTGCCCTTGCATCCGTCGACCCGCAACGTGCTCGCAGATTACCTCGCGCGACGCGCACGTTGGTGGGCAGGACGGCCGGTCTCCTCCTACGTCTTCGTGTCCAACCGAGGGAATCGGTTGGATAACAGCGAGATCCACCGCACCTTCTACGCGTTATCCCGGCAGATCGGTCTGCGTGGCCCATCCGACAGTCACGGGCCGCGCGTGCACGACCTCCGCCATCGGTTCGCCGTCAATACACTGTGGCGGCGGTACCGCGCCGGCGAGGATACCGAGCGACGCTTGCCCCTCTTGTCCGCGCACCTCGGTCACGTCCACGTCAGCGATACCTATTGGTACCTCAGCGCGTGGCCCGAGCTGATGCGAGAGGCGATGCGCCGACTCGAACAACGCTGGGAGGAGCGACCATGACCACCACCACCAGCACCAGCCTCGCACCGCTCCTCGAGCGGTTCTTGACGCGGCGCCGGGAAGCGCGAGCTCACCGGCGCGTGGGCTTGGCGTTCATGAAGCGGTTGATGACGATCCTCGGCTACTATCCCGCGTGGGTGCGCTTCTCTGCGGCGATCGCGATCGATCTCGAGTTCGCAAGGCGCTACTTGTTCCCAGGTGGGCTTGATCGACCGATCCTGCTCAACGCGATGCCCACTCCTCTCGACCGGGTGCGAGAAACGCCCGGGCCAACGACCTGATCGCTTACGCCTCCGGCTTAGGATATAGGGACATGACGATGAAGACGCTTTTCCTGAACCCGCCCTCGTTCGAGGGTTACGACGGCGGCGCCGGTGCGCGTTACCAAGCACGGCGCGAAGTGCGCTCGTTCTGGTATCCGACGTGGCTCGCGCAAGCCGCGGCATGCGTGCCGGGCAGCACGCTGATCGACGCGCCGCCGAGCGACATCGGCATCGACGAGGTGATCCACCGCACGGCCGGACACGATCTCGTGATCATGCACACGTCGACGCCGTCCGCGCGCGTCGACGCGCGTACTGCGGCGCGTTTGAAGCAAGCCTATCCACAGTTGAAAGTGGGCTTCGTCGGCGCGCACACGATGATTCGCTGGGAGGACACGCTGCAGCGTTCTCCCGCCGTCGATTTCGCGACGACCGGCGAGTTCGACGACGCGGTACGCGAGGTCACCGAAGGGAAATCGATCTCCGAAGTACACGGCGTAGCCTGGCGCGCGCCCGACGGAACGATCGTGCGAAACCCCGCGCGGCCGATCATCCACGATCTCGAGCGCTTACCGTGGGTCGTCGACGTCTACCGCAAGTTTCTCGACATCCCTAAGTATTACAACGGCTACCTGCAGCATCCCTATATTTCGCTCTATACTGGCCGCGGATGCCGCAGCAAGTGCACGTTCTGCCTCTGGCCGCAGACGATCTCCGGGCACCTGTACCGCGTGCGCAGCGTCGACAATGTGCTGCGCGAGATGGCGCACGCGAAGGAAATCTTCCCGGAGGTCAACGAGTACTTCTTCGACGACGACACGCTGACCGACAACCGCCCGCGCAGCGAGGAGATCGCGCGCGGGATGGCGAAGCTCGGACTATGCTGGTCGTGCAACGCCAAGCCCGACGTACCGCACGAGACGCTGGACGTGCTGAAGGACAACGGTCTGCGCCTCCTCCTCGTCGGGTTCGAAAGCGGCAACCAGGAGATCCTGAACAACATCAAGAAGGGCACGCGCGTCGACCGCGCGAAGAAGTTCGCCGAGAGCTGTCACAAGCTCGGCATCCTGATGCATGGCACGTTCATCGTCGGCCTGCCGGGCGAGACGCACGAAACGCTCGAGAAGACGATCCAATTCGCGAAGGAAGTGGATCCGTACAGCATCCAAGTGTCGCTCGCGGCGCCGTACCCCGGCACTGAGCTCCATCGCCAAGCGCACGCGAACGGCTGGTTACCGCCCGAGGACCCGTCGCTCACGAACGACGGCATCCAAGACGCCGTGATCTCGTACGACAGCTTGAAGGCCGACGAGATCCACGCCGCGCTCGAGCGCTTCTACCGCGCTTACTACCTGCGACCGAAGCCCATCCTGCGTATCATGAACGACATGATCCGCGACTGGGGCACGATGAAGCGCCGTCTGCGCGAAGGCCGCGAGTTCTTCGCGTTCATGACCAAGCGCACGTCGCAGCGTGCCGCCGTCTGACGCCGCCATAAACTTCAGTGTCCCCTCGCTACACGTTAGTAGTCAGCCGTTTGCGCGGTCCGCTGAAAACGGCACTCGCCTGCCGGATCCAGCAGAGCTTCGATACACATCGCGGCTTGAATCGTCGCTGACGGACGGTGCAAATATTGCCACCTACACGCTCGAGTCGGAAGTATGGCTTCCGCTGGGACAAGCCGCGCTCCCGCCGCGCGAGAGAGACCCGGAATGAAGACGCCGCAGCACCAGTCCCCGCAAGGCTACCAAGACGACGAGGCGACTAGCACGACCATGCTCAAGCGGCGCCTACGGGAAGGCGCTGAGTTCACACGCTTCCTCAGGAGTCGGGAGGACCGCGCCTGAGGCGCCTCGTCGTCACTGGAGACGACTTCGGCCTCTCCCCCGGCGTCAACCGCGCGATCATAGAAGCTCACACGCGCGGCGTCCTGACGAGCGCAAGCCTCATGGTAACGGGGGACGCCTGGGAGGAGGCGGTTGCTCTGGCCCGCGCGCACCCGACGCTCGCCGTCGGCCTTCATCTGGTTCTCGCCGCCGGAAGAGCCGTCTTGCCCCCCGCCGAAATCCCGCTCCTCCTGGATCGGAAGGGCCACCTGCATTCAAGCCCGACACTGGCCGGACTGCTCTTGCAGTTTCACTCGAAAGCCCGGCGCCAGGCACGCCGGGAGATTCGCGCGCAGCTCGAGAGATTCCGGGGCACGGGCCTTGGTCTCTCCCAGGTCGACGGCCACCTGCATCTTCACGTCCATCCGGTCGTGATCGAGGCTCTCGCGGACTTGGCGCGCGAACTTGACATCCCCGCCGTCCGGCTCCCACACGAGGAACCCGGCCTCGCTGCCGAGCTCGACGGAGGCCGTGCCGGGTCGAAGCCGCTATGGTCTGCCGTGTTCGCGGCTCTTCGGCGCCGCGCAGTCCCTCGCCTCGAGGCCGCCGGTGTCGCCGTCGCCGATTGCGTTTACGGCCTCCACTTCACGGGCCGTCTCGATGAGGCTTATTTTCTCAGCTTGGTGCCGCGAATCTCGTCCGACTGGACTGAGATTTATTGCCATCCGGCGTTTCCGAATGTGAGCGACTCCGAGAGTGGCCTCGGCGAGGCGGGCCTCCGGGAGTTAGCCGCCCTCGTCAGCCCGCGCGTTCGCGCCGCGATCGACGCCTCTGGTCTGACGCTCACGGACTCGCGCGAAGCCGCCGCTGCCCGGCGAGTTTTCTCCGCCACCTCTCCGAAACCGGGAACCACGGCTCCGGGACGCGCGCGGATATGAGGATGAAAAGATGACCTCGTTCCCCCACATCCTGGCGTCGCTCGGAATCCTGACCACGGCGACAATCTGCCTGTCATCGTGCGGCTACTATGTCTTCGCGGTCTTCTGCGCACGCTCGTTCTTCCGCCGCCCGCTCCGGCGCAACGACGGCTTCACGCCGCCCATCACGGTTCTGAAGCCCCTCTGCGGGCTCGACTGGGGCGCCTACGAGAACTTCGCCTCTTTTTGCCGGCAGAACTATCCGGAATGCCAGATCATCTTTGGATCCGACGACGAGGCGGATCCGGCTCTGGTCGAAGCGCGAGGGATCGCACGCGATTTCCCTGAACGGGATATCCGTGTGGTCGTGCACCGCGGTCCGCGCACGCCCAACCCGAAGGTCGGCCTTCTGGCGACCATGGCGGCCGAGGCGAGCCACGCTCTGCTGCTCATCTCAGACAGCGACATCCGTGTGGAAGAGGACCACCTGCGCCGGCTCGTCGCGCCGATGGTCGACCCAGAGGTAGGCGTCGTCACCTGTCTCTATCGTTCAGGCGCCGAGGGTTTCGCCAGCAGCCTCGATGCCCTGGGCCTCTCCACGGACTTTCAGCCAGCTGTGCTGGTCGCCCACCGCCTCGAGGGGATCTCGTTTGGCCTGGGTTCGGGTATCCTGATCCGACGAGCGGCCCTCGATGCCGTGGGAGGTTTTGCGGCGATCGCTGACTACCTCTCCGACGACTACCTCCTTGGTCACCTTCCCGTGCGCGCGGGGTACCGCGCGGAGCTTGTCGCGGAGGTCGTGAGGCACGAACTCGGCAGGTCGACGCTGCGCGGCGTCCTAGACCACCAGATGCGCTGGAACCGAGGCATCCGGTCGGTCCGCCCGCTCGGCTACGCCGGGCTCCTTTTCAATCAGGGCACTCCGGCGAGCCTTCTGCTGCTTGCCATGGCATGGCGGTCTCCGGCTGCTCTGGTGCTGTCGGCCACGACACTCTCGCTTCGCCTCGCAATGGCCTGGCTCATCGCCGTGCGGTACTTGCGCGACGAGTCCGCGAGAAGATCCCTCTGGCTCGTGCCCGTGAGAGACCTCCTCGGATTCACGCTCTGGCTCGGCGCATTCCTCGGCAATTCCGTGGTCTGGAGGGGCCGTCGGTTTCGGCTCGCGGCCAATGGACGCCTCGTTCCCGAGAAAGTCGAAGTGTGCGCGACCCCGGAGACTGACGGGCACAGTAGGATGGCTGAGCGAGACAGTGCGACGGTTGTTGGGGGGGGATGAGGGGTAAGGACGCCGAATTCATTTCGCTCGGTCACTCCCCTTCTCTCCGCCAGCGCTGGGGACCGTGCGTGTCGGGAGCCACCGCGGTCGCACCGGCCTTCAACGACAAATGGCCTGCGGTGACGCAGATCAAGTTCAAAATCCACAGAAGGGTCGCGAGAGCACTCATCGCTTGGCGTCCCGATCACTCACGCCTGGCTTGGCACCTTTTGCAAACATGGGCCGACTGACCCATTTCTACATGCTGTGTTAGTGGCGGCGCCACGCGCAGACGGCGACGATAGCGAAGCCCCAAACGATCCAAAGGAGATCGCGCGCTCTGCGCAGGGCGGCGACCGCTACCCCGAGAGGCAGCGAGCCGGTGACGGCTCCGCAGGCGTACGCGAGCGCCGTATCCTGCGTCCCGAGGTCGCCCGGCACGAAGAACAGCGTCGCTACGACCATCAGCACGAAGGCCTGCACCGCGAAAGCGTTGAGGAGCGTGATCGAAGACCCGAGGATCCGAACCGAGAGCCAGATGGCGATCGCCTCGGTCGACCACTGAACGAGGGCGAAGGCAATCGACAGGAAGAGGCGGCGCGGTTCCCGTGAATAGAACGTAACCAACTGGTCTTCAACGTCGTGGATCCCATCGAGGATCGCTGCGAAGCGCCCCGGCCGAGCAGCTGCGCCCGCACTCCCGAGCCAGACGCGCAGGCGCGTGAACACACGCTGGTTCTGTACAAGAAAGAAGAGACCTCCAGCGATCACGAAGAGCACAAAGCCGACCAAGACTCCCGCACGGTAAGCCGGCGGGAGCACCTCCGTCCTCCACATGAGGACGAGCCCGGCGGCGATGAAGACTATCAGTGCCATCACGTCGGTCGTGCGCGTGATCACCAGTGAAGCCGAGGCCGCCGCATAGGGAATGCCCTCGTAGCGGTTCAGCAGGAGGGCCTTCATCGGCTCACCGGCGAGAGGCGCGAAAGGCGTGACCCGCTCGACGGCGTTACCCACCATGAGAACCTTACAGAGCCGATAGAGGGTTCGTGGCCGCGCCGGGATCATCACGATCGTTTGTAACCACGAGGCGGTCTCGGCGAGGAAGCTGGCGAGATAGGTGGCAAGTACGATCGCGAGTCCCGAACTACTCACGCCGTTGAGGCGGACCCAGACCTCGTGGACGTCGGCGCGGGAAAGGAGGAGGCCGAGGAGTGCCACTCCCGTAACGAGAGCCGCGCCGACGAGCCAGCGCACCCAGCCGAGGCTAAGAGACGTCAACGCCGCCCACCTATCCCCCCGCCTTCGTCCTGGATTGCTCGCTGCAAGGCGTGGCAGCATCTAGCTTCAGAACGCGAGTATGACTCGCATGAGCCCGCCGCTCCACGCGAGGCCTAGCGACCTCTGCGGCGCGGCGGGCACCTCAGGCGGGGATGCCGCCGCCAGCCCGCGGTGCGAGTTTCCGATGAGTGCCGCCGGCTGGGTCAAGATCTGCAGCTCTCCGACCGCGATGCTCACTGGAAAGTTCGTTGCGGCCGCACTGCCGCGGTCGAATCCCTTCCACAAGACGAGGCTCGAACCGCCGGCTACGACGACATTGAGCACGTGAGCGACCCACGAGCGCACCCCGCGCTCGACGTTCGACGCCTGCTCGCGCAGGGTGATTGCCGCTTCGTCACGCGCGCGACCCGCCTCTTCACCGTCGGAGGGCATCGCGCGCAGAGTCTTGGACGCGGTGTCGATCTCGGGAAGCGGGGAGATCAGCATGCCGATCACGCCAAGGAACGAAGTGGCCGCGCCAACGCCCAAGTCTGCCCGTGAACCGCGATCGCCGCTGAGGCCGGCCGCGATTCCCTGCCCGACCGTGAAACCTCCGTTGAAGGTCATCCAGCCGTACCACCAGAGCCGTTCGTGGCTAGCCTCATGATCGAGTTCCTGTTGAACCTGGCGAGCCAACTCGCCGCTCTCTCGTGTGCCTGCCAGCACGTCTTCGGCGCACACCTGCCGGCCGACGGCGGCGATCGCGGTGAGTGCCACGGTAGCGGCCATCGACAGGAGCTTCGAACGTGCTGGGCTGTCGACTTTCACGTTCAACTCGGCCGCGTCTATACCTTGGGTTCCCCAGCAACGGAAGGTCGTGAAGTCGGCCAACCCGGACTGGAACTTCTCGCGTTCGGCAAGCCCTGCGTTGCCATGTTCGCCGCTCTCGAACCTGACGAGCGAACCGTCGCTCGCGGTTCCGTGGAGCTCTTCGGTCTCAATCAATCCGGATTTAGATTTTCCCTTTCAAGATCTTCGGCCAAAGGCGCACTGGCTGATGGTGAAGACGACATATCCTCGGAGGGGGGCTACGCCACCCTTCCGAAATCTTCCCCCAGGACTGCGCGGGCAAAGCCCGCGCTCGAACGCCTCGAATTCACGAGAGCAATCCCGAGAGCGATGTGAAGCGCGATACCCGAAGCCAGCAGTCGCCACTCCCGAATCCACGTGGTCAGTGCAAGGTTGAACACGAGCACAGCGTAGTATAGCGCGACGCCCACCGACGGCGTGGGGCCAATGGCGGCTTTCCCCGCCAGCAGGAGGTAGCCGCAGACGCCGGCGGCGCCCACGACCAGCCATCCCGCAAAGCTCGAGAGCGGCACGCCGAAGTACAGCCCGCCGTTCGGGTACCAGAAAACCCGTCCGAGAAACCAGCGGCCGCCCCGGACCGCGAGCGGATCGATCACGACGTCGAGCAGCATCATCACGATGCCGGAAACCACTGCCAGGACGACTGAGCGGGCGGGCGTAAGCCCGGGACTCCGCGAGTTCAACGACGCGCGCGAACTCAATATCGCGCGGGCGAGACAGAGCGATGCATAGGCGAGGAAGGTGAACGACAGGGAATCGAAGAACGGGACGTCCGCGATGAAGAGCTCCTGGCCGCGGGTAGTCCCCGCGTAGTGGTAGAGCCCGAAGGGGATCCCGATCCGGGTGGAGGCGAGCTCCGCGACGAACGCGAGCGGCCAGACCCAGGCCAGGAAGAGCGCCGTTCGCCGGGTGCCGAGGTCCCGGACCCCGGCCACCAGGAAGATCAGGAGGAAGATGAAGACGCAGGGCCGCAGGAGAAGGCTGCCCAGAAGGAGGCTCATAACACGCTGTTCTTCACTGGAGTCCGCATGTTCCCATCACGCGTCGCGACCGCGCTCGACGCCGCGATTACCTGCGACCGGGGCTCGTGTCCGCAGTCAGGGTGTTGCGCACCTTCCCGTAAGGGACGGTGACGGTCCCACCCAGCTGGACCACCCAGGCCGTGTCCTCGGCCTGCCCGGCGAGATACTCCTGGCGATACGCATCGGGGATCTGAGGATTCGCCTCCATGACTATCCCTGGCTCGGCATCGTTGACCCCGGCTTCCCAGGAACCGGACGTGTCGATCTTCCCTTTCGGGCCGAATGCGGCCGTGTCTTCCCCGAGATACCAGACGTTGCCCTCCTTGTCCTGGGCGTACCAATCGAACGTCCTCTCCAGCACCGTCCCGTCGTGGGTGGCCACATCGCGTACGACCGTTGCGGTGATGCCCTCGATGATCTTCGTCTGGTCGGTGACGGTGACCGTGTCGCGCTCGCGGCGCTCGAGCGGCGTAGAATCCACCGACGAGGATAGATTCTTTCTCCGTATCTTCTTTGCGTTTTGCGAAGACTTTGTCCAGGTCAAGCAGCCTCGGCGTAAAGACTCGGATAGGCGACTTCGCGTAGCTTAAGGGCCGCGGCCATGACGCGACGGCCGGAGAGCGAGACGCGCCAGCGTCGCGAGTGTGGAATCTTGGCGATCAAGCGGTGGGCGTGAAGGCGGCGCAAGAGCCGAGTCACCTGAGCCGATTGCTTGAGCGCGTCGCCAGCCGAGAGTATCGGCGTGGGTGCGAGCTTGCGGCGCAAGTCCCGATTGGTGAAGCCGTGAAGCGTGTGCTCGCCGCTGAGCAGTGCCTCGAAGACCACGC
>Ga0315278_10003970_pt1 | contig 13317 bp, 19 predicted proteins | sample YL17G06_0_MG_FD_203880 | JGI IMG/M metagenome (GOLD analysis project Ga0315278, IMG submission 203880) | Sediment microbial communities from Yellowstone Lake, YNP, Wyoming, USA - YL17G06_0 | ecosystem: Environmental > Aquatic > Freshwater > Lake > Sediment | place: USA: Wyoming | collected...
CAGGACTCAGGACTCAGGACTCAGGACTCAGGACTCAGGACTCAGGACTCAGGACTCAGGACTCAGGACTTCCCATTCACTGCTTCACTGAATCCAATGTAATTTCGAAATCCCGTCCACCCGGCAACGTCGGGTTCTTCGCATAGCGGCCTTCGATGTCGCCCGGCTGTGCCGGACCTGCCTGTCCATCTCGATCCAACCGGGCCACCACATCCAGCATTCCGCGCAGTTCTGAGCCCTGTACCATCACATCGGCATTGGTGATCTCAAATGAAACGGGGAATTGCGGATTGTCGATCCGCTTTGCCGCAACGGGGCGTGCACCGCCAGGCCTCCGGACAATGACGAACAAGACATCGGTTGGGCGTACTTGGTTGGCCAGGGTCGGGGCGATCATGACGCGGCCGGCAACCACCGCTTCGCGGGTCTCCGGGTCGCAACTATGAGCTAGGCCCAGCCAGGCCGCTATCGCGGCGAGGCCGATAATGCTGCCGGCCAGTCCAAGTGTGCGCACGTTGTATGCTGCCATTGGTAAGGTTCCCTTGAAAAGGTGAAGGGGGCAAACCGATGCATTATAGCGGGGGCCGGTAGAAAAGGGGAAGGCACGGTTTACGCTGCAAAACAGGGTGTTGTATGATACGCACGACTATTGAATTGGGAGGAACCACTATGGCTGCAAATTCTGGCTTTCCGTTGTCTCTTGATGTGAAGGGATACCCGGTGCTTGTGCTCGGGGGAGACGAGGAGGCCGCGGAAAAAACCCAGCGGTTATTGGAGGCGGGGGCGAAAGTGATTGTCGTGGCGCCGTCGCTAAACGACACGCTAAAAGATTTGGCCGCGTCGGCGAAGGTTGTCCACCGCGGGCGCCACTTTCGAGACACCGATTTGGAAAGTGCGATTCTGGTGTTGAACATGTTTCGTGGGGACCGCGATTTTTCACGTGCGCTGTTCGCGAAGGCGCGTGAGAAGAAGTTTCTATTGTGGTCGGTTGACCAGCCGGATGCCTCAACGGTCACGATGCCGGCGGTCGTGGCCTCTGGCCATTTACGTGTGGCCATCAGCACAAGCGGGGTCGCCCCGGCCTTGTCAGGCTTTATGAAGGAAGATATGGAGAAGATCTTCGGTGAGGAGTTTTCCGCATTCGTAGATTGGCTTGGCCAACTCCGCGAGCAAACCAAGGCCAATGAGCCGGATTTCGAAAAACGGCGGGTGTTATTGCGGGAGGCGTTGGACGGGTTTCGCTTGTTGGGCAAGGTCCAGTATCCGAAGGTCTGGCTGGATAAACGGGCGAAGCTGAAAGTGGTGCCAGGCGTGAAGGGGGAGGCATAATAGAAGAATGGGTAAAGGAGCAGAGGGGTGAGGCCTAAGGTGTGAAACGTATAGGGGAAGGTACAGGAGGGACCTATGGTGCTATTGGAATTCAGCATGTCGCCGTTGGGTAAGGGCGAGAGCGTGGGCAAGTATGTGGCGCGCTCGCTCGATATTATCGATAAGAGTGGAGTGGACTACCGCTTGAACCCGATGGGGACGGTGCTCGAAGGGGAGTGGGATGAGGTCTTTGCCGTCGTCAAAAAGTGCTATCAGCGGATGAAGAAAGATTGCGGCCGCATTTCCTGCACGATCAAAGTCGACTATCGGAAAGGCCCCGCAGGACGTTTACAGAGCAAGGTTGCTAGCATCGAAAAACAACTCAAGCGATCGATCAAGCACTAGAGCTCCGTGAAGGCCATAGACGCCATCATGCTACTCATTAAATCGTGATCCTCTTCAATCTTGAGAGGGATGTACTGTTCCAGATTCTTTCGAGGTTTTAACGTAGGGGGTTCCCCTCTAAGCCAGTCCTCTTTCGTTCTTCCCACGATCACCCGACATTCCTACTAAGCCAGCGGGCTGCAGTGAGGTCGTCCGTGAACGCCATCTCGCTGCGTTATCCCGAGTCTTCAATCGTTTTTCAAGCCCTTGCTAGTAGAGTATTCACATTTTCGGTCACGAACCCCAATCAACGAGGCTGCTGTTTACGGTGAGGGCTCGAAATGCTGGCATTCCGCGGATTGCCGGAAACGGTTAGTTCGGACTAGAAAGTAATAGGTTACCTGTACATACTAATTGCCGCTCATGGGCTGGTACTCGTTTTCAGCGGAGGTGTGTCATGCAATGGGATTGCACAGCGTCGGTACAATTGCCTGTGGTGCCAGCGAGACAAAGGGCTGGGACTTTGATGGGCCGTGGTTTGATCCTGCCTTCTGCATATATCGAGCGCCACAATACATCGCCCTGGGTAGAGTGATGATCAAGAAGAGTGGTACATGAACAGCAGTATGAAAGACGACCTTGAACTCAAGACACAGTCTGGTCTTGGGCTCTTAACGAAGATCCACACGATTCTTGAGCGAGAGGTGATGGAGTTCCGTCCGTTTGGATTGGACGAACAGGGACACACGATCAGAGATCTGAGCGGGATGAGCATCAAGGCTGTCGTCGTCTACCTCGAGAATTCACTGTCGCATGAGCGAGGTGATGCAGTCGGCAGTCAGGCGGTACAGGAGCTGTGCCGTCTGTTGAATCAGCGCATTAAAGATCCGGTCTATCACGTGACGACGGAGTTCCTGAAGAATGCATGGAACAGCTACTCATATGAATTCACGGCATACCTGTATGAGCTCTGCGAGCGCATTTCCGGCGATCCTCGATTTGTGTTTCATGGTGGAATGGAGAAGGCGTCTCCGACCATGCAGGTCCTGGCCCGGCCGTTTTCGCTGTCGCAGATCTACGGCATGTTTCCCTACTTCGGGAACAAGTTCGCATCCGGGTCGATCGAATGTCGAGTGGTCGAGGTGACGCCGATATCCGCGACCCTGGGGATGAAGTTCTCTGACCGCACCCTTCGTCAGTTTGGCCCCTATCGAGACGGTGCGCCCAGCTGATGTATCAGGCTGCTCAAGGCATCATGGCGGCCGTACCGGTCCGCGTCCATGGCCTCCCACCGGCCACCCTGACGGAACTCTCCTGTATTGCAGATGACGACGAGTGGTGCCAATGGGCCATCCGTTGGTAAGTCGATGGACGGGGCACATGGGGTCGTAGGGTCTGGCAGATGGTGGTGAGGCAGCGAGAGAACCCGTGTTGCAGGTTCGTCCGGAGGTATCCCGTGCTGATGAGCCGGCTGAGGGGACGCCGTCCAAAGGGAGGATTCTCGACCGAGTGGTGGAGGTGGCGCCAATCAATCGCTGCGGCATGTGACGTGGTCTTTCTGCGGCGCGTCGATTCGAGAGGTTTACTAACGAGACTGGCGGGATGTGCGAGAGAGGCGCGACGTGGACAGACTGATTTTTAGCTCGTCTCGCTTGTCGCGCTTTTCCCGTTAGTCTCACGCAGCGGATTCATATAGCCGTGGAACGCGGGACCCTATTCCGCAGAGGACTTCATAGGGGATCGTGCCGGTCCAGCTTGCCACTTCATCAGCCCAGATCGATTCCTGTCCTTGTTGACCGATCAGCGTGACGATCTCGCCTACTTGTAGCGGTGCGAGGTCGGTGACATCCACCATGCTCATGTCCATGCACACCAGACCGACGATCGGGGCTCGACGACCCTGAATCAGGACCGATCCGTGATTGGAGAGCCGCCGACTATAGCCGTCGGCGTAGCCGATGGGTAACACCGCAATTCGAGTCGGTCGTTTCGCAACAAAGGTCCGGTTGTAACTGACTGTTCCCCCTCGTGGAATTGTCCGCAGTTGCACGATCGTGGTTCGAAGTGAAAGGACGGGTCTGAGGTCAGGAGCGGGAACTGAGGCCGGCAAGGTGTGGTACCCGTAGAGCATGATGCCTGGGCGCACGAGTGAAAAGTGCGCTTCGGGAAACCTGACGATGGCGGCACTGTTTGCCGTATGCACCAGCGGGATGGTCAGCCCATGCTGTCGGATCTGTTCCAGCATGGCGTGAAATGCGCCAAGCTGTTGTTCCGTAAAGGCGGTGTCCGTTCCGTCAGCGTCGGCAAGGTGGGTCATCATGCCCTCGACCTGGAGGGGGCTCCGTAAGACAGGGTTGTCGAGGAGTGAGTGCAGCTCTTCCGGAGAAAAGCCTAGCCGCCCCATCCCGGTTTCGACCTTGAGATGAATCGGGTAGGGGACCGGATGTGAACGAGTGGCCTTGGCCAAGGCGGGTAGGATGCGTCCATTGCTCACAACCGGGGTCAACCGGTGCGCTACCAGGTCGGCTATCTGGTCCTCGAAAAGCGCGCCAAGGACTACGATAGGAGCTGAGAGGCCAACTTGGCGGAGTTCAATGCCTTCGTCGAGCGAGGCCACAGCAAAACGCTCAATGCCCTGGTTGGCAAGTGCCCGAGCAATGTCTACGGCTCCATGCCCGTACGCGTTGGCCTTGACGATGGCCATGACCTCACAGGTCTGGGACAGGTAGCGCTTGATGCGAGAGAGATTATGGGCGAGTGCCGCGAGATTGACGGTGGCGTAGGTGGGTAACAAGGTAGAAATCGAGATCACACTTCCATGATTTCTTGTTCTTTTTTCTTCACAACGTCATCAACTTTTTGAATGTATTGATCGGTCAGCTTCTGGGTGTCGGCTTCGGCCTTGCGCAGATCGTCTTCAGTCAACTTCGCATCCTTTTGCAGTTTCTTCAACTCTTCGTTGGCATCTCGACGAAACCCGCGTACGACCACCTTTGTGTCTTCGCCGTGCTTCTTGCAGATCTTGCCGAGTTCTTTGCGGCGTTCTTCGGTGAGCGGTGGAAGGGGAATGCGAATGATCTTTCCGTCGTTGGACGGGGTGATGCCGAGGCCTGATCCCGACAAGGCTTTTTCGATTTCCTTGATCAGGTTCGGCTCCCACGGTTGGATCGTGATGAGGCGCGCCTCCGGAGTCGAAATATTGGCCACCTGCTTCAGAGGGGTCATCGTGCCATAGTAGTCGACCCGCACGCCATCAAAGAGGGCCACAGACGCTCGTCCTGTCCGTAGGCCGGCTAAATCGCGCTTGAGATACTCCAGTGCGGACTCCATCTTTTCCGTGACTTTTTGGTGTATGACAGCAGGATTGGACATGCGAGACTCCCCGGAACGTTAGCGGCGATCGGGCTTGACAATGGTTCCGATCGCTTCGCCAGTGGCGACGCGTTTGAAGTTGCCTTGTTCTTTTAGGTTAAACACGATGAGTGGAAGATCGTTATCCATGCAAAGGCTGATAGCTGTGGCATCCATCACTTTCAAGTTCTGATTCAAGATCGCGAGAAAGGAAATGGTCTGATACTTTGTCGCCGAGGGGTTTTTGACAGGATCGGTGTCGTAGATGCCGTCGACCTTGGTCCCTTTCATGATGACCTGGGCTCCGATCTCCATCGCCCTGAGTACCGCCGCGGTATCGGTAGAGAAGTAGGGGTTTCCAGTGCCGCCGGCGAAGATGACGACGCGTTTTTTCTCAAGATGCCGAATGGCCCGACGGCGGATGTACCCTTCCGCCAGCTGACGCATTTCGATCGCAGATTGGACCCGCGTCATAATACCGATGCGCTCGAGCGCGTTTTGCAGGGCCAAGGCATTGAGAACGGTCGCGAGCATCCCCATATAGTCGGCGGAGGCGCGTTCCATACCGGACGCGCTGGCGGCAATACCGCGGAAGATATTGCCGCCACCGATGACCACAGCGACTTCGATATCGAGGGCCACGACGGCGGCGATTTCCGAGGCGAGGCCCTCAAGGATGGAAGGTTGGATACCGTAGCCCTGCTCACCAGCCAACATCTCTCCGCTCACTTTGAGGAGGATGCGCCGATAGTTGGCAGAGTTCATGCTTCGCCTAATTGGTACCGGGTGAAGCGGCGGATGTTCATGTTCTCGCCGATTTTGGAAATCTTCAAGGCAAGAAGATCTTTAATCGTGACGGAAGAGTCCTTGACGAAGGCCTGCTCAATCAGACAGCTCTCCTGGAAGAACTTTTCCAACTTGCCTTCGACGATCTTCGACCATGCGGCCGGGGGCTTGCCCATTTCTTTGGCCTGTCCCTCATAAATCGAGCGTTCTTTCTCGATGAGCGAAGCGGGAATTTCCTCCCGTTTGACGTAGGAGGGTTTCCCGGCGGCGACCTGGAGGGCCAGGTCGTTGACGAACGACTTAAACTCTTCGTTCCGGGCCACGAAGTCGGTTTCACAGTTGACTTCGATGAGTACACCAATTTTTCCACCCATGTGGATATAGGCGTGGATGAGGCCCTGGTTGGTCTCGCGGCCGGACTTTTTGAGCGCAGCGGCCAAGCCCTTTTGGCGCAGGTAATCGATGGCTTTCTCGATATCGTCGCCGTTCTCGGTGAGCGCTTTCTGGCAATCGAGGAAGCCGGCGCCGGTTTTTTCTCTCAGTTCTTTGACAAGCTGACTTGATCCAGCCATACGTGACGGTCCTTCTCGGTAAACAGTGAGTGTAGTAGTTGACGCATGCGATGCCGGACGTTATGAAGCCGGCGTGCTTGCGAGGCTCATGGGTGCTGTCTTATCTCCCCCTGTAGGAACAGGCTTGAAATCCGCCTCTTCGCGTTGTGTCCGCAAAGTAGCGCCTTCGATACAAGCATCAGCAATGCGCGACGTGATGAGTTTGATGGAACGAATGGCGTCGTCGTTGCCAGGGATTGGGTAAGTGATGTGGTCCGGGTCGCAGTTCGAGTCCAAGATCGCGATCATCGGAATTTCCAACCGCTTTGCTTCCTGCACGGCAAGGTGTTCGATGCGGGTATCGAGGACAAAGACGGCTCCTGGGACACCGCGCATGTCCTTGATGCCGCTCAGATACTTCTGAAGTTTGACGATCTCTTTCTGCATCTTCATGATTTCTTTTTTCTTCAGGCCGTATTGGCTGGGGTCTGCCAGTTTGGTCTCCAGCTTTTTCATCTTATCGATGCTCTTCCGGATGGTCTGGAAGTTCGTGAGCATCCCGCCGAGCCAGCGTTGGTTGACGAAGAACATGTTGGCGCGCAGGGCCTCTTCTTGAAGGATCTCAGCGGCCTGCCGCTTGGTTCCGACAAACAGGACCGACTGGCCGGCGGCGACGGTGTCGCGGACGAAGGCATAGGCTTGCTCCATCCGATTCAGTGTTTGCTGAAGGTCGATGATGTAGATGCCGTTGCGCTCTCCAAAGAGGAACTTCTTCATCTTTGGGTTCCATCGATTCGTCTGGTGTCCGAAATGGACACCCGCTTCTAATAATTCCTTGATCGAAACCACTCCCATGCCTTCACCTCCCCTCAAGACTTGCAGAGCACCCGCTGACACAGGTGAGGGGGGACTGGCCCCCTTATTCTCAAGTCGAGCGACGTCCATGACGTCGATATGAATTTGATACTGTCCCTCAACACACGAAATTATGCGAGAAGGAGTCGATCTCCTGAGTACTAAAGCCTTGGCACGCTAGCATAGTGATGGTGAGTTTACAAGATGCCATGATGGAATTATGCCCTAGGATCGATAGCTTGCGTTAATACGGACATAATCGAACGATAAATCGGTCGTCCACATATGGGCCCGGTGACGACCTTGTCCTAGCCCCACGGCGATCGTAAATTCTTTCTGGCGAAAGACCTTCGCAATGCGGCGTTCTGCAATGAGTCCGAGTCCCATTCCGTTCTGTACCATCTGGACCCCGCCAAACCACACGTTCAGCTTCGAGGGGGTGATTGGGACCCCGGCCCGGCCGATTGCGGCCATCACGCGACCCCAATTAGCATCCTCGCCGAACAGAGCGGTCTTGACCAAGTTCGAGGTGGCAATGGTTTGGGCAACCTGTCGTGCCTGCGCCACGATGGCTGCTCCGGTCACTTCAATCTTCACCACCTTGGTGACCCCCTCGCCGTCTCGACAAATTGCCAGCGCGAGAGACTGGCAGGCCTCTGTCAGGAGCAGGAGGAATCGACGAAAGGCAGCTGTGCCTTCTTCGATCATGCGGTTTTCAGCCATGCCGTTCGCAAGGCAGAGGACGGTATCGTTGGTGCTCGTGTCTCCATCAACTGAGATGCAATTAAATGACTCGTTGACCGCCAGGGTGAGGGCCTGTTGGAGGGCGCTCTTCGTGATCGAAGCGTCTGTGGTGAAATAGCCCAGCATTGTGGCCATGTTGGGATGGATCATTCCAGAGCCCTTGGCCATCCCGCCAATGGTAATCAAGCGACCGCCGATGGTGTCCTGAAGGACGATGGATTTCGGGCGCAGGTCGGTCGTTATGATCGCCCGGGCTGCATCCGGCCCTCCACGGTCGCTGAGTTGCGTGAATAGCTGCGGGATTCCTTTGATGATTCGATTGACCGGCAAGACGCGACCGATCACGCCGGTGGAGCCGATGAATACGTGCTGTGTGGGGACACCTAATTGCCGCGCGACCAGTGTCGCGGTTTGTTTTGCGGCAGCCAATCCCTTGGCGCCGGTACAGGCGTTGGCGTTACCGCTGTTGACGAGAATGGCTCGTCCGATTCCTTTACGTAGGTGCAGCCGATCGACGATGACCGGTGCTGCGACCACCTGATTTTTCGTGAAGACGCCGGCGATTGGACCACTTTGCTCTGAGACGACGAGCGCGAGATCGAGTAAGCCTGGTTTCTTGATGCCGCAATGGATTCCGGCTGCGCGGAACCCCTGCGGTGCTGTGATCCCGCGGCGTGGAGAGGTGTTTGGTATTTTCTTGGTCATCATCGTGAAAGTTATGTGTTGATTTGGATTAGGGATAGGCAGCGGGAGCTGTCAAGCCCGTCTCTTCGGGGAAGCCCAGCATGAGGTTCATGGCCTGAATGGCCTGGCCTGCGGCACCCTTCACTAGATTATCCAGTGCGGCTACCGTAATGACTGATCCTGCACGGGGGTCTACGTAGACCCCGATGTCACAATAGTTGGAGCCTTTGATGTAGCGCGGATTCGGCATGATGTCTTCCTGGATTCTGACGAATCGTTCACCTTTGTAAAAGGCTCGATAGAGGGCGCGCAGGTCCGGCAGCGTCATCGGACTCTTCAGCCGGCAGTAGGCTGTGCTCAAGATCCCACGATTCATCGGTACAAGGTGCGGTGTAAATGTCACGATTGGCTGTGCGGCGGCCGTTCCCGATGGCTGAGATGCGCGTTGAAGCAACCTGCCCAGTTCTTGTTCAATTTCAGGGATATGGCGGTGCTGCCCGATCATGTAGGGCTCTAAGGATTCATGGGCTTCTGGAAAATGGTAGGGGAGGGCCGGACTTCGTCCCGCACCGGAAATGCCGGATTTCGCATCGATGACCACGGTGTGTGGTTGCACGAGATCCTGGGCGAACAGCGGGGCCAATTGCAGAATGGCCGCCGTCGGGTAACAGCCAGGCGACGCAACCAACGTTGCCTTGGCGATGGCGGCACGGTGCAATTCAGGAAGTCCGTAGACCGCATCCTTCAGCAAGGCCGCGTAGGTATGCGGGGTCTTATACCACTGTTCATAGACGTCTGCATCTTTGAGCCGGTAGTCGGCGCTGAGGTCCACCACCAGCTTGCCGGTTTTTATGCAGGCGGAGACGGGCGCCAATGATTTGGTGTGGGGAAGGGCTAAAAAGACTGCATCAGCCTGTTCCGCTAAGGCTTCGGGTGAGAGCGCTTGAAACGAAAGAGACACGAGGCCGGCCAGACTAGGGAAGACTGCTGCTACGGGAGTCCCAGCGGATTTCTCCGATGTGACGGCGTGGAGTTCGAAATGAGGGTGGAGGGCTGCCAGGCGGACGAGTTCTGCGCCGGCATACCCACTGGCCCCTGCGATTGCGACACGTATCTTCTTCATCTGCCTCACCCGTTGTGCGCCCCACAGGCACAAAAAAAGGGAAGGCATGGAGCCTTCCCTTTTTCTGACTGTGGCTCCGATGCTTATCGCTTTGAGTACTGGAACCGCTTTCTCGCACCCTTTTGTCCGTACTTCTTCCGCTCTTTGACGCGAGAGTCTCGTGTCAGTAAGCCTTCCTTTTTCAAGGGTGTACGGAGGGGCTGGTTTAGTTCCACTAATGCCCGTGAGATCGCATGACGCAGGGCGCCGGCTTGTCCGACCAGTCCGCCACCATGTACGGTGGCTTTGATCGAGTACTGCCCAAGGACGCCGCCGATTTCGAGCGGGAACTGAATGATCTGCCGCAAGGTCAGCCGCGGGAAGGCCTGATCGAGTGGTTGATCATTGATCGTAATGTCGCCCGCTGTCCCGGTGACCCAGGCTCTGGCAATCGCGCATTTGCGTCGTCCGGTTGCATATTGAGTTACTGCTGCCATGCTATAACGTCTCCTTATTCGCTCGCGGTGATGATTTACAGAGTAATTAGTTCCGGTCCCTGGGCCTGGTGCGGATGAGTTGGCCCAACGTAGACGCGAAGTTTTTTGGCCATGTGATTTCCCAACGGGGTCTTGGGGAGCATGCCCTCGATCGCTTTCGTCAAGAGTATCGTGGGGTCTTTTCGGAAGACATGTTGTGCCGTCGCGGTCTTGAGTCCGCCGGGGAAACCGGTATGGTGGCGATAGAGTTTCGTAGTCATCTTGTCACCGGTGAGATGAACCTTCTCGGCATTCACGATGACAATGTGGTCGCCCATATCGACATGGGGGGTAAAGGTTGGCCGGTGTTTGCCACGCAACATTCCCGCGACGCGGGCTGCCAATCGGCCTAGCGTTTTCCCCTCAGCATTCACAAGGTACCACTTTTCCTGCACGTCCAAAGGCTTTTGCATATACGTCAACATTGTTCTTCCGCGCTCCTTCGCTATCGAGTGAATTACGTTTCCTGTACTTCCGGTGTGCCGATATCTTTCGATTCTAGTTTTGCTAGCCAGGCGTCGAGATTCGTTGTGCTCCGCCGCGTCAACACATCTTGGGTAATGTAGATCGGGCAATGAGCCCGGAGGGCCAACGAGATTGCATCGCTGGGCCTGGCATCGATCGTCCGCTCCACGCCTTTATTGGAGACATGCACCATGGCGTAATAGGTGCTGCTTTTGACGTCTGTTATGACGACGCGTTGGATCGTGATGTTCAAATGTTCAGCGAAACTCTTGATCAAGTCATGGCTCATTGGCCGTGGCGTGATCATGGTATCGAGCGCTAATTTAATGGCATTACCCTCTGCGGCCCCGACCCAAATCGGAAACGTATCGAGGAAACCGTTCTGTCGTGCCAAGACCACAATTCTAGTGTCGGTGTTGGCCTCCTCGAGGATGCGATCCACCCGATATTCAACCAGGTCTTGTTCTTTGGATGGATCGAAAGTGCTCATATTGCGTCTCGCTGAATCAGGAGTCCAGTTTGCCAAAATCTTCCGGCTTAAGATTCTCCAGCCACTGTTCGAGTTCTTCGGAGCTTTGCTTGGTGATGACCGAATCGTTGGCAAATACTGGCGCATTGCTCCGAAGCGCAAGTGCAATCGCATCGCTGGGTCTGGCATCGACGGTGTATTCTGAATCCTCGTACATTAAATGAATTTTCGCAAAGTAGGTGTGTTCTGACAAGTCCGTAATGACTACGCTGATGACTTTCGCGTTGTAGGCATCGAGGAGGGACTTCATGAAGTCGTGTGTCATGGGTCGGGGGGGCGTGACGTTTTCCAGTGCCATACTGATCGCACCTGCCTCTGACTTACCGACCCAAATGGGGAGCATGTCGGAATGCTCTTCGTCGCGCAATACCACGATGTAGGCGTTATTGTAGGGGTCGAACATCAACCCTTTTAAGTGCATCTGTGTAATCACAACAATTCGGTTCCTCTTCCTCGCCTTAGGGGCGTGAGGAGATTTTTCTCGCCCCACGCGGATGGATCAAGAACGAAGCAGTGTATCATTTCTGAAATCAGCCTGTCAACGAAGCCTGCGAGATCGCTGGGGAAATTCAGGGAAGGCTCTGGCAATCAGTGGCCTAGCCGGAGACACGCATCCCGGCGCAGAGCCGTCTGGCTTAGGACGGTGGGCGATAGTTCTGATCAAGTTTTCCTGTATCAGTTTGCTCGCCAAGTTTGAGAAAGGCTTTCATCTGCTTCTTCACGAGTTCTCTGCCACTCTCTTCGCCCAGGTTGACCTGGTACTCGTTAATGACCATGACTCGCATGCCTTCCCATTTTTTCCAGCAGGGCTTGCAGACCTTGGATTTGACCTCGGCTTCGAGCTTTCCCATGAAGAGGGGGTCCGTAATGACTTCTCCTGCTTGTCCGCACGTGACGCACTGAACGTCTGCCATGGTCTGAGGATCCTCCTGCCCAAAGTTATTACAGTTATTAAGGTGAGTGGGAGCGTTGAATTGTAGCACTGCGTTCATACTGAAGAAAAGAGGGAGGATTGATTGACCAGCACATGGCTTCGTGTTAAAGAAGGTGCGGTCTTTTCTTTAGGTAGGGGCTGTGCCCGGATGGCGGAACTGGCAGACGCGCCGGACTCAAAATCCGGTTCTCGCAAGAGAGTGGGAGTTCGACCCTCCCTCTGGGCACCATCAGTCGAGCGGGGCAGGGATCGTGTGGGTTTCTCGCGGTTTGTTAATTTGGTCGATATGCGTGAATCAATAGCAAATTCAACACAATTATGCCCCTTGACATGTCTGAATGGGTGGCCTATAGTCCGCGCCCTAGAGTGATGAAAAAGCTTCAACCTGATCATGTTGGTCCCATCTTTGTTGTCCGTCATTTCACTTCATTCTCTAATCTCACCAAGGAGGCAGCACATGCGTAAAGTGTTGGCACTAGGAACGGCAATTCTTTTTGTCTGTTCCGTGGGTGTGTCAATCGCTCAGGAGCGCTTGCAATCTAACCAATCCGGATTGGGCGTGGGCGAAGGAGTTGGTGATGTCTCGGGGTCGAGCACCCGGGTAACCACCTTCGATCGAACCAGCTTCCTGGATCGGTTGTCACAGGCGGAGACCATGTATGGCCGTGTGATTGGGTTCGATCTTGCGGCCAAGAAAATGTATCTCGAGGGCGGTGGAAGCTCTCACGATGAGGGACGTGCCGGCGGTGGTGCGATGAACTACCGCACGCTGTATTTTGATGACAGGACCAATTACGATCAGCTTCGAATTCTTGAGCCTGGCGACGACGTGACCATTCAGGCAATCGAGGAAACAAGTCAGAGCAACCCGTTCGGCACTGGCCGTAAGCTGGTCCGTGAGGTTACCGTTATGCGTGGCAACGAAAAATTGGCCGGTTTCGGCGGACTCGGACAGCGCCCAAACCCTGGGACCGAGCGTGGGATTAACACAAACAGTGGCTCCACCACCGGTGGTATTGGTGGTGCCGTGTTGCCAGGCAAGATCGATTCCGGTATCACCAGCCCGGTTGGTGAATATACCGGTGCCG
>Ga0315278_10003971_pt1 | contig 13316 bp, 16 predicted proteins | sample YL17G06_0_MG_FD_203880 | JGI IMG/M metagenome (GOLD analysis project Ga0315278, IMG submission 203880) | Sediment microbial communities from Yellowstone Lake, YNP, Wyoming, USA - YL17G06_0 | ecosystem: Environmental > Aquatic > Freshwater > Lake > Sediment | place: USA: Wyoming | collected...
AAACCATTGAACAGGTTCCAATACCTATGGACTTGAAATATAACGATAAGTAGTAACTCAAGCAAGGAGGGATAAATGATAATCTACATTCTACTTTTTCTTTCATTGATTACGCCTAACTATAACAATTTTTATGTTGATAGCAGTAATTCTTACCATGCTAGCGGATACATAAAAGTTGCAGTCTCATTGAAAGACGCTAATAAAATGGCTACGGAGAGCCATCCCGATAAAGTTTATAGTTATAACATCAAAACGCGTGAACTAAAAGAAATGACGGTTGATACATACAGCGAAATCAGAATTAGGTCTATCCCAGAACCTCCAATTGACCTCAATAAAAATTCTTGTAATTTAACCCTTTCTAATAGTACTGCAACTTTTGACTTAAGAAATATGAATTGTCCTATACCCTCAAACTGGACAAATACTACTGACTTAAATGAGATTATGAAATTTTATAATGAACATAAATTAAATAACTATAACAAATGACAGAAATTAAACTCCTTCACTTAATATTTTTAATCATAGTTATTTTAATAAGTTTTATTGTGGGGTATGAGGTAGGTTTGAGGATTTAAAAGAGCATATTCACCTGCCTGAAAAACAAGGAGCCGAAAGGCGGAAATAGAAAATAGAAAAAAAATCATGGATCAAAATCATTGCACACTTTGCAAAATGAAAAAAACTTTTTCTAATGACATCTTATTTTTAGGCAAGAATATATTCATCAGAGAAAAATGTCCGATATGTGGATCACCGATAGCTATATCAGTCAAACATAAATTATATTTTAGCAATATAGATAAATATACTATCGCTGCCGCGTTTTATAAGCATTTAAAGATGGAAGGCACTATTAACTGGAATAAAAAATGCTTTCAAGATCATCCGCATTGTCATTTCATTAAACAATTAAGTTTCATAGCTTCTCCTGAGACCTAAGTTCCTTTTCTATCTCAGCTAACTTTAAATCGATCCAGCATTCATCCAATTCCTCATGCCTGTTTATAAGTTCTTTAAGCAAAGCGCGGCATACTAAATCATCAAGCAGGACATTAAAGCATACGATGAAATTCTGCCAATCAAGCCTTGGATTAGATTTTTGGAAGTTTTTCCTCATCAAATCCTTTATCTCTAATTTCCTCAGGTGACTTGTAGCCTTCATAAGTCGCTTTCATCAAAAGAATATAGCCTTCCTGAATTGTTTTATAAAGGCGAAACTCAAGCTTCTTCGCCTCGCGAAACTTAAGGCTCGCCTCCTTTAATAACTGAGTTCGCTCTATTTCAGTCACTTAGGTTTCTTTATTTTACTTACAATATAAAGCCCGACTGCTATGACCGCCATACATACTCCAACTCCTATTAGTATCATCATCGCTTATCTCCTTTTTTTATATCGCGGTATATAACTATGCTGAACCAAATCAGCAATATGAAAAATGCGATCGTGGTTAAAATTTTAACTGCCCCTTAAAGCCGACTTGATCTAAGCCGAATAAGATATTTTCTTTCTTTAACCTTATCGTGTCCTCGCAGTCAAGGCCCAAAGATAACCCAATGCCTAAATCAAGGGCGCCGATTAAAGGAAGCTCAACCTTAAAGGCCTTAAAAACTTTAGAGTCTATCATTGTGGAAAGAAAGAACTTATTGTCGCTGGCATAACCCAAGTCTATACTGCCGATACGAAGCAGGTTATTGTCCTTATCCGCGGCCTGAAAGGTATAAAGCGCGCCGGAGAACTTCGGTATTTCCTTCATCTCTATATCATCGGCAAAAGCACGGCCATACCAAATATAGCCGGCCTTAGGCTCCAATGAATTAATGAAGTCCTTTAGGTTATCGGTCTTGTTTAATAGGCCGGCGTGGGCGACACAAGCCCCGAGCAAAAAACTTACCACGACTAGACTCAACATTAACTTCTTCATAAATACTCCTTTCTGTTATACTACAATACTACTAATATATATAATAAATCTATAATAAGAAGCGTTAAGAAAAACGAAGCGTTGTTTTACTTATTGCATATAGCCCTTGGCCTTAAGGAGCGCATCCAATTTCTGTTTGTCCTCCGGCTTCAGCGAATTATTTATTGACTGTTTGATCCTTTTCATTACCGCCATCTTCTTATCGCCGACTATGTCCTTGATATTCTCATCGATAATCTCCACCATATTGATAAGAACACCGACGATAGATAGCCAATCCTTCAGTTGCTTATACTTGAATAAAACAATGATCCCCAGCGCCGCTGAAAGCAGTATGCCAATTATCGCCGGCAGGTTTGGAAGCAAGAGCTTAATTAGGTCTGACATATTATATCACCTCCTTTTCTTTATAATTCGTTAAATTCATAAGGCCTCCTTTTATTCTAATGCTATAACTAAAACCTTAAATTGAGCATTATTGGCAGTAGCTACAAGATTACCGTTTTCATCTTCATAAAATATGGGGGCTGTTGAAGTGCGTATTTTAAAACTATTATTAGCTAAAGTGCAAACGGTATATCCATAACGGTCACTTGCAGGAGAAACTTGTAAATCATTCGCTACTGCTATTACACCAGTAGATGTATTTTTTTGAAATAGTTGAATTATACACTTTTCACTATTACCCAAGTTATGTGTTATTGTATAAGTAGTACTTGCGGCAATTGCAAACCATCCACTATCATAAAGTTTTCCTGCCGCCAAAGCCACAAAGGCCGCACCTGCAGTCGTTTGTCCTGTGCCACCGGCATCTACTGGAACCACATCCCAAGCACTCGCTCCAGCTCCAGTTCCAATTAATGCTTTAGCATCCGCTGGCGTAGACGCTCCTGTTCCTACTTTCGCCTCTAATGCCTCAATAGCATCTTGCGGGTCATTGATATGGCTTTCTGATATAGTATCGGCGGCATTTTTGGTTGAATAACTATCGAGGGCCCCGGGAAAATTTGAGGCCCCGCTTGAACGCATAAAAGCCCAGACTTGACCAGCCAGCCATTTCTTGAATTTTTGCCACATTGTCTTTGGCTCTTTAGCTCTTATGATATCCATTTTGCCAGCTCCTTTTCTACTAAACCAAAACCTATATGTTCTTCTAATATCACGTATCGGCCGCAATCAGATATACCTAAATACATCTTGGCGTGGTTTTGCTTCAATATCTGTATAGTATTAAATATATATACCTTCTTTTCCGTTAAAGGACCGCCGCAATGAGGACAATTTGTCAAAGGCATTTTTGGGTCTTTTAATCTTAATTCAATCTTTATGCCCTTATCCTTTATCTCGTCAATAATTTCCCATTGTCCCGCATATTTATCGAATTTATGAAACTCGCCTATTTTTTTCATGGCTCTGGTTCTCCTAATATTTCTTTAAGTTCATCATACGACTTTGCCTTCATTTTTTTCTGAAAGCTGCCTTCTATATGCGAATTAAGCCAGCCAACGATTATGTTAGTGGCATATTGTTCAGGCTCCATATGATTTACGGCAGCAAATTTTATAAGTAACTTATGCTGCATATCGCCCATATTGATTTCTATTTTTTGCATAAATTTATCCTTTCTTTTAAGCTGTCTGGCTTCCGGTCACGACCCACGTTCCGGGTGTCCCGGCGCCCGTGCACTGCATCAGCTTACCATTAACGCAACAAATATCACCTATTTCCGCAGGCCCGCCTGGGGTATCGCTTCTATTATACAACCTTATATCCGCGACATCGGAAGCGCCGGCGTTAACTTCTTTTAATACAGCGAAAGGTATTTTTAAAGCGGGGTTAAGTATCCATGCCAATGCGCCAAATCCATACTTATCTGTTCCATATTTCGCAGTTCCATATGTGCCGCCGGTATCGCTGTCTTTTAACTGCAACCCGTCTCCGCTTAATTGAATATATGGATAAGTGGCACCTTCAACATTCTTAATTCTTGCTAAAGAATCCATATCCAAGGCGACAATTATACTGCCGGCTTCTATTTTTTCAGCGGCTAAGGTTAATATTTTAGCGTTTGTTATAATCGCGTCTTTAATCTGCGCCGATAAAGTTATGACCTCACCGGCGATAAGTTTCCTCGCCGATATTATAGCATCCCCTATTTCCGCTTCAGCAAGCGGGGTAAAGTCAATAGTTGTAGCTGATGAGAAACTTCCGACACCATAAGTATCAACGCCCCTTACCTTAAAATGGGCTCTGTCTTTTAATACAAACTTATCAGCGGCTGTTGGAGTTCCTGAAGGCCAAGAAGCGACTGATACCTGTCCTGTAGTATTATTGAAGGCCGTAACCGTAGCTACTTGACCACTATAGGTTCCTGATGTCTGTAATATCCTATCGCCAACGAAATAATCTACGCCTTTGCCTATTAACGCGTCATCGGTTATACTTGTAGCGTCAGCCGAATCAGCTGAGCAGTCAACCGGCGCTTTGCCTTGAACTATCGCTTCACTACCTGAGACTCTACACTCAAGGACTTCTTCGCCGGCCCAGGCGTTTGTGGCGGATTTATAGACCTCATAATATAATAAGTCCGTATCGGCAGAGTCAGACCACTCTATCTTAGCAAATCCGAACCATTGCGTAGAACTTATCGTAGGCGCCGCCGGCGCCGCATTGGTAGGCGTAGTTGATGCCGCGTTGGTAGAATATATCCCACTGCGGTTATATGCCTTGATATAATGCGCCCCAGGCGTCCTTGAGGCGGGTGTTACTATGGTAAATGTATTGGCAAGGCCTCTAAACACTAATGCCGCATTTTGAGTACCCCAATTTGAATCTGCTGTCCTTATTTCATAACCAATTAAATCTGCTTCTGTATTTTTATTCCAAGTAAACTTAATCTCATTGGTAAATGTATTAGCGAAACCCGTAACATCCGCCGGCGGCGTCAACTGGCCTAAGACTATGATTTCGGCTGACGCGGCGCCTGAAGATACTATGCCGAATATTGATACTGTTTTAATCCTGACCCAGTATGATACAGAGTTTGCTTCAACATTCCATATGGTAAACGCTATGGCCTCCGCCGGCGCCACACCTATAGCTGCATAACTACCGCCCGCGGTTTTCTTTAACTCAATGATATGATGATGAAGATATTCTCTATTAGTCGCTAATGCGGTCCAGGTTACATCGATATTAGACTGAAACCGGCCGTCTTTATCAGTATAGGATGACTCTGCGCCAGCTACGTTAGTTACATCGCCAATAGAGGCCTTTGTATTAGGCGGATTGTCTTGTTGATTCCAGCCGGAGATTCTAGCCCCATAAGAATCATCTAATATACTTGCATTATATGGCCTTGCCCTAATAACTATTTTGCCAAAAGTTCCTTCTTCCATATTTAATATCCTAAATTGTTTTTCAGTCCAATTAGGCCGCGAGTGCGTAACTTTGATAATATCGCCCGGCTCGCAATGTATAGCTTGAACATTAGCAATAAACTCAATACCTATACTATTGAGTTTCATTTCATATAAAAATCTTTTAGCCATACGAAGTGCCTGTGAAACGTTTGTGATTCCTTTTATATACATACTTCCTTCTACTATACCGCGAAGCTCCTGATCCGATTCATCTTCCGCTATCGCTTGGCGTTTAAAATTTTTGGATTTAGTGGGATCTGTCCATTCAACTATCGCTCTGTTTGGCTTTTCCTCATTTTTAGCATAAGCCCATTTAAAAGAATCTTTACCGATTAAATCTTCATCAAAGGTCTGAACGGAGGTATCGCTATCTGTTTCAACTATAAGTTTATAACTTGAACCTGATTTTACTAATCCCATTCCCGCTACGGCGCATATATCATTTATATTATCTAACGCAGAAGCTCTTTTATCTATTACAATACCTATCATATATCTTGCTACATTTCCGGCGGCGCCGCTATCAATTTCTTCGGCGCATATTCCATACGCCTCGCCGAAACTCGCGTCATCAATAATTATTTCCGCTTTTCCGCAGCCGCCTCGTTCATATGGTCTGGTTAAATAATCTCGTAATACAGCAGCCGGATTATTGCTATATGATAAAGTACCCGTCCAATGATCAGTATCCCAAGTTCTTACTTTCAAACCTTTAACCATAGCTGTAATTTTAGGGGATCCGCTCAAAGTTCGGGAAGCTGCTAAGGTTAATGCCAAATAAGCTGTATATCTTAGGCCCATCACAATCCCTGTAACTCTGGCATCAACAGTCTGATCTTTCGTTCCTTTATAAGCGTCATATGTAGAATTTTCAAAAGTAGTAGCTGTATAATTAGCTGTAAAATAACCGCCTGCTTCCGCTAATTCGGCGGCCAATTGATCAGGCCATTTCCAACTTACAAAACTTTCCTGATAATGAATAGTATAATAGGCAGTTGATAATGCGTCCCCATTTGCTTTTCGTAATTCAAAATCAGCGGCATCGGGATCCATTCTGTATTCCGGAAATACGATATATGAACAAGCCTCAGCTACATCTAATGGCTCGGTTTGGTATTCTAAAGGCGTAGCATCCGAAGCCACGATCATTTTTCCTGCGGTTAGTGTGGTCCCAGGTCCCATACCTATATCATTCGCCGCTACAGCGTAAATATCATCTACTTCACCTTCACATAGTACCAATAAAAATTTTGTAGTCTCGCCAGGTTCGCTTTGCCATATAAAATTACCGGCAACCATCATATTGCCATAAACCAAAGGAACTATACCCTGATTTGAAAATGTATTCGTTAATTCGGAAAAAGCATAACGTGTTACCGATCCTCCCAGATCCTGATCTAGTTCCGGTTGAGGCGACATCGCCATACCGACAGAATAACCCAGTCCAGCGCCCATGAAAGGATGACCAACAAAAAAACCAAGGACAGCGCCAACTACTGCGCCTATAACTGGCAGTGCTTTACCCATTTAATCTAACTCCATATTGTAATTTATTTCTATATTCTTCCCTTAAATGTTCTATGCAGGAGCCAACTGACGAAACACTATGAAGAAACTTGTCAAATCCGAGATATATGCCGGCATGAATCTCGTTTTCTATCAAGAAAACCATAATATCATCAGGTTTTATGTTATATTTGGAAACTTGTGTTCCATAAGAAAAAAGCAATTTTTCCAGATATTCGTTATCATCATGTCGTCTTAATTTTAAATAAGGAAACTTTCGGCCTTTCAAATAATTGAAATACATAGACAAAATATTTATGCAGTCAGTTCCTCTAAAATCCTTGCCGTTTAATTTCCAAGGTATACCTACCAAATTATTCAATGTCATTCTGTATCCTTATCTAAAGGTATGGTATGAAATCCGCCAAAGTTAGCTTCGTTAGAAAAGGTATTTCCGCAAGTAAGAAGTGATTTATCGCAGCCTCGCCTTATTATATATTCATTGCCGGCAGCTATTGTATTTGGTAAAGTCCAGTCCAATATCACCTTTGTATCAGACTGATCTGAGGAAGCGACCATCCTTGTCAATAATATATTATCGCCCGATAAAAATTCAACCCAGCCTCTTTGCCAATAATTATCGGCTTCAGTTCTATCAGCGTCTATGATATTTATATCATCGCTTCCCGCGTCAGCGGTAAAAACCTGATATAATCGCGCGTGATCCATATATATAGTTTGAGTATTATCAGTTGATTCAACTCCAACTCTACGCACAGTTGAGGCTGCGCCGAATGTCTTTGATATTGTATATTTCTTCCAGCTTGTAGTTAAGGTATATTCAGTAGCATATTGGGTACCGGTTACATCATCATAGCAAAAAAGTTTTATTGTCTCGGCGCCGGTAGCGCCTCGCAGCCATATAGAAGCATAATATTTTTTATTAGCGGTTGTCGCAGAAGTAACTATCTGATAAACTTGATGTCCGGTATTTCCTATTAATTTTCCTATATGATTTCCCCAATGAGTAAATTTTGGAAATGGTATCTCTTCCTGTGTAAATGTTCCTCCGGAAGCAACCCAACTATTAGGTACATCTCCGGTGGCATCTTCAAAGAATTGGTTAAGGAATAAGTCATAATCATAGTTACACTCTATATATCCGTACCGCCAGGGGCATTGAAGTTGAAAAGGCCGGCCTGTCTTCATCTTTAGGCTGCCTAACTGCGAGGTTACAGATATTATGCACTTATTACCCTCAAATTGGGCGGTATCTATGGTGCCATCAAAAACAATTTTAGCGTCCGCCGAAGAAGATAACAAATCCCTAAATATCAAACGGACAACTATTCGTTTTCCTCTTAATCCATCATAACTTGCGGCATAGCCGGCCATAGCCTCTGTAACATTATCCGCCTCTATTGATATGGTATCGACTTCTGTATCAGTGGTCTTTGATACCGCTGAACGTCTTATTCGCCAGGCTGTATATGTCGCGGCATTTCCGTCAGTATCAAAAAAATCAATATTGTTGATATAGCCGACTAATTTTATGGTTTCACTATCGGCGTGATCTTGATCGCCGAGAAATAAGTCATATATCTCGACAGGCATTATTTCCGCTAAATCTTTTTTAGTAGTTACATTACCACTTAAATTATAGGGCATAGTTCCTCATTAGATATTACCGGCGCGGGGATGATACCCTTCAGGCCAGCGCACCTCAACTAATTTTAAATCAGCGTTTAATAACTGATACGCCATTAATTTCCTTGTCATATTATCTTCAGCGAACCTGACATTAAAATAAAACTCATAATCGGCATGAAGGGCTTTGCCGACGCCTGGCGCTATACTGAATGTAAAATATGACTTCTCAGTTGCGGTATTATTGCTCATCGTGCCAGCGACGCTCTCGCCGGTGGCATATATTGTATAGTTATCGGATACATCAACAGGAAACTCATCAAGCAGAAATGCAACTGTTTTTCCATCTCCAGTGCCTATACTTTCGTATGAGACCTGAAACTCCGTCGGTATTTTTACCCAAAACGCCTCATAGGCGCCTTTTCTCGCTATATAAAAGTCCCATATTGTATTCATATCAGTTTGTGTGAGAAACTGGACGCTAAGAGAATATGAACGAAGACCAACATCCCATAATGCGGCGCGCTGCTCAATGCCTGTTTCTGCCTCAAATATGTCTGTGCGGAAATTTATACTCTGCTCTAATCCAAATTCGGGCGAAAGTGCAAGTATGGACATTAACCCAACACCTCCCTTAATTGTCTTCTATATTTTCCGCCTCTCGCTACAGCGGATAATGAACTTCCCTCAAATATATCTGTATTCTGCATTAATCGTTCCCTAAATGAAGCGACATCTATGGCGTTGATATAAATAAATGTGCTGCCGCCACCGGCATTTTCGCCTCTATTCAACGCAGACAATGCCCTCATACCACGACGCGATAGAACACCTTCGCCAGTCTGTAAAACAGCGTTAACTTCGTTTGAGGCCCTGCCGCCGGTGTCAAAGCGCTCGTGTCGGCCGCCTTTAGATACTATGCCGCCCGTATGAGCGACTGTGCCTACCGCCATCGCCACAATTTTAGCCCTGATTATTTGAGCTATAATATCGGTGAATATTCTTATTACTTCCCTGCCAAAAGCCCTGACATAATCGTCAAAAGTCTTAAACTCACCAACTATGGCGTCAAATAATACATCACTGAAAGCCTTTTCAAACGCATCTCCGACATCCTCCCACATTTTTTCAATTTTAGGCGTGCTTATATTTAACCAATCTATAAAATTTTGCCAAGTTGATTTAAGTTCTTCAATTTTATCTTTAGGAGTAATTATTAATTTTTCAAGTTCAATGGTTGCGGCTCTTGTTTCTTCTCTTAATGCCCTTAATCTTTCAAATAGATATCCTGCGGCTGTTGTTCCAGCTGGCATTTCTCCAGCCTTGCTTAATCTATCATAATCTTTTAATATATTTTCCACAGCTTCATTAATTTTAGGCAAGTCCTGCAAAAAACTTTCAAAAAAAGACGGCGCCTTTTTGCCAGTTTTCTTTTCCTCTAACTGATCCAATGCCCTTCGTCTTTCTATCAAAACATTTATGTAAGATAAAAAGCCCCTCATTTTTGGCAAGACTTTTAAGCCGATTTCTTCTGATATATCGCCGATATTATTCTTGAATTTCTTTATCTCATCAGAAAGAGTCCCCATTGATTTAGCCGAATCACCGGCTACTCTTTTAATAGCTTCCAGTATGCTTTTGAAATCTTTTGAGTCTTTTACTGTTTTTGGTATATGTATGCCTAATTGCTGAAGCGCCCTTAAACCTTCACCGCTTAATGCTCGACCAAGACCACGAGTTACTCCTTCAAGATCCAAACTTTCACCGGTAAGATCGCTATAACTTCTTGCTACATCCAATATAACAGGTGTTGCTTCCCTGATTTGCCTTGTAGTAAGCCTAAAATTTGCCAATAAGGACATTACATTCATTATTTCTTCATCGCCATATACAGTCATAATTTGTAACGCCGAGGCATATCTTTTCATAGATTCAATTTGCTCATCTGTCGCGTTTTTTCTCATCCTAAATGCGATTTCTAATCTTCGTTCGGCATGTTCTTGATCTTCAGCGGCTTTGATTACAGGCAAGACAATTCGTTTTATACTTTGATAAGCAAAAGTAAGCAGCAATAATTGGTTTCTTAATCTACCCAACGCTAATTGGAGATCAGTAGTTGTTAATCTCATTTTGCGTCCATGTTCACTATAAGCATTCGCCATTTTCCCGCTGCCGGTCCGGATTTCATTAAAGTTTCCAGTCATTCTTTTAGCGGCATCCTGAATACTTATAACTTGCGTTCGAACAGCGGATTTTATCTGGCCGGTAGCTTGGTCGCGGAACTGCATTACAATTTCAAATTGGCCTTGAGTGGGAGCTGGCATTCTTTTCTTCTTCTTTCGCTATCTTATCAAATTCTTCCTCTATTGTCTCAAAGAAATCAAGTAATTTCGCGGGTTGTTCAAGTATAGAACCCCTATTAGGCAGATAGCCTTTATCATAATATTTATATAACCTTATATAATGATATACCGACCAATCTACTATTCTTATGGGGCATCTATCTAATTCCTTGCCTTCAAATATATATGGCGATGAAGGCTTATCAAAACAACCCCTATGTTTTTTCTGAGGCTCTGTGCATTTACGGCAATCTAATTTGAACTTCCTTAAACTGATTGCCAGCCTCAGTTTTTTGCTTCGGCCTCAGATTCCTTATTTTCCTTTCTTATTATCTCCGAGAGTTCTTTTAACGCGAAGCGCGGTATATATTTTAAGGTCTCATCAGATACCACATCGTATTCAGTATCGCCGATTTTTTTCTTAATAAAAAGAAGCGGAATATCCTTATTGTTTTTGTCCTTGAAGTTCTTAAAGCCCTTAAGGCCAAATCTTACATATTCAAGTTCCTGTGTCGCTATATCAAGTTTTGACTCCATCAAAGAGTCCTTCGGCGCATCAGGGTTGTAGCGATATACCATAGATATATCTTCTATTTTACTACGGACTATTGAATCTAATACTCCTATTTTAAATACGGTAGGATCTTCTGAACTTTTCTCGGAAGGAAGGATTACTTCAATTATTTCACCTAAACTTATCGGCTTTAATGCCATGACTGCCTCCTTTAATTTGGTTTATCAGTTAACTACTAACTAACCTCTATATACCACCTCCTTCTTATTAAATCTTCCCAATTGCGCCGCGTAATTTCTAAACCAGTTTCTCCATATACGGCTGATAAATTGGCCTTTATCCCAGTCAGTAATATAAAAAAATTTTCTTACAGGAACTGGAAATAAACCAGCAGTATGATACCACGCCAAATCCTCGCGACCGGGCCTGCCTATGTTCTTTATTCCAACTCTTCCCTTCAATTCACCTGAGCGGAAATAATGAATAGCATTATACAACATCCCTGTCGCGTATAAAGCTATGCGTGGATATCGCATGCCTTTTTTCGATCTAACTGTCGCGGGCTTTAAAGCCGGCGGTATGCTCCGCATAATCCTCGCCCTTATTGCCTTGACAATAGCGCCACCTGTAGAGTCCATGGGGCCCCTGGCCGAGGTTTTAAAATAACCTTCAAGGCGTCTTAAATCAGGCAGGCTAGAGGTAATACTTATGCTTAAGCGCATGTTAAGTTAAAGAAAATGTCAACTCAATCACGACAAAACTATTGAGATTTCATCATTGCCACTTGACGCATTCAACTCAAATGGCACCGTCAAAGTCCGAATTCCACCCCTATCAGCGGGATCCATGCCTAAGAAGCGAAGCTTCGGCGCAGTAGTAGTGATGATATTACCGCTAACAGAACCAAGCGTAAGCGTCAATGTGCCTTCAGTATCCTCTGTAATCTTTGCCAGCCAGTCATAAGTTGTTGAATACTCGGGATCCATGCTGCCTACTGGATTTCTTCCTACAATTTGAGCGTAATCATAGCCAACTTCATCATTAACGCTTGGCCTTAAGTTGACTTCGTTTTGCATATCTATCTCAAATGAGGATATGATATGGCTCTCTGAGCCACCTAAATTCGTTGCAAACGCGGCATTTAACAATACAGGCGGAACTGTAGAATCAACGGTCGGCGTAATTAAGGTATCAGCGGTTATAGCGTAAATTTTGCCTCTGAAGGTAAACTCCAAGAACATAGGCTCACCCACAGCGCCGACTAATTTTACGCTACCCATGCAACCGGCAAATTGTTTTAAACCACCATCTTCATATATTTCAATAGAACAGGGCGCAAGAAGCCCATTGCCAGAAGTAGGCTTATAAGTCGCACTTGTCAAAGCAACAAGCGTTTCAGCAAAACCGCAAGCTATCAACGCAGGGGCCCAATCCGGCGCTGTGCCGGCGGTTCCACTTCCTTTAATTTCTACCTTAAAAGTAATAGAAGCAGCCCTGGTCCCGCTAAGCGATTTTAACCTCGATATATGTGCTCGATATGGATCTCTCTTAAACATCGATATATCAGGTGATCCGGCTGGTTCGTAAGCCAGCATTCCATCGGCTGCAGCAATATCTGACTGAAAAGTTCCCGGCACTGATTCAACCTTAAGCAATAATGTAGTCTTGCGCGTAAGCATATTTCCTCCTTTTAAAAAGTCGTGTATTCCAATATATTTATCTTTATCTCAACAATATGACATAAAACAGCGCCCAAGAAATCAGTTGAGAAAACAGCGGTTAAAGGATCGTCTTTATCAAAAGATATTTTCTCGGCCTTATCATTCAAAGTCGGTTTATCACGAAGCTCATCAATGATATCTTCTACAATATTCTGAAATGTTTTTTCGCTAGCGTTCTCATCATTTATAGCATAAAAGCCACGTATAGTAAAATAATGCTTGCGTCGATTTAC
>Ga0315278_10003975_pt1 | contig 13312 bp, 10 predicted proteins | sample YL17G06_0_MG_FD_203880 | JGI IMG/M metagenome (GOLD analysis project Ga0315278, IMG submission 203880) | Sediment microbial communities from Yellowstone Lake, YNP, Wyoming, USA - YL17G06_0 | ecosystem: Environmental > Aquatic > Freshwater > Lake > Sediment | place: USA: Wyoming | collected...
ATTTAATTGACAAAGAGCTGAAAACCAATATCCCATTCAGTGTATACAACTGAGACGGGCGATTATGCCTGTAGTTACAAGAGGTTCTCCCATAAAGATGAATTAAGCGTAATAAAGTCACGCTAGATCTAAAAAGTCCAGTACAGAAAACCAGAAACACCACTATCGATACGGTGAAGGTGTCATCCGTAAAAAAGGTTGGCCTTATTAGAAATTTTTAGGCCAAAATCAAGGACTGTTCATGCTAAAAAATAAGGGCACTAGCCACTGTGACTAAATTGTGACTGAACTAACTTAAAAAAACTCAAATAGATAGAATAGACTGGAATAGTTAGAAAACCATTTGACTTCAAATTTTCGTTAATTTACGGGAAAACAGACCAAAATCAAGGCGTTAGAAAAAAATCATTTTCTCTTTCGTAATGAGGGGGCAGGCGGTTCAAATCCGTTCATGGGCTCCAAAAAGAATCAAAGGGGCGAACCAGTTCGGTTCGCCCCTTTTCGCATCCCCTTTTTTACACTAATTTTTCTTTTTTCTTAGGGTCTAATCCTATAATTGATTTTTGAAGGTAACCCTTAGTCTTCTTCTTTCCTGCTGCCGTCAAGCGCTACTTCCTTTTCGACTGGATTCGTTTAAGCCTTCTAGAACCGGAACTTCTCCGCCCGGTGAGCTTTGAGGTACATTTCGCAAAAGTTGTCTTTGGCCTTAATGGCTTCCGCCGCAATGACGTTAGCCATCAGTTGCTGGTCTAAAGGATTTAAGATTAGACTATCTAAACCCTTGGCTATGGCCATGGCGGCAAAGGTCCTGTTAAGAAGCTTTCGGTTGGGTAGACCATAGGAGATGTTAGATATACCGCAAATGGTATGAACACCCTTGAACCGATTCATAATCATCCCAACTGCCTTAAGGCACTCCCACCCGAAGTTTGTATTCATGGAGATGGGTTGGACTAACGGATCCACATAAATGTTATTTAAAGGTACATTGTTCTTAACCAAGCCATTGACTAACTGTTCGGCAAATGTTAGCCGCTCCTGAGCAAACTCGGGCATACCATCTTCACTTATACATAAGGCTACCACCTTAAAGTCAGTTCCAGCTACGATTGGGAGCAGATTTTTAAAACGCTCTTTCTCTAGAGAGATGGAGTTGATCATTGCTGTTCCCCGGTGAACCTCCAATGCAGCCTCGATGGCCCTGGGATCTGGGCTGTCAATGCAACACGGTGTGTCCACAGCTTCTTGCACCGAAGTGACAAGCCACTTCAAGGACTCGACCTCCTGCTCGCCAAAAATTCCAGCGTTCACATCGATAAAGTTCGCTCCAGCCTCTCGTTGTTCCTTGGCTACCGTCTGGATAACCTTGAAGTCCCGAGTTTCGATGGCACGGGCGATGGTTTTACAACTGGAATTGATGAGTTCTCACACAATCAGCATCTTCTATGCCTCATTGATTATTTGGCAAGCAAAAGTTCAGTAGATCAAGAGCCTGCGGGCCAGTTCAACCGCCTCGGAAGCATCCCTTGCATATCCGTCAGCCCCTATCTTTTTCGCGAAAGCTTCATTAACCGGAGCACCCCCAACCATCGTTTTAGCGCTTAACCCTTTCCCCTTGATGGCCACAATTGTGGACTTCATGGCAGGTAACGTTGTTGTCAAAAGCGCCGACAACGCAATAATATCGGCTTCTTCTTCTTGGGCCGTTGCTATGAAACGCTCAATGTTCACGTCCACACCCAAATCTACTACTCTGAAGCCTGCACCCTCGAGCATTACTACAACGAGGTTCTTACCGATGTCGTGCAGGTCTCCTTTGACCGTGCCAATCACAATAGTCCCTTTATTATAAGAGTCGGTTGGCACCATTAGCGGACGCAGCAATTCGAGGCCCACCTTCACAGCCTGTGCTGCTCTGAGTATCTCTGGCACGAAAATTTCGCCAGCACTGAACCTTTTCCCAACCTCATTCAAGGGGGCAATCAGACCCTCATTCGCGATTTTTGAGATAGCAGTCCCTTTATCGATTTCGGTCTTCACAAATATTGCGACCTTATCTTTGTTGTACTCAATTACCGCGTTGTAGATCTCTTTAACTGCTATTTCATATCCTCCCTGTGGCAATGCTAAAGATTTCAGATTACAGAGAATTTTTTCTCTCTTGCCTTGATAGGGTTTAGTTCGGCATCAAAGCTTGAACTTCCTGCGTCATTTCCTTCACCAAATTTTCCACGTCGCCGGAACGTTGTCGGCTTACAATTGACTGAACCTTGTCTTTAATAATATCAGTGATCTTTATCGCATTCGGACCAGGAAAAGCGTACCAACTCCTCATAACTGGAAGCTGGGTAATGCTGACCTTCCGGTTTGGGTGGGTATCGTAGAAACCAGCAAGATATTCCGGACTTTTAGCTGCAATAGAGTTCACTGGCATGTATCCGGTAGTTTTGACAACCTCGGTAGACCCAAACGGACTGGTAATGAACTTTATATATTCCCAAGCCGCTTTTTGCTTTTCCGGATCGGTTGCATGAATCATGGCACCATTGCCACCGACAGGGAGACGCCCATTGTCTTTACCGTAAGCCTCGTTTAACGGAAAGCGAGTGCAACGCATTTCGAATTTATCCCCTTTCAGCCTTTCGACGGCGCCAATATCCGATGTCGACCAGACATATATGCCGACGCGGCCCGACCCAAAATCTGCTCGCCCCATATCAGCGTTGTACCCTTGCATTTTGGTCTCGTTGACTATCCGGGCAATGGTCTTAAAAACCCACAGACTTTCTTTACTATCGAGAAGCACTTTTTTCTCATCGGGTGTCACTAAATTTCCACCTTGGGAAAAAATCATCGCTTGAATCATCCAGTTGCCAGTAACGTCCCAACCAAACCATATTCCAGTAGTGCCAGGCAGTTTATCAATATCCTTCGCCAGTTTGATAATGCCGTCCCAAGTAGTAGGAAGGTTGTCAAGATTCCCCCCCGCTTTTCTAACAATATCAGCGTTGTAATACACGACTGGAGTTGATATTGCAAAAGGAAGAGCATAGATTTTATCACCTATCCTGCCAATGTCGATGACTGCCTTTTCCAAACCTGATAAGAATGAACGGTCTTTTTCGATGAACTTGTCAAACGGGAGGGCAATGCCTCGCTCGACGAAGATTCGTATGCGATTCAGGCCCTGGAAAGAAACATCTGGTTGGGTTCGTGTAATTGACTCCCTGAGTACACGCTCAGTACAGTCTTCGTAGTCCTTATAAGCCGACCTAAAATTAATTTTGATGTCAGGATGCAACTCTTCAAATTTCTTCTTTAAATTCTGGTGGGTGATGTTAAATAACATGCCGTAAGGATATCCCACAGTAATTTCAACGGCTTGGACTCCAGACCACATCAATAGCACAGATAACACGATTACAGTTGCAAAAATTTTCTTCATTTTATGCCTCCTTTCTGTTTTTTGTTAAGTTAAAGGTGCCTCTTCTCGAGGGGTTTAGCTCTATCCTTAACATAGAGCTACCTTTTCAAACCAGTGAAAGTAATGCCTTCAATAAATCTCCGCTGGGCTAGAAGAAAGGCCATAATTAGAGGTAAACAGATGACCACAGCAGCAGCCATAATGGCCCCGTATTCGTTACCTGCCTCATCATTTCGAAACGTCATGATCCCAAGTGGCGGTGTCATGAATTGATGGTCTTGGATGGCAATCAGAGGCCAAAAAAAGTCATTCCAGTGAGCGATCACTGAAAAGATGCCAAAGGCGACCAAAGCAGGCACCGCGTTCGGGATCATTATGCGCCAAACAATCGTGAATTCGCCCATTCCGTCAAGACGAGCAGCATCAATAAGATCATCTGGTACCATCTTGAAGAATTGTCGCATTAAGAAAATGCCCAACACAGAAATCGTAAATGGTAAGATCAGGGCAGCATAACTATTTAAGATTCTGAGTTTCCAGAAGGCGATATATAAGGGGATGGCAGGTACCTGTGGGGGAATTAGCAAGCAAAAAAGCACAAGGGAAAAAAGGAGACCTTTTCCACGGAAGTCGAGTTTCGCGAGTGCATAGGCACAAGGGACCGCAACCAACACCTGGACTGTAAATATCGTCAAGGTGACAATAACGCCGTTTAACACATACCGCAAAAGAGGCTGGGCTTTGAAGGCAAGGGAATAGTTCTCCCAGGCGTACCACACCTTAGGAAAAAGAGAGGGATTAATGGTAAAGATTTCCTGTGGTGGTTTCAATGAAAGGGAAACCATCCAAATGAATGGAATCAGCATCACCGCAGCTCCAGTCATTAGTAGGACATGCCGCACGCTAACAGCTAATGGTGACAATTTCCGGACGTATGACATCAGTAGTGGGTCCTTTTCTCCAAAAGCTTCATTTGAGCCAGGGCTATACCGAGAATAAATACCAAGAACACCATGGTTATTGCGGAGCCGTAACCTGAGCGCATGAACGCAAACCCTTCGGTGTACATAGTATGGAGCAAGACCTCTGAAGCCTTGTTTGGCCCTCCTCTGGTAAGCACTTTTACTGTGTCAAACACTTGGGAAGAGCGAATGGCGCTGATTACAAGCACGAACAACGACACTGGGCCGAGCATGGGCCATGTTACGGTGCGAAAGCGATCCCACGCGCTATCGGCGCCATCAATCTCGGCAGCTTCGTATAATTCTATTGGGATCCCAACAAGTCCCGACAGAAACAGCACCATGCTGAATCCTGACATCTGCCAAATACCGATGCCAGCCAAAGCCATCAAAACCGTTGACGACTCGTTCAACCAGTCACGGCCTGTGATGCCGATATTTTTAAGAAACAGATTTAGAAGGCCGACCGTCGGGTGAAGGAGGATTTCCCAGACTATCGCCATTGCAAGTAGACTAGCCACTACTGGGAGAAAATAAACGGCTCGGTAAAAGCCCCTTAGCGAGGTACTGGATTGAATTAAGATCGCAACAACAAGTCCTATTATGAAAGACCCTGGTACAACAGTTCCCACATAAATAAGGGTGTTACTGAGGGATTTCCAGAACACCCGATCTCCCAACATTTGGGCATAGTTCTTAATACCAATAAAGTTTAGATGTTTTGCCCCGAACAGCCAATCGGTAAAAGATAATCCAAAAACTGCGAGGACAGGAAAGATGAGTACCAACATAATAAGGACCAGAGCAGGAGTGGACATTGAGTAGGCTAAATACGAGACACTTAACTTTCTTGCCCGGATAAAGCTCTGCCTCTGCTTTGATAAGTCCTCGGAAGTGAGCTCAGTTTCTTTACTCATACTTTAAGTCCCTTTCCTGCTCTATCACAGGTTTTATGCGGCGGCCCTTCTCATCAAATAAGAATATGTGATTAACGATAGGTCGTATTCCGATTAAATCGTTAATATTAAATCGGAGATTATTCGAATTAAATGTGATAATGATCTGTTGGGATAAGCCTTGCACTCCGATATACGCTAGACGACTGGAACCTAGATACTCAATATGACGAACTTTACCCCTCCATTGCGGTTCTTCGCTATTATCAGTAACTTCTAATGATTCGGGACGGATGGCCATCTTGATTTCTTCACCCGACGCGAGATTCGTTTTTAAAGGGATCACCATCTGAGCCGATTCAATCAATCCCTTGGAATTAGCAATCCCCGGTAGGACGTTGATTTTGGGGGTGCCGATAAACTCGGCAACGTCGAGGCGCTGGGGATCGCCATAGACCTCTTTTGGTGTACCTACCTGTAGCAACTGGCCTCCAATGATAACGGCAACCCTATCGGCCATGGTCAAAGCTTCGGTTTGATCATGAGTTACGTAAATGAAGGTAGCCCTAAGCCGACGATGCAACTGTGTCAGTTCTGCACGCGTCTCTACTCTCAGTTTGGCATCTAAATTTGACAATGGCTCGTCCATCAAGAATGCCTTCGGACGGCGAATAATAGCCCTACCAAGGGCAACACGCTGGCTCTGGCCACCTGATAGCTGCTTTGGCTTGCGTTTCAAGAGATGCTCAATCCCAAGGCTTTTAGAAACTTCAATTACGTTTTGTTGAATTTCCGCCTTGACGGCCGCTGTACCCGGGATAAAGCACCCGACCACCGGCAACCGCTGCCAAGCATTAAGGCGCCGCATGTTTTCTGGCACCGCTATGTTTTCGGCCACCGTCATGTGTGGGTATAACGCATACGATTGAAATACCATTGCTATGTTGCGCTGCTTGGGCAGCTGGTTGTCGACCGACCGATCGTCAATAATGATTTGACCTTCGTCCTGATACTCTAACCCTGCAATAATCCGAAGCAGTGTCGTTTTGCCACAGCCAGATGGTCCAACCAAAATCAAAAATTCGCCATCTTCAATATCAAGATTAATGCTTTCCAGTACGCGTACTGTGCCGAAAGACTTATTAATGTTTTTAATTTTTACTGATGCCATAAAGCCACAACCTCAATTTTTTACCACCATTTCTTCTATCATCCAATCCAATTCCTAACACTGTTCTTACTTAGACACAACTCCTTTCAGAAATCCTTACGTATATATTTCAATTTTAAAACTGTCGCCAACTTAAGAAATTTGTTTGACAATACAGACATAAATCATCCAAATCATGTTTTATAAGTACCGTACCTGTGAGCAGCATCGATGGCAGCTCTTATGTTTTCCGCAGGTGTCGTGGCACCTAGGTTGCACAGATACAAGGCAAATCGCCCATTTTCCCCACCGACTTCAACATAGTGTTTTACTCTATCAGCTACTTCTTTGGGTGTACTCTCGACCATAAAGACTGCTCCAATTCCAAGAACGAGGGGAATACCTTTTTTCTCGGCATATCTCTTATAAAAAGCTGGTCCAAGCACCTCGACATCGGGGTCCTGGCCAATGATAAAGCCCTGGCTAGCTTCCAGCTTCAAATCAATCATTTCCCCGGGGTTCTTCAAATTCCTTTCGCCTACCCAATTGAACACACAGACCTCTGGACCACACAATTCCCGTAAGCGCGAAACATAAGGGACAACCCATTCTTTTAAAATGCTCGGGCTAACTATTGGAATAGAGGCAATGGCATCAGCTCCTAAAATAGTAGGGCTAAGTGCAGGAAAATGTGCAGTATCATTACTACCACTTTCAACTTTTCCGTCTATAAATTCTTTTTTTAACCGTAGAATCCAGGGAGCCAAAACTTCTTCAGTCACTCGATCAAGCAGATTCTTTGCTAAATCAGGCTCATTATATAAATCCATCAAAAGTTGTTCGATTCCCCTAATATTTGCGGCCAAGGTGAAAGGACCACAAAACCAAAACGCAGGCTTAGTACCTCCAGTCAATTTACGGAATATACGATGCATTTCAATGACATTGGCAAAACGTCCGTCCGATTCGAAATTGGGTGTCTTTATTTTCTTTAAATCATCTTTATCTCGAATTAGCGGTTGTGACCGATCAATATCAGGTATACCATTGTCACTATACAATATCTTTTGCCCAAGGGCTTCTGCTTCAATATTGTAAACATCATAAACAATATACGGGACATCAAGGCAAAACTTTTCCATGAGTTCTAGCGTGCTGGTCACCAGAACTTCTGGGGTAGTATAAAATTTCTTCGCATTGGCGCCTGATTCCTTCATGGCCAATTCGTGCATCTGAGCATAGACAGGAATGCGATCCGGCACACCACTCATGGCCGTTAAAAATCGCTTTGCCCCCTCGTGTAGAAAGGAATATTTTGTTTGCAAATTACCTATAATGTCTTTCATTTTATTACAGGCGTGACGTTTGCTTAAGTCAAACTGATACCTTTAAGTTACAGATTGGAAGCAATATCCGTACCCAAAAGTTATATGCTTGAGAACACCAAAGATATTGGGAAGTTAGGTTTTAATTCAGGCAGAATAAACAATTATTGATGCACAATCACATCGACCAAACTAAAAATTTTCAAAAAATATGAGGAAATAACATAACTATTTTTGATGCAAGTAAGCATCAAACACTTATAGATAGAAACTTTTTCAATATCAGAAGGTTATCTGCCTAGATTGATGCTGTTTGGCATCATTAGAGCGAGATTCTATGTTTTTTCAGTTTTCTCACAACTGTGGATTGATCAATGCCCAACCGGTTTGCCATCTCCCTGGTAGTCTTACATTCCTTTACGGTATTATTAAGGATTCCCTTTTCGAACTCTTGAATTTTGGTATTTAAACCAAGCTTTCCCACAGTTAGATCCCGTTGCCCTTGGCTTTTACCACCTTCTGCAAGCATATGGGCGATATAATCGTCTATGACGTCATCATTGCTCATCACTATAGCTTGTTTAATGATACTCTCCAACTCTCTCACATTCCCCGGGAATTGATGGGATTGAAGTACTCTCATTCCGCGAAATGAAACTCGTCCGTTTTGGTTGTACTCTTTATTATATTTTTGCAAGAAATAGTTGCACAGCTCAAAAATATCCTCCTTACGTTCTCGAAGGGGTGGGATACTTATGGTAAACGCATTAAGCCGGTAAAGCAAATCTTCACGAAACCTCCTCTGGTTAATCAAAGCGACCAGGTCTTGGTTGGTAGCGCTGATGATAGAACAGTTTATCGTTTTCTCCTGAATACCTCCCAGCGGTCTTACCAAATGGTCATCGAGGTACTTCAGAAGCTTTACTTGGACCGCAATAGGTATATCTCCTATCTCATCCAGAAAAAGGGTCCCGTTTTTCGCAAGCTCAATTAAGCCAACTTTGCCTGATTCCCCAGCGCCTGTAAAGGCGCCTCTTTCATAGCCAAAAAGCTCGGCTTCAAGTAGGCTTTCTGGCAAAGCCGCACAATTTATTTGGACGAACGGTTTTTCCCTTCGACTGCTATTGATATGGATGAACTTGGCTATTACTCCCTTACCAACTCCCGACTCACCTGTTATGAGTATTCCGGATGCACTAATATGAGCTATTTTTAGAGCCATTCTCAAGACCTGCTTCATTTTTCCACTTTCCGCTACTAAATCTTGTCTTCTGAACTCCAACATGCTAAGATCCAAGTACTCGTTCTTGTACTTTTCTGAGACCAACCGAGAATGTTCTAGCTGCTTTCTAATAGTATTCAATCCTGTAATATCTATTACATGGACTATAACCCGAATTATCTCTCCTCCTTCACCAAAAACCGGAAATCCTGTCGCCATGATATCCTTATTATTTTTTGTGTGCTGAACGATGCTTACCTTTTCCTTAGTTTGCAGCACTTCCTTAGTTACTGATCGATCAACCCAACCCTTCTCAAGCAAATACCATGCCTTTTCCCCAACAATATCTCCAGCTTCAACACCGATGAATCTCGCCCCTGCTTCGTTAACTCTAAGGACAGTCCCCTCTCCATCACAAAGCCACTCCCCGTGAAAGGATTGGTCAACTATTTTTTCCAATTCATCCTCCAAATATTCATAGGATTTGAGTTTATTTAGTTCCCTTGTTGAGTGAATAGCCTCGTTCGCTCCCAAGAAGCAATACACCGCTCCTAAAACCTGTTGTCCTTCCAAGATAGGAGTAATATCTCCAACGATTTTTATGTCTTTGTCCACAATTCTCTGCCTCAGCTGTGATTTTCCGTCCTCGATACACATCTTAAAAATGGGTTCTGCCGATTCAAAGATTTGCGAAATGCATAGGCCAATGGTATCTTTTTCGCTAAGCCCCAGGAAATCAGCGGCATACTTATTCAAGAAAATGATGTGATATGAAGTGTCTATGGCTATAATACCAACGTGGACAGAATTCATAACTAAATTATTTTTCAGTTTAATACTCATATGTTTCTAGTACCTCCCTTTTCTGAGCTCAAGGGTTTCCAAGAATCAGCAGATTACAGCCTGATTAAGATTCTGAATCTTTGCTAAATGCTCATGCACCACAAAGAAGGAATTCTGCCCCTTTTGAAGAATAGATATTGTAACCCAGAAATTCTGGGATTCTTTACTCCTTTCATAGATTATCAAACCCACGCTTTCAGCCTCACCGAACAGAGCTATTTGGTGAAAACGGCATCAGTAATATAAGGGTTTGAACTCTACTCCTTGGATAGCAGAGTGATAGACAACTACGTCCTTGTCGGTTTCAACTTTAATAAATCCATAGCCTTTGGGGTCGCCAAGCCATTTTACTTGACCTGTACTTTTAGCCTCAGTTAAAAACTCCATTGCAGTCATTTTTTTTCACAAAAAGCTTCAAACCAGGTGTTTATAATAACATTCCTCTATTTAAAAAGCAAAAGAAATTCATACCTAGGCTCGTGGAAAAAGGGTGGAGAGCGAAAGATTGTCTTTTCAAAGCTCTAACTCTCCAAAATGACTCTCCTCTATTTACAATGACTTAAAATGTCTGAAATTGACGATAGGATTGGGGGCAGAAGGTCAAATCTCTTTAAAGATTAATTGCTTACGATAAAACCAAGAAGTACCTTTGTAATTAACCGTTTGGCGGTTCGAATCCATCCGTGGACTCCATAAAAATCAAAGGGGCTAACCATTTGGGTTAGCCCCTTTTCGCATCCCCTTTTTTACGGTAATTTTTTTTGGGGGGGGATCTAATCCTATAATTGACTTTAATAGGTGCCCCTCAGCCGTTCGAGACTAGAAATATCTTCTTTACAGAAGTTCCTTATTTGCAAATAAAAAAAAGTTATAAAACTCTTTCTCATAATGACCAGGAGTAAGATGAACCTAAACCAACTTAAGAGAGATTAATGTCTTGGATAGTCCCTACCCATGTGACCCGGTGGATTAAAAACATTCATAGAAATAAATAGAAAAATCGTATGGGCAAAAATCTTGATGGTCGGATGGTGATAGAGGATAATCTAGTTTAATTGTGAAGACTTAGACCTATCTGGAGAACAGAATCTATCTTTTCTTATTATATTGTGGTAGATTTAATTATCTTCACTGCAGTAGGTAGGAATGCATCATTTAAGGTATTTTGAGACGAATAACGTTCATGCCTTTTTATGAATGACTTTTCAATTTTGAATTAAAAGGGGTTTGAAGATGAAAGGGACAGGCAAGGCCGCTGTAATGACTAAAGTCAATACACCTTTAGAAATCACAGAGTACCCTTTATCTAATGTAGAGAGAGGCCATATCTTAGTTAAAATTAAGTGTTGCACCATCTGTGGATCAGACCTACACACCTGGTTGGGACATCGACCTTCTCCACTTCCTATCATCCTTGGCCATGAAATCGTGGGGCAGATCGTAGAACTCGGAGAAGGGGTTACCCATGATTCTGGCGATCAGCCCTTGAAAATTGGGGACAGAATCACGTGGACCATCATGGATAGTTGTGGGAAGTGTTACTATTGCCGTGAGAAAGGGTTGATGATGAAGTGTCGTTACCTAAAAAAGTACGGGCACGATAGCTGTGCCTCTCCTCCCCATTTCATTGGCGGGTTTGCCGAATACTGCTATATTAGCCCTGGTACATGCGTGATTAAGATCCCTAATTTTCTCTCTGACGAGGAGGTAGCTCCTGCCAATTGTTCTTTGGCAACCGTTACGGCTGGATGGGATGTAATCGCTCTCAAACCCTTCGAAAACGTCTTGATTCAGGGTGCCGGAGCTCTTGGAATTTACGCGGCTGCCTTGGCCAAACACTATGGGTGCAATAAGATCATCGTGACGGATGTCCTGGACCATCGGCTGAAATTGGTCAAAGAGTTTGGGGCCACGGACATCATTAATACCCAAGGAATGAGGGATGTAGAAATTGTTCAGGCTGTTTTGGACTTGACAGAGGGATTTGGTGTAGATGCCACCATGGATGTAGCTGGAGTTCCAGCGATTATCCCTGTGGGATTGAAGTGTCTGCGAAAGGGAGGGCGTTTTGTGGAACATGGAACCTCTTTCCCTGGTGCGAACTTCACGTATGATGCATGCGACATTGTGTGGCGATGGCTCACGATTCACGGGGTCCACAATTACGATACAAAACATCTTCAGTGGGGCATCAATTTTTTAGCCGAAACAAGACAGATTTTTCCTTTTCATAAATTAGTCAACCAAAAGTTTCACCTTGATGAGATTAATCAAGCAATGAAGGTTGCATCTTCGGGAGAAACAGTTCGGGTGGCTATCCTGCCATAAATACCTTAGATTCGGACAATTTAGCGGAGCATGCTCGTTTACAATTGATAATGCATAGAAGGTATCTCTTCTTTTTCCATTGATAAAGAATCCAGGGTAGCCTCTTCGTCTAATTTTAGGTTTTGATTTCTCTTCCATATCACAACTTTTTGGCAGGTGTGCATATTGGCAAGAAATCCTCGGTTTTAGATCCCCAAAACAGCCTATATTTTTCATCTTTTCTTTTTACCAAGACTCTGATAGAGTAAACCATATCCTTTTTGGATTCCCTGTTAAAATTTCCTCAAAGGAAAAGTGGGGTATGATACCGAACATTATGGGAAACTGCAAAGAACGAGAAGACGGGTTCTAGCATGGTGGGTCCCGCAGTGGTGTCTCTGGCCGAAGCGTCGTCAGGACGAGCAGGAATTACTCTCCGGAGCCGCCCGAATCCAAGCGAGGCGCTCTCGGACTTGCGCGCTGCCGTAGAATAGGGTCTTAGATTCGTACGACGGGAGGGTGGGATGATGCGATCCAGGGTTTGTTACGGAGTGCTGGTCGTCCTTGTCTTTGCGATCCCCATGCTCGCTAGCGCGGCATGGCGGAGCGAGGGCCCGTTCGTGGCCACCATCGTAGACGTGGCGGTGGACAAGACGAAGCCGGACACGATCTACATCGCGACTTCCGCTGGCGGCGTGTGGCGTAGCGACGACGCAGGGCAGACGTGGACCCTGCCTGGCGAGGAGATGGTGAGTCGCAACGTCAAGTGGATCGAGGTGGACCCCGGGAACCCCGCGACACTGTGGGCAGGCATCGAGGCGCGAGGGAGCTCCGGTCTCTGGCGCTCTCCCGACCGCGGCAAGACCTGGACGAACGTGAAGGTCGACCGATTCTCCTTCGCGGTGGGACAGCCGATCGCGTTCGCCGCCTCCGACCCCCGTATCATCTACGTCCCCTCCACCAACCTCCATTTCAAGAGCGCCGACAGCGGAAAGACGTGGGAGAGCTTCCGCGTTCCCAACCAGGACGTGTACGCGTTCGCGATTCATCCCCAGAACCCGCGCATCGTCTACGCCGGCGGGCGCGGTTCCGAGCATAATATGAGCCGCAGCCAGGACGGAGGGAAGACGTGGCACCCATTCGGCGAGGGGCTTCCCAAGGACAGCAGCATCAAGAGCCTTCG
>Ga0315278_10003977_pt1 | contig 13310 bp, 11 predicted proteins | sample YL17G06_0_MG_FD_203880 | JGI IMG/M metagenome (GOLD analysis project Ga0315278, IMG submission 203880) | Sediment microbial communities from Yellowstone Lake, YNP, Wyoming, USA - YL17G06_0 | ecosystem: Environmental > Aquatic > Freshwater > Lake > Sediment | place: USA: Wyoming | collected...
AATACCTGGAAAGAGATATTTATTCCCCCCCGAAAATCCCACTACTTCGTGCGGAAAGACTGGTCCACAGATGATGATCTGGTCATACTCCAGGATGCGCTTATTGAGTCGAACGGGTACATCATCAGCGAGTAGACCATCCGTGATCTGGCTGATCTCTTCTTTGGGTATCGTGCCAATGTGAACAAAGCTCTCCAGCTTTTGCCACTCATGATTGTATATCTGTGTATTACCTACTTTCCCACCAATGACCTTTCTGCCCACCAGCTTACTGAGCTGTGCATCGTCCAATGCTTGGTGGGTTCCCAGGGCTACCAGGTAATCCAATTGACTCACCCTCTGGGATAACAATTCCTCAAACAGATCAAACATGAGAGGCATGGGCATTGTACGGGTGTTATCTGGAATAAGGACGATCACGCGTTTACCATCCAATGCAAGTGATACCAGGCTATCCCTCACGATCACCTGGATCTCATCCTTATTCAAATAACCATCCTGTAACCCAGTGCCAATTACCATAATTATTTTGCTCCTTACCACAAATCCATAATCATTAAATTAAGTAGTAGTCAAACTCCACTGAACGCCGAGAAACCTCCATCAATCGGGACCACAATCCCGGTAACAAAAGATGAAGCGGGTGAAAGCAACCAAAGTACCGTTCCCACAAGGTCTTCCGGGCTGCCGAAACGTCTCATGGGTGTATGATCGATTATGGTTTGACCTCGTTTGCTTAGATTTCCAGTCGCTTGATCGATCAACAGATATCGATTTTGGTCGGTCAGGAAAAACCCAGGTGCGATGGCATTAACCCGTATCTCCGCTGAATACTCTTGTGCCATGTGGACTGCCAGCCATTGGGTAAAATTGCTGACCGCTGCCTTGGCCGCTGAATAAGCTGGAATTCGGGTTAGTGGGCGGAACGCATTCATGGACGATATATTCAGAATGATCCCCTTTTTCTGCTGAGCCATGAGCTTTCCAAACACCTGGCATGCCAAAATCGTCCCAATTAAGTTCAGATCAACCACCCAATTTATGGCATCCTCGGGTAGATCAAAAAAAGGTAGATCGGCACGCGTGCTTGCATTTGGACTGTTTCCTCCCGCCCCATTGATAAGCATATCCACGCATCCGTAAGATTGAATAATCCCTTGCGCGGCAACCTCCAGGCTGTCCTTCACGGATACATCACATGCGAAGGCGATTGCCTCACCACCAGATTGTCTGATTTCAAACGCCAGTATTTCACAGGCTTTACCATTAATATCCAATATGGCTATTTTCGCGCCTGCGGTTGCCAGGGCCCGGCATACAGGTGCACAGAGCACACCTGCACCACCCGTTATTGCAATGACTTTCCCCTCAAGATCACATCCTGTTTGAGTGCCTCGGTCATCCATGGTCATTCCCTCGTAAAAGATATTTATCTGAAGAAAACGGGGCTAAATGGCGTCTGAAATGATTTACTAAATTGCGAAAAAAGAGCTCACGATTCGATCCCAGGATGGACATTAAGCGGTCATAAAACCGCAAATTCACCCCATCCACCTTTTCGGTCAGCACGGAGCCATATGTGACATGCAGGATCTCGCGCGCATCAAACTGGTCGAGTAAACCTGGCCAATCGGAGATTCTATCTGGTTTTGGGGCTTTGCTTATTTGTCCCGAGATGAGATAGCTTTGTTTGTCTGTTTCAAAACGTTCCAGGGCAAAAGAATAAATTTCCCTGAACAATTCCTTATCCGTCGCAGCAATGGTCCTTAATGCTTCCAAATAACTTGTACCTGCGGTTTTTAGATGTGCCAGACCTTGGGTCTTTTCCATGAAAACTGGATAGATGCTGAATTTATCTGAACCTGAATGTAAGCTTAGTTTATAAGGTCCGAACTGCCTGGCAATTGCAGCATGAATGGCCAGATCGGCCTCGAAAGCATGCACATCTCCAATGTAATCCACTCCTTTCTCAAACCGTCCTACGAACCTGGGAGCAAAACTAATCCACCTCACCCCCAGCCGTTGTAATTCACTGGCGATATAAACATGTTCAGCCGGTGATGTGGGTAGCTCAGTTTCATCCATGGAAATTTCAACTTCAAACGGATGATTTTTCGCCACTCGCTTCAGATGTTCAACCATGCTCACCACATGGGCAATAGCCTTACCATATTTCACCATCGCTTTGAGTAATGTAGGCTCATCCAGTACGAGTTGAATTTCTTCGAAGTTGAAGGTTTTCCCAAGCAAACCTGTCTGCTTAAGCTGCAGGCGCGCTGGCAAGCGTTGTGCTTTTTCATTAAGTGTGTTCAGACCATCACTTTGTGAACTGTTATCGACATAACCCCCTGGATCGATTGTGTATAAAGTAAACCCGGCTGCCAAACACGCATCGATATCATCCGAAGATTTTAAATGGTCTGCATCCGCACCCATATTACCCTGCCAGCCTTCTTCAAACACTCCCCAGGTGGCATCATCTATGACCTGTTGTGGATTGCGCCCAGTCCGAGTCATCTCGCGTATGGATTGTTGGGCAAAAATTGGTGCAATTCTGCCTCGTGCCTCGCATAATGCACGGACGTGCCCTGGAGTGGCAATTCCAAGCCGGTCGCCCATCCCTGCTGATGTATTGAGGCCTAACAGCTTCGGTTGCAACCACGGGAGATGGATCCGCAGCGAAGATGCATTATGTGCACTTTGCGGTCCAACAAGCAACATATGACCATTAATTTCAGATATTTCTCCTTCAAAAGCCTCCAGAAGTGTTGTCGATTGAGGCTCCAGCACTACCAGTTGTGCTCCTGAAGGTGAATGAGCCATACCATATTCCACACCTTTATAATTCACGATGGATTTAGGATAGAGCTGGAGATTAGTTGAGGTCAAAAGTGTGGTCATGAGGTCTTATTCTGTTACTGGAGGCGCTGTCGATTGGCGGATGATCAACATGCCGGTTAATCGCTTTTCTGTTGTCTCCTTAAGCAGGGAATTGGTATCTGTGCTTAATTGGGCGAACATTAGCTTCGCGGCCTCCGCACCCAGGAAACGCTTTGGTTGGTCAATTGTAGTGAGCGGGGGTTGTATGTAATTAGAATACATAATATTATCAAACCCGGTTACGGATATATCTTCTGGCACCCTTACCCCTGCCTTGTGCAATCCTTTTAACACACCGATAGCCATCAAATCGTTATAGCAAATCAGCGCTGTTGGTCTTTCTGGGAGACCTAAGAAATACTCCACGCCTTCAAGACCTTGTTCTGGGTTGTTCCCTGAGACTTGGTGGATATATTCAGGAAGGACAGGTAATCCAGCTTCTTTCATCGCCTGTATAAAACCTTCAAGCCGTTCCTGGGTAGTACGACCAGACGTGGCATTACCCAGGTAAGCAATCTTGTTGTGCCCCAGACCGATAAGATGCTGGCAAGCCTGTCTGCTTCCATCCACATCATCATGGTAGATAGCAAATCGATAACTCTCAGATGCTTGATTGTTTAGGGCAACAATAGGAATATTATAAGAATTTAGCTGGTTGCTTTGTTCAGCTGTGAAGTGAGGTGAGCACAAGATCACACCGTCAACACGGTGCTCGCGCATAGTCTGGACAATCGAATTCTCGCGTACCTGATCATGCTGAGCAGAGGCAATAAATAAGCTATACCCATTTTCCTGGGCGACATCATCGATCCCCTGCAGAATCTCGCTAAAGTATGGATCAGCAATGTGGCTGACAATAACACCCAAAGCCTGGGAACGATTAGTCTTCAGACTGCGGGCAGCCACACTGGGGTGATAACTTAATTTTGAGGCGATTTCTTGGATGCGTTCTGTAGTCCGAGCGGAGATCAGCGGGCTATGATTAAGTGCCCGTGATACCGTGGTATGGGATACCCCAGCATGTCTTGCAATGTCTTTGATCGTGGTCGGCATGGATTTGCTTCTCCTGCACACGTGTGCACTAAATATAGTTTACACAATCCAGACAAAAAAGTCAATACTTATTTGAAAGGATATTTGCATTTTTAATAATAATGTTGTATTATATACAAATGAAAGTATAATTTCATAATATTCCATTTTGTTAGTATATATTTCGTGCCAGATGATGAGGAGAAAATATGATTGGAGATATCGAGGCAATCTTCCTGGATGTAGGCAACACTTTACGGATTGTGGTGGATGATGAGAAATTTCAGGCTCAAGCCAGGCTAGATCTCATGAATCTGGTCGGTACGCAAGACCCTCTAGAAATATTCTTTGCGAAATTGGATGAAAGATGGAAAGCTTACCGGAAATGGTCTTTTGAGAACTTGACCGAAGCCTCTGAGAAAGAGTTGTGGACGCGCTTCATGCTGCCTGATTTCCCTCAGGATAAAATTGGTCCCGATGCGGGGAGATTGACCCGCCTATGGCGTGATAAAGATGGACGGCGTGTTCCCCGTTCAGATGTAAAAAAAGTGGTCCTGGAATTGGATAAGCGCGGTTATATCCTGGGAATCATAGCCAACACGATCACGGAGACTGAAATCCCCGATTGGTTGGAGTACGACCAGCTTACCTCTTATTTTAAGGCAGTTGTACTTTCCTCCAAAATTCAACATCGTAAGCCTGGTCCAGAAATCTATTGGGAAGCAGCTCGCAGGGTGGGTATAGCACCCGCACATTGCGTGTACGTGGGTGATAATCCTTTACGAGATGTTGTTGGTACAAGGAAAGCAGGTTTCGGGATGGTTATTATCCTGATGGATCCTGATAAACATGGAAAGGAACCGCCTGAAGGGGAAAACATACCTGACCGGATCATCCAGGAATGTAGCGACTTATTGGATATCTTCCCCCCACGCGATCCATGACCAGGAGGTTTCGTAAACATTTTCATATATGGAATATTAACCAATATAAATCAATGATCCTTTTATGCGAAAGGCAGTTCCCATGCGACCGAAAATTGATGCCGTTTTTATCGACCTAGGAAATACAATGCGCATCCTGGTAAAAGATGAAGCACACCAATCGAACGCCCGACAAAAAATCGCAGATCTGGTCGGATCCCAAGAATCCCCAGAAGCGTTATGTCAGCGAATTGATGAACGTTATAAAATATATCGCAAATGGGCTTTTGAGACCTGGATTGAAGCCCCGGAGAGCGAATTGTGGACGCGTTGGTTGTTACCAGATTATCCGGCTGAAAAACTCACCCCTATTGCTACCGAATTAACCTATCAATTCCGCCAATCTATGGGTAAACGGATTTTACAGAGGGATGCTAAGGAAGTCGTCTTTGAATTAGACAAACGCGGTTACCGTCTGGGTATTATCAGTAACGTCATCACCACGCAGGAAATTCCAGACTGGTTGGAAGCAGATGGCCTCAGCCAATACTTTAAATCGGTAGTTCTCTCTTCCGCGTTTGGGCGACGTAAGCCTGATCCTGAAATATATTGGGAGGCTGCACGCAGGATAGGAGTCCCGCCAGAAAAATGTGTGTACGTGGGTGATAACCCCTCCCGGGATGTCGTTGGAACCAGGAATGCTGGTTTTGGGATGGTCATCCTCTTAATGGATCCTGAAGATGTGGAAAAAGACCCCCCAACCGGTGAAAATAAACCTGATGTCATTATCCATGAATTCAAGCAGCTATTAGATATATTTCCTGGCATTTAGTTTGGAATTCTCTTGATGGGAGTTGCCTATGACGCCTGAACAATCATCCCATGGTGGTATGGAGCTAGCAGATGCTGTTCGTGAACTATATGCAATAGGTCAATCAGATTATTCATTCGAGCCAGTCATCTTTGTAGATCCTCAAGGCATACCCCTTGGGCGTATCAAGGATGGCGATTCGGTCATATTCTGTTTAAGGCGTGGCGAAAGGGAAGTTCAACTAACCGAAGCCTTTGTCGACCGAGAGGTGGGAAATTTCCCGAGAGTCAACTTTGAGCATCTCCCATTCATTATCCTGACTTTGTATCACGAGAAATTCAAAGATCTACCAGTTGCTTTTGCTCCCACGAAAATCAACCATACGCTTGGAGAAGTCATCAGCCAGGCAGAATTTCGGCAGCTACACGTTTCTGAATCAGAAAAATTCGCCCACATCACATTCTTTATGAATGGTGGCAATAACCAGCCGTTTAATGGAGAAACAGACATCCGCATCCCCTCCCCCAAGGGCATACCATTTGATCAGATTCCAGAACTGCATTTGGCACAGGTCGTTGATGAGGTGGACCATGGTATTAAAGAAGGATTTGAATTCATTGTCACTAACTTTGCCAACGGGGATGTGATCGGGCACACCCAAAACACACAATCCAAGATTAAATGTGCTGATTATATCGATACATACCTAGGCCGCGTTGTGAATACCGCCCTTTCGGCAAATTATGCGGTCTTGGTAACCGCCGACCACGGTAATTTGGAGGAAATGTTTAACTCAAATGGATCTCCCAATGTTTCCCACACTGACAACCCGGTCCCTTTTTTGCTAATCACACCAGATATTGATGTCCCTACTGAGCTCCATTCGGGAAGTCTTGCAGATATTGCCCCCACCATATTATCCATCCTCGGAATTCCCCCACCCACTGAGATGACTGGTAGGAGTCTCATCGTTGGAGAAAATAAGCTCAGAGCGGAAAAAGTGTTGTTGGTGATACTCGATGGGTGGGGTATGGGCAAAGAGGATGAGACAAACCCAATATATTTGGCCCATACACCATTCTGGGATAACCTGGTCGGCCAATTTCCGCATGTTGAGTTGCTTGCTGCAGGTGAAGCTGTCGGCTTGAAGGCGGGTAAAAATGGTAATTCCGAAGCCGGCCATATGAATATTGGAGCAGGCAGGCTAATTTTACAAGACGATGTCAGGCTTGATTCTGCCATGCAAGATGGGTCATTTTATAGCAACGAAATATTCCTTCAAACCATTGAGGATGTTAAGCGCCATCATTCAAGCTTACACCTGATCTGTTTATTGAGTGAAAAGAGTTCCCATGGGTCGATCGACTATCCCCTGGCATTATTACGCATGGCAAAAAACCACAATTTGAGAAACGTTTATATCCATGTGATCTTCGATGGTCGCAGCACCGAACCTGGAAGTGCTCCTGCACTACTCACAAAATTAGAAGAGAAAATCAACGAAATTGGTATCGGGAAAATCGTCACCGGCATTGGGCGGGGCATTGCCCTTGATCGGGATGGAAACTACAAGAAAACCCAATGTGCCTACGATGCATTGGTTTATGGAATCGGGAAAAAGCACATCGTTGATTGGAAGAGATTTACAAATAACTAATAACAGCTTGGAGATGGTCAAAATAGACATGAAATGTTCCGTGATCCTGAGAAGGGGTTTGGAAATCGCCTGGTGTGATCGGAGGTGAGAGGATGAATTCCAACCTGATGCAGAACTTGATTGTTTCTGCCCAGACCAAGATCGTTATGCTCATCATGGACGGGCTTGGTGGGTTGCCACTTGAGCCAGGTGGAAAGACCGAGTTGGAGACTGCTCACACCCCCAACTTGGATGCCCTGGCAGAATGCTCCTCCTTGGGATTAACCATTCCGGTTGCACCAGGCATCACTCCCGGCAGTGGGCCTGGCCACCTGGCAATTTTTGGCTATGACCCCATTCAATATCAAATCGGGCGCGGTGCCATGGAAGCCCTTGGAGTGGACTTTGAATTGGGTCCAGATGACCTCGCTGCTCGGGGAAATTTTTGTTCTGTGGATACAGATGGAAGAATTACTGATCGCCGTGCTGGGCGCATCGGAACTGATGTCAACCAGGTTTTAACCAGGCTACTGGAAACGATCAGGATTGAAGGGGCCCAGATTTTCATCGAGCCTGTAAAAGAGCATCGTTTTGCCTTCATCATCCGTTCTCCAGGGTTAAATGATGCGCTGTCTGAAAGTGATCCTCAAAGGACAGGTGTGGCTCCTCTTCCAGTCATCGCTCTTAACCCTGATTCCGAAAAATCTGCTCGTTACGTAAACCAATTTATTATCTCTGCACAAATGTTATTAGTAGATAAACACCCAGCTAATATGATTTTATTGCGTGGATTTGCGAAGTTTCCAATCCTACCATCTTATCAGGAGAAGTATGGTCTTAAAGCAGCTGCCATCGCATTGAATGGAATGTACCGCGGCGTAGCCAGGCTTGTTGGGATGCAGGTTTTAAATGTCGGTGGTAATACCCTGAACGATCAGTTTGTAACCCTTGAGGAAAATTGGGGAGATTTTGATTTCTTCTACCTTCATGTAAAAAAAACCGACACCTTTGGAGAATTGGGTGATTTTGACGGTAAGGTTAGAGCTATCGAAGAAGTAGATGCATTAATTCCTCGTCTTCTTGCTCTCAAGCCGGATGTGGTCATCGTTGGTGGAGATCATTCTTCACCTTCGGTGCTTAAATCTCATTCATGGCATCCAGTCCCAGTACTCTTATTTTCTCAATATGTTCGAGCTGATAGACTAGCCGAATTTGGGGAACACGCTTGCACCCATGGTAGCCTAGGGACCATCCCTGCAACGCATATCATGCCAATGGCACTCGCAAACGCCTTGCGTATCACAAAATATGGTGCCTAGATCTCGATTTCCCTCATTTAAACCTGGTCCCCGGTTTAAAACGACATTTCGGGCACTTAAACATAGGAACTATAAGCTATGGTTTTTCGGTCAGGGAGTGTCACTGATTGGCACATGGATGCAATCCATGGCACAACAGGTGCTTGTATATAACTTGACCGGTTCAGCAATTTCATTAGGAATCGTTAATTTAATGACTTTTATTCCTCTCCTGCCGTTTTCTTTCTGGGGCGGTTCGCTTGCAGATCGTGTCTCCAAGCGTAAGATACTAATCATCACACAATCGCTCATGTCATTACAAGCACTTATTTTGGCTGCACTCACCTGGGCAGGTGAAGTGCGCGTCTGGCACGTATATATAATGGCATTCGTGCTGGGGATTTTGAAAGCTGTAGATATGCCTCCTCGCCAATCCTTTGTGGTTGAGATGGTAGAAGGTAAGGAAGATCTGACCAGTGCGATTGGTCTGAACTCAGCGATCCATAATGGCGCCCGCACCCTCGGACCAGCCATCGCGGGAGTGGTTATCGCTACGAGAGGCGAAGCAGTTGCATTTTTCATCAATAGCTTGAGCTTTTTAGCCGTAATTGTCAGCCTACTTTTAATGGTTAACCTGCCTCGATCCATTCGACCAAAACAGTCAAATCCGCCGGTGATCGCGCATATGATGGAGGGAGTACATTATGTGTTCAGCCAGCAAGTGCTTCTGGTCCTTATGAGCCTGGTTGCAGTGACCTCCTTTCTTTCAAGACCCTACCAGACATTGTTGCCAGTATTTGCAGACAGTATGCTCACTGGAAGTGCTCAACAAGTCGTATCTTTCTTATGTTATGGTGACTTCCATATTATGACATGCCTGGCACCAGAAGCCTTGCCGCTCGGGTTGCTTAATACAGCTGTGGGGATTGGGGCAGTTGCAGGCGCAATCCTTGTCGCCTCCCTTCCGGAGCACGCCCGTAGAGGACGATTATTGACTCTGGGAAATCTTGGGCTTCCAATCCTGTTGTTGGCTTTCGTAAATTCCAAAATCTTTATTGTGTCACTTTTCCTGCTTGCGTTGGTAGGGTTGGGTCAGGTGTTCCAAAATGCCCTGGCGAATACTTTGTTACAAATCACATCCCCAGATGAATTGCGCGGTCGGGTGATGAGCCAGTACTCCTTGGTATCACAGGGAATGCATCAATTAGGTGGGTTACAGGCGGGTTTTGTAGCAGATTGGATTGGCGCACCATTGTCCGTGGGGATAGGTGCGACTCTATCTTTATTATATGGAATTTTCGTTTTCATCAGATTTCCGCGCGTTCGAGAAATGGCATAACAATAGTTTTCATTGATCGGAGGTTACATCTATATGCCGTATAATGAAATTGATTTGGATAATGGGAATACATTTTCCGAAATTTTGTTCAGGAAGATGAAAATCCTTACACCCGCTATTAGGGCAATGGAACTATATGAATTCCGTTATGCCTTGAATAACCTTTTCCCGCAAGGCGGTTGGTCATCGGTGATCCTGGATGAATGGGTAAATATTGAGACACTCGTGAACACCCGCTCATTTTATGATGGCATCCAGATAAAACCACGCGTCGGGGACTATATCGTCTTGGACGAGAAAATCGTTCATCTGACCAATATGCTATTCGTTGGATTGGTCACTGGTGATTATCCTCTTGAATGGGTTAGCACTCACTTCTATTTTGACGTCCGTGGTTTTTTCTTTTTACATCGCACGCAATATTTTACGGACGAGGTACTGGCTCATTTAGGTCATCAGCCATATCGGGGATTTGAACAAAAACAGAAGGTTTTTGAGCGTTATCAAGGGGTGGGTTACCATGATTTTAGGAAAGCCAATCAACAGGTTGATGGGTACTTTATTGAGGTCGTACATAAGCTTATTATGAAGCGTGGGATTCCGATCCTGCTTGCTATCGCGGGACCCACTGCTGCCGGTAAAACAGAAATCGTTGAACGACTGTGCATATCATTTGATGATGTAGGCAAAAAAACCACCTCCATCGAGATGGATAATTTCTTAACCGATCGGGATTATCGGGAGGAAAAAGGCATCCACACCCAGGGAAAGGCAGCTCTCCATTTCGAACTTCTTAAAACAAGCCTTGAACAGATTTGCCAGGGGCACAGGATCACAATCCCAAGGTACGATTTCGTGTATGCCACGTCAAGTCATGACTTGAATGGCAATCTTAAGCCGGGTGGTATCCCCATTGAGATTGAGCCAGCAGACATCGTTTTTATCGAAGGCAATTTCCCGTTTCTACTAAAAGAACTCGTGCCATTGATCGGGGTAAAAGTGGTGTATTTAACGGATGACCCAATCAGGCTCAAGCGCAAATGGAAAAGGGATATCGATTATCGGAAGAAGTATGAACCGACCTATTTCCGAAACCGCTTTTTTAAGGACCAATACATAATGGCACAAATTGCTTATATCCAACAAATGAAAGTCTGCGATATGGTGGTCGACACCACTGGTGCAGCATTGTGGACAACTCCCGAAATAAAAAAGATGCTGGAAGAGGAGTGCTAGTGAATACAAGGACCGAGAAATGCCACCACCGAGACTTATAGACTACCACCTGCATACCGCAGTGACCGTCGACGGCAATATGAATGAAGTCGATGCATGTGAACGAGCTCTAGGATTGGGTATCCAGGAAATCGCCTTCACAAATCATGTGATGCTTAATCAACCTGATTACATGATATCCCCAACCTCATTTCTGATCCATTGGGAAAAAATTCAAGCTTGTAAAAAGCTTTTCCCGCAATTGCAAATCCGGTTGGGTATCGAAATGGATTATTACCCCAATAAGGAAGCCGAAATTAAATCGAAAATTGAATTTTATGAAGAGTTAATTGATCGTCCGTTTGATCTTATCTTGGGTTCAGTCCACGATATTAAGGGAGGTTTCTTCTCAAATAAAACGCACGCCATAAGCTTCTTCAAGAACCGTGATATTGGTTCAATATATCGCGAGTATTTTGATGTGGTCACGCAGGCAGTTCAATCTCGCCTATTCGACGTCATGGCTCATCCAGATTTGATTAAAAAATATACCTTTGAATTAACTCCACCAGTTCCATTTGATAGCTATACTGCTTCAGTTGAATCTCTCATCACAGCGCTGATCGATTGTGGGGTTGGGATTGAGATAAATACAAAAGGCTTAAAGCGTCCAGTAAAAGAACCATATCCATCACAGAAATTCCTCGAGCTTTACATTTCTAGCGCCAGATCTACAGCGACTGATCCAATCATTACTTTAGGCTCAGATGCTCACAAGGCGGATGATATAGGCTTCGGAATTATTGAGATGATTGAAACTCTAAAGCAACTTCAAGTAAATAAGATCATGAGTTTTGAACGAAGATATAAAAAAACAATTGCAATATAAGGCATTTACCATGATCTACACCCTAACTCTAAATCCAGCAATTGACCGTGAAATGACCGTATCAGAAATTGGTTTGGACCGTGTCTTACGGGCAATCGCGGTCCAGACAGATTTCGGTGGCAAAGGGTTTAATGTCTCGAGAGCTTTACTTGCCCTGGGAATTGAAAGCATTGCGCTAGGTTTTATTGGCGGTGCTACCGGAGATCAAATGGTAACTGGATTGACTCAACTTGGTATCACGACAGATTTTATTCGGGTTCAGGGTGAGACACGCATCAACCTGAGTGTAGTGGATGTTGATCACACGCATTATTTAAAAGTGAACGAACCAGGTCCTCCCGTATCGAATGCCGCAGTAGTGGCAATGCTGGAAAAAATTGGCTCGCTGGCAAAAAAAGGAGATTGGTGGATATTAGCAGGTAGCTCTCCTCCTGGTATACAGCCTACTTTTGTCGCTGAAATCATCCATCGTATTCAGGATGCTGGAGCATTTACCCTCCTCGACATGGAAGGTGATTACTTAAAAGAAGGGTGCGCATCCAATGCTTTCTTGGTTAAACCAAATGCCATAGAGGCGGGTGAGTTAATTGGACATCAAATCAGCACTATCCATGATGCTCTCGATGCGCTTGCCAAGATACATGTACTAGGCGCCAAACAGGTGGTTATATCATTGGGAAAAGCCGGTGCTGTTTATTCCGATGGACTTCATGCCTGGTGGGCAGAACCGCCTTCGATTAGGGAGCGAAATCCAATCGGCGCTGGCGATGCCATGTTGGCAGGTCTGGTTTGGGCACTCCAAAAGAATCTTGGTGGAAGTGATGTCTTAAGGTGGGGGGTAGCATGCGGTGCAGCGGCAGCCAGCCTGGATGGGACTGCCGTTGGTTCACTTCCTTTGGTGGAGTCTATGGCTTCAGATGTACGGATTGGAGATCGAAGTAATTATGGAAAATAGTCCCACCTCGTTACTGACCTTTGAATTGATAATTTCCAGTTGCAAGTACCGTGAAAATATATAATTATTAGTTCTTGATATAAAATATGATTTGAGCCATGAGATAAATATTTAGATATATTTGAAAGAACACTTGCATTTTATATAAAAATGCTGTATCATCTTCAAATGTAACGTTACTTTCATAAAATAATAAAATGCACGATCGAATCTGCTGGTTATTAGTGAGATGAACAATGCAAATAGAAAATCAAAGTATCATCGACTTCAGCCAGATCATCAGCGATAACTATAAAAGCCTCACCAAGAGTGAGAAACGCATCGCAAACTAC
>Ga0315278_10003979_pt1 | contig 13307 bp, 6 predicted proteins | sample YL17G06_0_MG_FD_203880 | JGI IMG/M metagenome (GOLD analysis project Ga0315278, IMG submission 203880) | Sediment microbial communities from Yellowstone Lake, YNP, Wyoming, USA - YL17G06_0 | ecosystem: Environmental > Aquatic > Freshwater > Lake > Sediment | place: USA: Wyoming | collected...
CTCGACAAGTTCGGCGTCGATCACGAAGCCACCTCGGCTGGCCACAAGGGACAGCGCGGCGCCCGCAACTCGCCGAGCGTCTACAACGCCGCCTTCCACGTCGCCCAGTTCTGGGACGGTCGCGCTGCCGATGTCGAAGCACAGGCCAAAGGGCCCGTGCTGAACCCGATCGAGATGGCGATGCCCGACCCCAACCACGTGCTCACCGTGCTGCGGTCGATCCCGGGCTACGCGCCGTTGTTCGCGAAGGCCTTTCCTGGCGAGAAGGATCCGATCACCTACGACAACTTCGGCAAAGCCGTGGGTGCCTTCGAACGCAAGCTGACGACGCCTGCGCCGTTCGACGAGTTTCTCGGCGGCAAGCTCGATGCGCTCACCGACGCCCAGGTCGCGGGTCTTGCGAAGTTTATCGAGGTGGGCTGCCCCACCTGTCACATGGGTCCGACGGTGGGCGGCCTGATGTTCCAGAAACTGGGCCTGGTGAATGCCTACGAAACCAAGGACCTTGGTCGCTACGAAGCGACCAAGAAGGATGCCGACAAGCACTTCTTCAAGGTGCCGTCGTTGCGCAACAGCGCCAAGACAGGTCCGTGGTTCCATGACGGCAGCATCAAGTCGCTCGACGAGGCGATCCGGCTGATGGCATGGCATCAGCTCGGCAAGAAGCTCGATCCGGCCGACATCACGTCGATCGCCGCGTTCTTGAACGGCCTGACCGGCAAGCCCGACGCAACCTACGTCGCGCAACCGAAGCCGCTGCCGAGTGGACCGAACACGCCGAAGCCGGACCCGAGTTGACGAGCGTCTGAGCGGGGACGTTGGTTGCGTGAGTTGCGTCCCCTTCCTGACCCTTCCGACGCTCCCGCGTAGCGAGCCAACAGCGAGCGGCGAGACTCATCGGGCCAGCCTATGGTCCGCGCCGCTCATGGGATCCCGCGCTCGCGCCGTACTCGTCGTTGCGTTCGTCTCGGGCGCGGCCGCGCTGATCTACCAGGCCGTATGGCTGCGCTGGTTCCAGTTGCTGTTCGGCAGCACCGCGTACGCGGCGTCAGCCACGCTCGCGGCGTTCTTCGCCGGACTCGCACTCGGATCGGCTGTGTTCGGTCGCGTTGCGAGTCGCGCGACGCGGCCGCTCGCGGTCTACGCCGCGATCGAGGTCGGTGCAGCCGCGCTCGCGCTCGCGGTGCCTCTGGTGTTCCGCCTCTACGATCCGATCTACGCGGCGCTCTACGAAGACCTGATCGGGCGGCGCGGCGTCTTCGTCGCGCTGAAGTTTGCGCTGGCGTTCGTCGCGATGCTGCCGCCCGCGTTCCTGCTCGGCGGAACGTTGCCGCTGCTCGCGACCGCCTTCGTTGGCGACGGCGGCCGCCTCGGTCGCGCCGGTGCTCAGCTCTACGCGGGCAATACGCTGGGCGCCGCGCTGGGAAGCGCCTTAGGTGTGTTGGTGTTACCAGAGTGGATCGGAGTTCGCGGCACCTATGCGGTCGGCATCGGACTCTCGGTGGCGGCCGCCGCAGGCGCGTTCGCACTCGCGCGCGATGGCGTGGGCGTTCGCGCCGCTGCCGCATCGACGGATCCATCGCGCGCGACCGCGCGGGCATCGCGCTCGCTCCTCACGGTCGCCTTCGCTTCGGGTTTCGGGACGCTCGCGCTCGAAGTGCTGTTGATCCAGGCGCTCGCGCAGGTGCTCGATCACTCGGTGTATTCGTACGGCGCGGTGCTGGTCGTCGTGTTGCTCACGCTGGCGGCCGGTGCGTCGCTGGCCGCGGCGAGCGCGGGACGCATTGCGCCCGCGCGACTGCTCGGCGCAGCGCTCGCCTGCGAAGCCGCGCTGCTCTTCGCGTTGCCGGCTGCCACCTGGGCTCTGCACGACGCGGGACTCGGCGGGCCCGGGCGCCTCGGCGGTGGTTTCTTCGCCGCGATCGCACTCGGCGGTCTGCCGCTGCTCGTCGGCGCATTGGTGTTGCCGTTGACGTTCCAACTTGCGGTCGGTGGATCTGTCGGCCGGCGCATCGGCGGCCTGCTCGCCGCGAACACGTTGGGCGGAATCCTCGGGTCGCTCGCGGCGAGCTTCGTGCTGCAGGGCGGCCTCGGTCTGTGGCTCGCGCTTGCCGCGGTGGGCGCGGGCTACGGCGCCGCGTCCCTGGTGGCGGCGGGATCCGTGCGCGAGCGTGGTCTGCGCGCCGCTTTCGTAGCAATCGCAGCGCTGCTGATCTTCGGCTCGAACCTGAGTCCCCAGCGCCTTCCCGTGGTGGCGCTCGAAGCGGGCGACCGGCTCGTCGCGCACGACGAGGGCGCCAGCGGCGTCGTCTCGGTGATCGACGGCAGCTTCGGTCGCCGCATGAAGCTGAACAATCACTACACGCTCGAAGGCGCGGGTCGGCTGCTCGCGGTCAAGGAGCGCGCGGGTCACTTGCCGTTGCTGTTGCACCCGGCGCCGCGTCGCGTCGCGTTCGTCGGTTCGGCCACCGGCAGCACCGCGGGCGCCTCGGTGCTGCATCCCGTCGAGCACATCGATCTGGTCGAGATCGTGCCCGAGGTGTCCGTGCTCGCGGCGGAGTGGTTCGCCGAGACGAATCACCACGTGCACGCCGACCCGCGCACGCGGGTCGTCGTCGAGGATGGACGCAACCATCTACGCGCGACGCGCGAACGCTACGACGTCGTCGTCGCGGACCTCTTCTCCCCGTGGAATCCCGGCGTGGGTTCGCTCTACACGGCGGAGCACTTCCGTGCCGTGCGCGATCACCTCGCGCCCGGCGGCCTGTTCTGCCAGTGGCTGCCCGCATACCAGCACAGCTCGGAGACCTTCGAAACCGTCGCGGCCACGTTCCTCGACGTGTTCCCGAACGCACTGGTGTTTCGCGGTGATCTCTACGGCCGCACGGTGCCCCGCGTTGCGCTGATCGGATTCCGCGACGCGCCGCCGAGCGTCGAGCAGGTGGAGGCGCGCATCCGCGAACTCGCCGCGGCAGGCGTTACCGATCGCCTGGTCACCGATTCCCGCGCGTTCTTCCTGCTCTACGTCGGGCCGCTCGCAGCCGCGACCGAGCAACTGTCCGGCATCCCGCGCAACACCGACTCCCACCCGCGTTTCGAATTCCTCGGCGGGCGCGTCACGCTCGCGAGCCAGCAGACATTCTTGCGCGATCGCTGGCCGGCATTTGCCGATTCGCTCGCGATCCCGGATGGCGCGGGTGCGCCCTTCGCGAGTCGGCTCGAAGCGGCGCGCGACGGCGCAGCGCTGGTGCGTGCCGGGGCGCTCTATGTGGAGCACCGCGACGCCGAGGCGCAGGAACAGCTCGGTCGCCTCCGATCACGCGTTCCGCCCGAAGTGCTGAATGAGCGAGATCCGACGATCTCGGAACTCGGGATGATGCGCTAGCTGGGTGATTCGTGAGACGGCCGGCGCTCAGAGACGCGCAGCCGGGCTGAGTGGATGTGCTAGGAGAGGTCGAGATCGCCGCGGCGGGCGAGCTCGAGGAAGACGCGCACCACGTTCGGGTCGAACTGGGTGCCGCTGCCTGCTTCGACTCGGCGGATCGCTTCGTCGCGCTCCACCGGATCCTTGTAACTCGACGCGCTCGTCATCGAGTCGAAGGCTTCGGCGAGGCCGATGATGCGCGACTCGAGCGGAATCGCGTCGCCGGCGAGCTGCTCCGGATAGCCGCTCCCGTCGAACCACTCGTGGTGGTGGAGCACGAGCGGAGCCACCTCTTCCCAGAGCTGGATCGGCGCCAACATGCGGTGGCCGAGCGTCGGGTGCTGGCGCGCGATGCGAGGCTCGTTCATCCGCTCCGGGTCGATGCGCAGCATGCCGACGTCGTGCAGCAGCGCGGCGAAGTGCAGGCGCTGGCGGTGCGCCTCGTCGAGCCCCAGTTCACGGCCGATCCGGTTCGAAAGCTGCGCCACGCGCCGGGCGTGGCCCGACTGCAAGTCCATGTGCGTGTCGAGCGCCGCGACCAGGATGTCGGTCATGTGCGCGAAGAAGTTTCGCTGCGAATCCACCAATTGCGCGCGTCGTCCCGCGACCGAGCATTGCTGCGCCAGCGTCGTCAGCGAGCGCAGATCAGCCGGCTCGAGAGTTCGTCCGGGCGCGGCGAGCACGGCGATCGCGCCAATGCCCTCCACCGGGAGCAGGGCGCCGGCGCCGTACGCGTCGCTCCGCGAGCGTGCAGCTCCCCACACGACTGCGCGTCCCTCGGCGAGCGCCTGCGCGAGCAGATCGCCGAGCCGCGCTTCGAGCGGCGTGAACAGCGCGCGATCGCCCACGGCGGCTTCCAGCTTCGGCGCGCCGCCCTTCGGCATCGTCACGAAGAACGCAGCCTGCGCTCCGGCGAGTCGGTGCGCGCAGTTGGTGGCGGCCGTCGAGACTTCGGATTCGTGCGGCGCGGCGGCGAATCGCGCGGAGGCTTCGAGCAGCGCTTCGAGGCGCCGGTTGTCGCCGCGCATGCGCGTGAGGGTCTGTGAAGTCACGCGGCGAAGCAGCAGGAACGCGCCCGCCGAGAGCAACCCGATCGAGAGCGTGAGCGCCACCAGCCCCAGGCTCAGGGGCCCTTCGGGTGTCGCGGGCAGCACGTACTCGCTCAGCACATAGGCGAGCGCAAGGAACGGAACGACGGCGCCGAGGAAGTAGGCGACGAAGGCCGCCCGATCGAGCGGCTGGGAGAAGATGGACAGCTTATGGGTCGAAGGACGCATCCCAGGGCGCTCCGCGCTACGCGCAGAGCGCGCTATCGGCTGGATCCGCCGAGCCCTGAAGCGAACGCGATCTTGGGGGAGTTCAGCCTCGCTCAGAACGTGTAGCGGAGCGTCAAGTTCATCTCGTCGCGCTCGCGCAGCGCGGTGAGGCCGTTCTCGACGGCGTCCTGGTAGGCATTGCGGCCGACTCGGTTCAGGCCCGGGCGGATCTCGTTGATGGGAGCGTCGCGGAGCTGTTGGTGTCCCCAAAAGACGTTCACGCCGATCGCCGCCGAGAGGTTTTCCGTGAAGCGGTACGTGATGGACGGCAGCAGCGCGCCCGAGCCCGAGTTGAAGTCGTAGACCAACGTCGTGAACAGCATCAACCGATCCTGGTGGTAGCCGGTGAAGGCGGTCAACGTCGCCAACACGTTCAGCGGTCCGTTCACGTTGTAGTTCTTGCCGTAGTCTGGGATGTACTGGAAGAACCACTGCGAGTTGAAGAAGAAGGTGCGGCCCTGGTTCAGGAAGTTGATGAAGGTCGGACGATCCACCGAGACCGTGAGGTTCAGCGTGTCGACGTCCGAGATGCCGTCGTACTCGTCGTTGTTCAGGAACACCTGCTTGCTGACCCAGGTCGCCTCGACGCCCCAGTTCGTCTTCGTGTGGTCCTCGCCGAAGTCGAACGCGAAGCCCAGCACGTTGCGCTTGTTGTAGTCGAGCACCAGCTCGCCACTCGAATGCCAGACGAAGTCGCGCCGGCCGAAGTGGTTGTTGGCGCCGGCGCGCACCGAGTTGCGTCGCACGCCGATGCTGCTGAGCAGGCCGCGGATGTTCTCGCAGAGCTGCGGCTTGCGGAGGCCGCAGGCGACGGCCGTCACGCCGTTGACCGCGGCCGGATTGACGCCAGGCCGGACCTGGCCGACGGACGGCGAAGCCGGGTTGTTGATCACGCCGAGCCCGTACGGATCGAAGACGTCGAACTCCGACAGCGTCGGGGCGTACGGGTTCATCGGCCTCGCGCCACCCGTCGCGAATAGCATCAAGAAATTGTGCGAGACGGCGGCCAACTCGTTGGCGAAGCGCTGACCGTTCAGCGGATTGGTGAGGACTAATGCGTCGCGCGCGCGCGTCACCGTGATGTCCGGGACGCCGTTCCGGTTGGCGTCGATGGTCGCCGTATCGCCGGCGTTGCAACCAGCGGGGCCAGGCCCGGTGCAGCCGTCCACCAGAGAGTTGTAACCCGGGTCGTTCGGGCCGAGCGAGCCGGGCAGGAATTGGAGCTGGCCGTTCGCGAATACGGTGGCCACCGGGCCGCCCACGAAACCGACCGTGCCCGGGTGCGCGATGCTGGTGTCCGTGAGGTCGTAGCTATCGACGCTGCCGCGCGTGCCCTCGAAGCCCGGCCACGACTGGATCACGATGCTCGCATCGGCGTTCAGGAAGTCGACGCCGTCGACGTCGCAGTCGGACTGGTAGAACGGCCCGCAGCCCAGCAGCGCTTCCTGTTCGGGCGTGAGGCTGGCGCCGAGCGCGACCGAGTATTTGGATGGGTCCCTGGGCGTCGGATTCTGGAACGGGCTGCCGCCGCCGTCGCTGAAGGCGCCCAGATTCAAGCCGCCTGGGATCGCGCACGGTAGCGCCCCGCCCGTGGCCATCGCGCCGCAGTCGCTGAGATCGACGTTGAGCGCGCGGAACGACGGGCCGACCGCGTTGAAACAGCTCAGGCTCTTCGTCTCCGTCGTTCCGATCACCAGCGTGCACAGGAATCCGTTGAGGAACGCCGACAGCGCAGCGGAGGTACCGCTGCCCGCCATCAGGGCAGATGCACCCATCGCCATCGTAGAGACCCCCGCGCCCGGGCCTTCCTTTCCGTTCAGCGCGACAAAGCCGCACAGGGCAGGATCGGTGTTGTTGCCGGCCGTGCCGCACAGCATGTTGGCGAGCGCGAAGGCTGTGAGGTTGGCTGCGTGATTCTGTAGCGTATCGGCCTGCTGGGCTGTGTCGATTACCAGGTCGCCGGTCTGCCACAGCGGGTTGCCGCGCTGGACGAGCAGGTTCGGGCTGCCTTCGGGGGTGGTGTTGGCGAGGCGCAGCGGATCGCCTGCAGCGTCCACGAGGACCGGGTTGCGCGTGCCGAGGCAGGCGGATTCCGTGCCATTCGTGCACGGAGCGTGGTTGCCCGCGCGTCGCGGACGCCCCGAGTTCGGATCGACGTTGTGCTCGTAGGTCGAGATCCGCTCCGGGTGCGGGAAATCGTCGTAGCCGTAGAAGTCCGAGAGCTGGAAGCTGAACTTGCCATAGCGCCACTCGAGCCGCGCGCCGCCTTCGAGCCCCGAGATGTCGTCCCACGGCGAAGGGGGTTTGTTCTGTCCCGCGAGCCCGGCGCCCGAGAAGCCGTGTGCGAAGTAACCGAAGCTGATGCCGCAAACCAACTCGACCGCGAAGGGTTCGCCGCAGCGGCCAAGATCGGCGGGCTCGAAGTCGTCGAGATTGACCGCCAACTCGAGTCGCACGTCTTCGATCTTGCCGAAGTTGTAGAAGGACCAGGTTCCGCGGGCTGCCCACAGCGCGATGCGCGACTCCTCGAGCGACGGTATCGACGCCAGCGCGAAATCCTGCGGGTTGAACTGATCCGTGTTGCGGAACAGCTCTGTCTTGCCCCAGACGATCGCCTGCTTGCCCAGGCGCAGCCAGAGCCGGCCTTCGAACATCTCGATGTCGGCGTACGCCTCCTTCAGCTCTTTCTCATCTTGTTGGCTCGATCCGCGGTTCCATGCGAGTTCTTCCTGGCTGAAGTTCTGATCGATGGAATCGAGGCGGCCGCTGTTGATCTCGCGGGCCAGCGCCGAACTCGGCACGTAGATGCCCTGCGCGGCGGATCTGGGCGCGCGATCCGTAATCGTGTAGAACGGGGCCGATCGGAAAGGCAGGTTGCCGCGACCGGTGGGAACGATGATCGGATCGTTCGGGTTGCCCGGGCAGCCGGTGTCCTCGGGCGGGTTCGAGTAGCGCGGGTTCGCGCACTCGTCGCCGGTGTTCGGGATCCCGTCGATGCCGGCCAGCACGGAAAGGAACTCGTTGCGCGAGAACGGATTTCCCTGGTAGCGCAACGACCCGATCTCGTTGATCTTGCAGCCAGGGTTCCAGGGCCCGATGATGTCGAAGATCTGGCCGTTCTCGCCGCCGCGCGAGTTGCGCACGCCGAACTTGCAGCGTTGCAAAAAGGTTTGAAAGTAGTGGGACGGCGGGTCGTCACTGAGACCCGCGAGCAGCGGCTCGAACACCCCGTTCGGGCCGTCGCCGTTTCCGAACAGGCTGACGAGGCCGGGGACCTGCGAGAAGGGCAGTGGTTCGTGCAAGTGGCGCGACGGCGTGTCGCGGAATGCGAGTTGGTAGTTGTTGCGATCCACGTTCGACGCCAACCGGGTGTCGCCGTTCTGCAGCGTTCCGGTGAAGCCGGCCGAGTCGCCGTTGATGATCCGATTCGGCAGGCGCTCAGCGCGGTCGCCGTAGGTGTTGACGGACGGGAAGATCCCGCAGGCGCGTGTCCACACGCAGTCGTAACGCACCTCGGCGCGCACGTAGAACTCGAGGATCTCGATGGGACCGACGCCATTCGGGAACGGCTTCGCTTCCACCTCGACGTTGGCGATGTTGTACCACTGCGCGAGGTCCCACTGTTCGCTGACGTTCAGGTTCTTCGCGAGCGTGCGAATCGTTGTGGCTGCGTAGCCATGCACTTCGAGCTTCCCGTCGAAGAACGTGAAGGCGCGCGCAGGCGCCGTCGCGAGCAGCAGCAAGAATCCGGCGAGCCAGGCTGCCGATCGACGAGATCCCATTCCACGAGGTCCCGGACGCCGATGCACTCCCATCCCCCCTGCGCGCAGCCGATTGTGAACGCCATTCGTGCCGGCACGTGCCCGACGAACCAGCCGCCAGCCTCCACGCGGTTCGGCATGATGGCAGCTTCGGGGCTTCGGCTACAACGAAAAAAGCGCGCGGGACGCGCGACTCTCTCAGCAGCCCGTCAACTCGTGTCGTCGTCGTAGCGGATCCCGATCACGGTGAAGGTCACGCGACCCTTGGGGCGCTCGACGGTGATCTCGTCGCCTGAGCTGCGACCGAGAAGTGCGCGGCCGAGCGGGGAATCCATGCTGATGCGACCCGCCGCGACCTCGAACTCGTCGGGGCCCACCACCTGGTACTCCGTTTCTGTGCCCGCCTCGTCTTCGACGGCGACGTAGGCTCCGAAGAAGACGCGACCCGCCTGGGCCGGGTCGGGGCGTACGACCTGGAGTTCGCCCACGCGCTTGGTCAGGAACTCGATGCGCCGGTCGATCTCGCGCAGACGCTTCTTGCCGTAGATGTACTCGGCATTCTCCGAGCGATCTCCCTGGGCCGCGGCCGCAGCGACTTCGCGGGTCACGCGTGGTCGCTCGACGCGCAGCAGTCGCACCAGTTCCCGCTGCAGAACGCGGAAACCCTGCGCGGTGATGTAGCGTTTCCGACCTGCTTCGTTCGGCACGCCGGCAACTTGGCGTCCTGCGCGCCGCTCGTCTACACCCCCTTCCCCTTCAAACGAGAGGGCCGCAGTGGCACATCGCCTCGTGGAAGAAGAGCTGCGCCTGCTCGAGCAGGTGCGCGACGCATTGGCGCAGGTGCCACCGCGCGATCATGCCGCCGAGGACGGCCTGGTTCGCGAACTCGAGCGCATCCGCGAATTGCTGGTGAGCGGCGAAGAGCAGAAGGATCACCAGGCACTGCTCGAGCAATGGGATCGTGGCAGCGCGTTGCTGCGACAGCTCCGGGCGTCGCGCGAGGCGCCCGAGGTCGATGCCACCTCGCCGTACTTCGCGCATCTGCGGCTGCGCGAGAGTGATCGCGAGCGCGACGTCTGCATCGGCAAGGCGACTTGCATCAAGAGCGGTGTGCGGGTGGTGGACTGGCGGCACGCGCCCGTCTCGAAACTCTTCTACCGCTACGAGCAGGGCGACTGCTACGAGGAAGAGCTCGGCGGGCGCGTCGTCGTCGGCGAAGTCGTGGCGCGTCGCACCGTTGCGATCCGTGACGCCGTGCTGGAGCGGATCGATGCGCCCGAAGGAAGCTTCGTGCGCGGCGCGACGGAGTGGGCGGCGACGGCGGGCCGTGGGCCGCGCCTGTCTGGCGGCGAAGGGGCGGCGATGCGCGCTTACGCGCTCGGCGCTGTGGCGGAACGCCGGCTCGGCACCGATCTCGAAGGCGCGCGGCGTCGCATCGACAAACATCTTCCCGACATCGCGGGCCTGCTCGATCCCGAGCAGTTCGATGCGATCGGCCGGCCGGGTCCCGGCTTCCTGGTGGTGCGCGGCACGGCGGGCTCGGGCAAGACCACGGTCGCGCTGCATCGCATCGCGTATCTCGCGTACCAGGATCCCGAGATCGACGCGCCGACGACGCTCTTCCTGACGCTTTCGCCGGCGCTGCGCGACTACGTCTCGCACGTGCTGCCCGGTCTCGGCGTTACGAACGTGCGCGTGCTGACCTTCCCGGAATGGGCCGAGCAGCAGGTGCGGCGCCTCTTCCCGGTGCTGCCGCGCGAACGGCGCATGGACACGCCCGATTTCGCGCGGCGCCTGAAGCTCCATCCGGCGCTCGAGTTCGCACTCGCCGAGCACGTGCGGACGACGCCCGGTCCGAGCACGGTCGCGCAGGCCGTGGACGACTGGGCGAGCGTGCAGACGAACCTCGCGCTGCTCGAGGCCGTGCTGATTCCGCATCCGGCGAATGTGCTCTCGCTCGCCGAGTTGCGGGCGGCAACCGACTGGTGTCGCGTGCGCCACGAAGAACTGATGGCGTTCCTGGCAGGGGACGCCGAATCGCCGGCGGCGCTCGACGCCGAGGACGACGCGCTGCTGCTGCGTGCCTGGCAACGCCGCGCCGGCCCGCTGCCCGAGCGGCCCGGCATTCCGTTGCGCTACCGGCACGTCGCGGTCGACGAGGTGCAGGACTTCTCGCTGCTCGAGCTGCGCGTGATCCGCGACTGTCTCTCGGATGCGCCGAGCATGACACTGGCCGGCGACACGCAACAGCAGACCGCCGCGCACTCGGGCTCGAGTTCCTGGGCCGACCTGCTGGGCGGCCTCGAGTTGCCGGCGCCCGAGCTGCGCACGCTGCGCGTCGCCTACCGATCGACGCGCGAGATCGTCGCGTTCTCGCGGGCCGTGCTCGGCCCGCTCGCCGAGGACGAGCCGCCCGATGTGCTGCGCAGCGGTCCGCCCGTGGAGATCTTCCCGTTCACCGATGCGGGCGCGTGCGTCGCGTTCCTGTCCGAGGCGTTGCGCCGTCTCGCCGAGGAAGAGCCGCTCGCCTCGGTGGCCGTGCTGACGCCCAGCAGCGAGATCAGCGCACTCTATGCCGAAGGGCTCGAGCAGAGCGAAGTGCCGCGGCTGCGCCACGTCGTGGGCGGTCGCTTCGCGTTCGCTCCCGGCGTCGAGGTCACCGAGATCGAGCAGGCCAAGGGACTCGAGTTCGACTACGTCGTGCTCGTCGAGGTATCGGCCGAGCATTTTCGCGAGACCGCAGCGAGCCGGCGGCTGCTGCACGTCGGTGCGACGCGCGCCGTCCATCAGCTCTGGGTGACGACGACCCGCGCGCCGTCGCGGCTGTTGCCGGTCGCGATCTGAGCGACCCCCCTGGGTCGTAAGGGTCTCTTCATCTGCCGGGACTTTCAGGTCACAGCGCCCCGAAGGGGTGTCCTCTCGCTGGCTTTCAGTGTGGGAAGGAGCCCGCGATGTCTCGAAACCCCGGCCTGGGCTCATCGGGCCCTGCCGATGCATCCGCTAGGCTCGCTAGCCGTGTCGTCCCCCCGAAGGCGGAGGATCGAAATGAGCATCGTGACCCGACCCAATAGGCGCAGAGAAACAGTTCGGAGCCTGGTCGCCGCCGTCGCGGTTGGCCTGTTCGGGATTCTCGCGTTGGCCCCGCCCGGCCAGGCCGCCGATCTCTCGGAGCTGTTGCGCAGCTTCAAGCAGAAGCAGCAAGGTACGGCGCCGGCCAATGCGGCGCCCCCGCTCTCGCGCGAAGAAGCCGCGAAGATCTGGGACGCGTTCCTCACCGCGGTCGTGAAGCGCGCGGGCGAGGACTCGGGACAAGAGGATCTCCGCGACGATCTGCTCGCGCTGTTGCTCGACCAGCGTTACGAGATCGTCGCCACGCTCGCGAAGGCCACCATCGACGGCCCGCCGTGGTTGGCCACACAGTTCGGCTCGTCGTGGGAGCGCCTCGGTCCGTTGCTCGATCGGGTCGCGACGCAGCTCCCGCCCGAAACCGCCGCGAAGTACCAGCGCTTGCTGGAGGGCGGACGGCTGCTCGACGCCGCGCGTGCGAACGGTTGGCTGGACGAGAACAGTGCTTCGCCCGCGAAGCTGCGCGAACTCGCCCAGGCGATCCTCCCGAATGGCTCGCCCGATCCGCTCGCGTACGACACCGCCGTCGATCCGCAGCTGCGCGCGATCTTCGGCTTCGGGGAGCCGCTGCCGGTCGTCGAGGCGAGTTCGTTGCTTGGAGCGATTCCCAGTACCGGCCTCGGGTTCGGTCCGCTCGCGCTTCTCGCGCGCATCGCCGAAGGTGCCGGCAATTGGCTGGTGCCCACCGCGAACGCTGCTGCCTCGGGCTGGGACTGGCACCAGCTCGTCACGCGGCTGAACAACTGGGTGCCCGCCGGGCAGCGCGAAATGCGCGAGTACCTGCCGATGGTGCGAGAGATGCTCGACGGCACGGCGCGCACGCTGGCGGAACGCCGGCTGCCTCCCGAGCACTTCGAGGTCTACCGCAATCTGGTCGTGACGACGGCCTGGCAGGAGAGTTGCTGGCGCCAATACGAGAAGCGCGCTGGCCGGGTCGAACCGGTGCGCGGCCCCGGGCCGTCGATCGGTCTGATGCAGGTGAACGCGCGTGTGTGGCGGGGCGTCTACGATACCCGCGGCGTCACCACGGATATCGGGTACAACGCCCGCGCCGGCGCCGAGATCCTCTACCACTACATGCGCAAGCACGCGCTCCGCGGCAAGGAGCACATGGCGCCCGGCGGTGAGGACAACCTCGCCCGAGCGAGCTGGGCGGCCTACAACGGTGGGCCCGGCCATCTTCGTCGCTACCGCAAGGTGGAGACTTCGCCGCATCTGAAGGCCGTCGATACCGAGTTCTGGCAGAAGTTCCAGGCGGTGGAGCGCGATGACGAGTCGGCGTTCTTCTCCTGCGCCGTGAAGGGCTGAGCTTCTCGGAGCCGAGCGGGGTCCTTTGAGCGGCGTCGCGCAGGCGCTACTCGCGGCGCTGCTCTTCGGGGCTTCGACGCCAGCGAGCAAGTGGCTGCTCGCGACGGTGACGCCGCTGCAACTGGCAGGTCTGCTCTATCTCGGCGCGGCGCTGGGCACCGCGCTTCCGTTCCTCCGTCAGCGCGGGACGCTGCGCGCGATGGGCCGTCGCAACGCGCTGCGACTGCTCGGTGCGATCGCGCTCGGCGGCATCGTCGGTCCGGTGTTGCTGCTCGTGGGACTGCGCGCGTCGCTGGCAGGTTCCGTCTCGCTGCTGCTGAATCTGGAGTTGGCCGCGACGGCCGTGCTCGGCGTGCTGCTGTTTCGCGAACC